>Ga0114919_10003029_pt1 | contig 13574 bp, 3 predicted proteins | sample BlataG_FD_88682 | JGI IMG/M metagenome (GOLD analysis project Ga0114919, IMG submission 88682) | Deep subsurface microbial communities from Black Sea to uncover new lineages of life (NeLLi) - Black_00105 metaG | ecosystem: Environmental > Aquatic > Marine > Oceanic > Sediment | place: Atlantic... | reverse complement strand
TTGCGCATTGATCAATTTCACCAAGCATACGAAGTATGCCAACGATTCATTTCTAGTTGCGAAAGCGAAGCTTTCGCCAAGCATCCGTTCTTAAGCATGCGTTCTTTGCATGCCGGATGCCAGCATGCATTTTGTTAAGCTCACGTATTTTGAGCCGATCTTATCCCGAATGTGAATGGGCTAATTTACACACAATTCTTGACACAACTACAAAAACTTAATTTTCCTAAGATTCGACAGCAATTGGTAGCTAGATAATCATTACTATGAACTTATCGGATCTTGGATAACAATAAATGTAGATTTTATTGACCCATCCGATTGCATAAAGTCCAATCCTCTACCCAAAATGATTCGCGCCTTCTCCCCATTTTCACGGTTTAGTTCGATATATCTATCATGCTCTATTGGATTGTGCTTAAAATCTATGAGATTATTGAACTTCTTGTTAATGGATTTTTCAGCATCCAATTGTTCTTGAAAACGAATTGATTTCTTTGTGTGAACAATAACCGTTTTCAGAGAATTATTCTTAGTAGCCATTTCTAAATATGGCTCGAGTAAATTGATACTTTTTCTATCAATTAAGTATGGATCATTGATAAGTATAGTTACACAAGGTTTACTGAACACATCAGTAAATAATTCTGGGATCGAAACATACTGTTTTGAAGAAGAATGTAAATTGATAACTTTAACATTTGGTGGAGGGTTGAATTTTGTTATATCTATTGTTTTTCTACGTAAGTTCAATAAGTCCTCATAAGCACCGTCTGAACCTTCTTTTGAAATCGTTGTTAGTAACTGCTTTGTGACAATATCGCTCCCCAACATAATCGGTTCGTCCGTGGAGCTACATATTGCCCGATTATTTGTTGTGCTGTTATTGTCAATAAGAATTTGCCATTTTGGCACATCTTGAACTTCCCAAATCTTTAGCCCTTTATCTATTAACACTTGGATTTGTTTTGATACACTTAGGCCTTCAAAAAACTGATTTGGCAAATATTTTAGATATATGTTTACCTCACAATTTCTAATGAGTAAATTATTGAATGTATCGAACCAAGAGTAGTTCTCACCTAACGGATGACCTAAACTCAATTCTGGTACAACTATATCAACGGATAATTGGGTGTTTTCAATTTTTCTGAGTAACCACATACTGGGATTAGTAGAAATAACTCTACTTGTTCCAATTATCTCACCCTCAAGAGGAACTAAATCAGCCAATACAACCTCTACGAAGTTCAATGCGTTTTCACGAATTAACTGATCATGATAAAGTTGATTGTTATAATCGCGCAAACAATGATGGCAACTTGTATCAGGGGCACAATCATTGCAACTCAAGACTCTAATGGCATCTTCGATAACATCTTGGATTTGATCTCGAATCAATTTCACATGTCCTGCTCCTCCAGGTACATTATCGTACAGAACAATAGTTTGTTCCCAATGGGAACCCGATTTTCGAGGTGAAAGAACCCCATCTATATCATGTCTTTCAATTTGTAGAGAATGACTAGCCGCATGTATTATTGCATACATCAAAGATAGCCAGAAGCTATTGTCTTGTGGTTGGGGAACCTTGACGGTTTCCGAGCCAGTAAAACGAATATGTAGGGTGTCTGTCGTTTGAATATGCCCTAAAGAAATCTTTTTTCCTTTTTTCTTTTTCCCCATTTCCAAATTAAAACCCTGTAAAGGAAATTGGAAACCATTACCAAATTTACCTTCGTTCACATATAGCAATTTTCCTTCTCGTTCATACGCGACATTTATTAGGTTACCAATTTGTTGTTCATCCATATTTTTAATAGGTAAAATTGCAGATCGCATTTGATTTGGTTCAATATTTACATATTGTTTGGCTGGTTTTCCACTCTTGCTGTCAGCAATAAAACCATCTGGTACCACAAAGGTTCTTTGCTGGTTGCCATAGGGCTCCTCGCATATTGGACATTGGTATTGATTTGATAATGGAATACCAGCATCATCACTTACATCCAGATTATGACAGTTATCACAAATTCTATAAGCCCAATCTCTTACTGTATCCCTCCAAAAAATCGGTTTTAAACTACGCCAAATCCGTTTATCAGCTACAATTTCCGATCCTGGAGCATATTCACGAATCGCCTGCCTCAAATCTCTTTCTAATCTTAAATGTTCGGTGGCTCTTGCCTCTTTTGGAAGTATCAATTCGACTGTGTGCAGAGGGAAAGAATAACTTGGAAGAACTCCTTTCTTACTCAAATAATCTATCAAGCGCTCATCTCTTAAGCGATCTAACAACTTCCTAAAATGGTCTTGGTTTTTTTTGTTCTCATCATAGTTTGAACGAGAGATTGTTGTATCTTTTAATTTTTCCGCTAAATCTTCAATTTGATCACTATAATATTTAGTAACAGGTTGATAATGTTCTCTATTGACTTTCTCTAGATCAGACAAAAATGTCTTTATACTGTTTTGGATGAAGTCTTCTTTAGTGCAATTTAACAAGTTCTTAAATTTGGTCAAACTATTATTGATTACATCTCCCTGTTCCTGAGTCCATTCATTAATAAATTTGTATTGTGGGTCCCGTTGAAATTGAATATCGAAAAAATCACCACACCTTTTCCAACTAGTTTCTCCTTGTTCTTTTCTGAAACGAAGAAATAAACTTAATAAAATTGCATTAATATGCCTTCGGAGAATATAATCGTTTTCTAATAACAGATGAGGAACAGCCACTTCGCCATTAATAATTTCAGATGGATTAGAATAATAGGCTTGATCATGAGGCCGTCCTGAGGCCCAAGTTAATATATATGCAGTCCCACTGGTTTTTCGACCTGCTCGTCCTGATCTTTGACGATAATTAGCCACTGTTGGGGGAACATTGCTCATCACGACTGATTGAAGATCGCCTAGGCTAATACCTAGTTCAAAAGTTGTTGAACAACTAAGAACATTTATAACCCCATTTTTAAAGTAATCTTGGTATTCTCTGCCCTTCTTAGGATCTAATTGGGCTGTGTGTTCCTCAACACGGATTGGAATCAAACTCTCGTTAAAAAGATTGTAATAATAATTATTTTTTTGTTGAGATAAAATATCGACTGGCGTTATATCCCCTCTACAATGTGGATATGGACAAGGCAAAGATGTCCCGCGATATGAAAACCGTTGACATTTTCTGCAACGGTACCATTGGCAACTTGTATCAAAAAAGAAGCGGGAGGTCCTTAATTTATAACTCGTCTCAACTGATCCATCAAATATGTCCGTTTTTTCAAGTAACCAATCCCATATATGATTCAGAGTGTTCTCAACAGATTCGTCCGAATAATTTAGTTCATTTCTTTCAAGAACCATTTGAATGTATTGTCGTCTTCTTTGGCGAGATGTAGCTCCTATCCACCTTATTTCACCAGGTCTTATTGAACCCTGTCGTTTAAGACTCGGATTACCCTTGTGAGGTCCGAATACAGGGTCGTCTCTTTCTATGTTGAATGGCAAATTTATTGCTTTTTGGTAACGCAAGTCATCAAGTAAGTATCCAACCAGAATCTGGATTTGTTGTTCGTTTAATCCTATTCGTTCTCCTAAAATTGAATAATCTGGAGAACGATCATCTTCAAAATAATTAATTCCCAGTAAACCTAAGGATTCTAACGATTGCCTTTGTCTGCTACCAGTAGTAATTTCACCCAAAATTTGAGCAGCAACCCATTTTCTTGCTTCAGCTTTTTCTTCTCTCGAAAAGCTCCTAATATTTTTTCGCCAAAATTCTCCGATATCAGGATCATTTTGGATTATCTTATTATCTAGTGCTAATTGTACACATTTTTCACTCAATCCATTTAGTGATGGTAAATAACCATTTTCATCTTTATACAAATCGATTGCTTTTGGGATAATATGGCGATAGTTTTGTTTATTCGCTACATCTTGTAAAAAAGCTGCAAATCTGGCTGCCCCTTGCCTACTATCATAAAATGTCAGTAGTTTCCGCCCTTCACCTGGATATTCCTGCATCCCTTTTTTATTAGAAGGTGGTAGTTGACGATAAAGCTCATAAGTTAAATTTGCTAAAGGTGCCGTCCCATACAATGACACTGGTGTAACAATTTCTGTTTCTCCTTTTGATGAACTACCACAACGAGGACATTCTTGTAAAGACTCAACGGGCTTCCACCTGCGAACGACATCATTCTTTTTCCTCGATTTTTCTTCTATTTGAATATCATAGAGAGGTATGGACAATACTGCGTCCTCACATCGACATAAGGATTTTTCTTTACGGCAAACTAGACAAAGTACTCTTTCTTCTTGTTGGAACCTCTCACCAACAAAATATTCAATTTCATCTTCATTTTCATCATCTGAAAGAGCAAGATTTTCTTCTATCGGTCCCCATGTAAAATACTGCTTTTGAGCATCTTCCAGTAATTGATCCGACGCAGGATGATATGAATTATTTTTCTTATAAGTAGCAATAAAAATTTGACCACATTGACGGCATAGATAAATTGGAAATACCGTCGCACCACAGGAATCACAAGATTCATGTGGAATACTAAATACTTTTGACCATTTTCTACCAGTTATTTCTTTTCCAATGTTTTCACGACAATTTGGATTTATGCAAACCCATATCCCTTGAGGCGGTCTGGCAAAAAGGTGATATTTCGCAGGAAGCAAAGGCAATTTGTTTTTTCCAGGTCTAGCTAGTGCCCCTAACTCAATCAAATGATATAACGCCTGAAGAGAATCCATATTATCCAAGTATGGGAAAAGATAATTGGCAGCCTCTAAAGCTGTGACAGGATCTCTCAATTCAATCATCCAATCACGAAGACGCTGAATATGGGGGTTATTCTTCAAAGCTTTATAAAGAAAGCCAGCCATATCCCCTGAAAAATCTTCAGCATAACCTAAGTCATCGTCATCTAGTAGTCCAATTTCATTCATCCATAAAGCAACTTTCTCCACATTAGGATTATCTTCTCGGATCTCCTCAATAAGGTAGTCAAAATCGGAATGAATATAGACGTCTGAAGAAATATCTTTGTAACTTTTCTGATCGAGTTCTATATCCGCAATATTAGGTTCCCCAAAAATGATGCCATCAATATCTAAATCCTCTCCAAATAAATTTTCGGCGAAAATAACCGCTTTATCAGCATCATCATTTATCAATGTGGCACTCGTAGCAATACAAAGCATATCTCCAGGTTTTTTTGACAATCGTTCCTTTAGGCGTCTCATTAACATTGCTACCTCGATCCCTTGTGCCCCCGAGTATGTGTGAGCTTCATCTAAAACTAAATACTTCCACATCCCACTTTGGAAGATAATCGAATCTTCCGGGCGAAGAAGTAAGTATTCCAACATTGCATAATTTGTAATTAGGATCTGAGGTATTCTTCTTTGTTCTCTTATTTCATTGCGACTGATTATTTCATTCGGTAGAGTAGTATCTACTCTCAGTGCATCATCGGGTAATTCGCCAGTAAAACGCCCAAACGTAATATTTGTACCTTTAAGTAATACTCTCAAACGATCTAATTGATCATTAACTAATGCATTCAATGGGTAAACTAGTAAAGCTCTAACTCCTGGGGTGTTATCTAATAATAGGTCATTTACAATTGGCAATGAAAAGCATTCTGTTTTGCCACTCCCAGTACCAGCAGAAATAACAATGCTCTTGTTTTCTTCGCACAATTTCTTAATTGCCTTCACTTGATGAGTATAAAGTGGCTCATCCAAGGAAATTGGTTCAGGACTCTTTAATTTAAAGCAGCCCAAATCTAACAGGTTTTCTGAAAAAACACCCGCATCACAGAGGTTTCTAATTGACAAATCAGTTTTATACGGAAGGATCAATTCTAAAAAGGGCCCATTAAATAACGCCCTAGGACGCTCAAAGCTATTTCTTATCTCATAAGCGAGATCAGCTTCTTTCCCATCTTTGTTTACATCAAAAGTAGTAGCGAGGTAATCAACAAGAGCCTTATTTAATTTTTTGGTAATTTCAATTGTGTTCATATATTTTTCTTTCAGGATATTGCATGATTAAAAACGATTTCTGCCCAAGCAATTGACCATTCTAAAAGTTTGGGACACGCTTTCATGGATTGAAATGTCAAGATCACGACTTCATTTTCAATCATATCGTCTTTCTCTTGTAGATTTTTATATATTTGGGGATTATTTGCTTTCAATCTTAATACCAAACTAAGCAATAAAATATACTTTGGTAAGAAAAATAGTCTTTGCTTTGATACTATGTTTTGATCCAACCGGAGAATAGCAGAAAAAGCTGGCACATCGTCTTTCTTCTCAAGAATGAAACTTTTTATAACCTCAAATAGTTTATCTTTACCGATAATTTGCTTCAGGGCCATCTTATATATTGGATTTTTGTAATTTTGGTAAGCTTCTGAAATGGCAATGTAGTAATCTTTAGGTGTGAAGGTATCAATTGGTATGTTTATATCACCTTGCATTGAACGCATTTTTCCTTCACATAAATCATTGAAGTAATTATCACCAACAATTTCATTTGGCCAATAACAATGGCTGAGCTTCTTTTCTTGATATTGAGATACTTTAACTTCAATAGGCGTATCGTAAACCACATCTAAAAACTGATCCCGAATAGACCGTGATTTATTGTGCTTGTGCGCTATTGAGGTTTGTGGTGAGAGCCTTAGGTAATTACCATTCTTGGATCCAACAATAATTCCACAGTCAACACATTGATATCCCGGCCAAAGATCATATTCATCTAAATCACAGAACCTATCAACGGAATCTACTTGAGGGATCATTACCCATAAACACGTTTTATTTTTTTTAAGGTCGGTATTCCAAGCAGCATAAATCTTGACAGGATCGTGTTCTAACTTTACTGACATATAACCTTTTCCAACTATCCCCCCAAAAACTGTTTGTTGCGGAAATATATGAAAAATTCTGTTGTGCTTTTCAGTACGGAATCTCAGTGGATATTGGAGAACTGCCCAGGAAGGCAATAACCTTTTAAGCCCATCGTCTAACTTTTCTCTCGTTACCCAAGTGTCAGAAGAATTAATTCTTATTAACTGATTTAAAATTGAAATTAGATTAGGTTGTGTTGTTTCATTTATACTTAATATTTCTTGATAATCAGAAGTCAAACTACTAAACAATTTTTTCGATGAAAAATCCTCATCTTTTTTTATAATAATCTCTCTCCCCGATCTCTGGACTATCTCAATTATCTTTTCTTTTACAATAAATACTTGCGATACTGCTAGGATTTCATTGCCTAATAAGATCTCTGTTTGATACTTTCCAGTGAGCAAATTAATTTCATTTCTAATGTTTTCTTCTAATCGTTTAACTCTTGAAATTATTATTGGTCTAATTGGTCTTTCTTTGTCCCTTATTTGAATAGTAAAATCACCTTCTAGCCTTTCTGATTGACTTAATGAAATACTAAGGTATGGTTTTTCATATTTTATTGATTTAAAATTCAATATAGGGATTTTGTTATATACAAAAACTTCCCATGTATGATCCCTGATCGTAATAGATACTTTGGATTGGGCAAGTCTCGAACTTTTTAACAAATCACGTAAAACAGATTGATTAAAACCTCTACAATATTCTCCCTGTGAATCCAGATTAACTTTCCGACGATGCTCTGTATCATCGATAAACCAAATAAATTCTTCTTTTGGTTCACCCCTGACATGTAGAATTACATTCTTCTCATGCCCAACTCGGAAATTTCGTTTATCTCCTCCCCCATCAATCCAAGCAGATACTCTATCTATATCCCAACCAAAGTGAATATTATTTCCTTTCCATTGAAGCGAAAAGCGACATTCCGGAAATCTTAACTCCTTCCACAATAAACTAATACTTGTTCCACTTTGTGCTATTTTTACTTTCTCTTCAACACCGGTTTTTATTTGGCTTTGATTAATACCATTAATTAATATTTCTAAAGGGTTTGCAGGAGAATAACAGATATTAGGATCAGGTCCAACAATCTTGATTTCAGGAAGATATGCGAATCGCAAATTTTCTTCGATAAGCAATTGCAAATCATGCAATATGCTAACTGAATATGAACCTGGTTCATAAATAAATTCGCGTAAAGAAATAATATAACCATTACTCTCTTTGATAAACAAATCTTGTTTTTGTAGCTCCGCCAAGGAAACTGAATTAATAAATACCCCACCCTTATAAATTGAAACCCAAATCCTATTAAGTTGATGTTTTGGGAATTCAGCATCTAATCGAATTTTTACATTTGGGGACTGATAAATCGGCTGAATATTTTGAGACAAACCTAGAATCTGCTTTTTTCCCATTAAATCAGCTTGCAATACGAATGTGGTTTGAGGATGTTGAAATGTTATTTTTTCACTTTGGGACTGTAGAATGACCGGAAGAGTTAATGAGTACTTCTTGGCAATATTAAAACCTTTTTCTCGTAGTACTTGTGGAATATATATGTTCTCAAAAACACATCTTTCGCTTGCATGATCCAGGATCTCAATAGATTCTTTGCTAAGAATTATCCAATCCCCATTACCGTTTATTTTTTCTTTTTCTCTAGCTATTGATCTGTTTGATGAGATAAAGAAAAACATAAGATTTTTCTTTAATTCTGGGATATCATTTTCAATGATTACATGATCATCTTGATTACGTAATTGCTCTTCAAAATCAAATTCTTCTGATAAGACAAATATTTTTCCATCCAAATCACCTTTATCAGAAATTAATTCTGGTTCTAATTCCCAATCTCCATTTGACAATTGCCAAGGATACACATCGAGTATTATTTCTTCATTACTCAAATTAAGCGATCCCTTTTTTGCCCATACAACCAAATTTGGTTTTTCAATTCTAGATGCTCTAACCTGAGATAACAATAAATTTATATCGTTGTTATCTAAATCCCAGACCCATTCCAGTTTTGGAGTATATTTGCGAATCTTTTCCAGCTTTAGTTGTTTTTCTATTAAATCTTGATGAATTTCTTTCCATAAAGACCTTTCAATTGGAGAACTCATCACAGAATTAACAGCTTCATACTGCTCGGTTGACTGGAATAACCTTACTGCTTTTGCCATTTGCTGAATTAATTTTGCTGCGGTATCACTTGTTTCACTTTGTTGCACAAAATTTCTCAGTCTTGGTGGCACATAGTCCAGGCTTTTTTCTTTTTGTAATACATGAGGAAGGTCATCTATTGAAAAATCTAGCAATTGTTCGAACCTATCAACTAACCACTCTGCAAAATTTGACTGCAAATAATAAGGAATAACTGCTTGATAATATACTGGGCGAACAACGTCCCCATCATTTATTATTGGAAAAATAAAATCATAATATTTTTGGAGGAAGAACTTGCATGCCACAAAGTGTTTCCTGCTTACATATTGAAAATACTGGTGTGATTCTGTCTTCCATACTATGTTCGCATAGGGTTTCCAAAAATTGCGCGCTTCCTCTTCCGAATACCTCGCACAAAACACCATAGAAGCAACAAACAATGCTGGTGGAACTTGAGTAATTTTCGTGCGACTATTTTTTATGTAACATTGTTGAATCAGATCACAAAAATATTCAAACGATTTTCTACCAAAGGGTATTTCACCTAATAAGTCATAATGCTTATATGCATTCAAAAGGAATATTTCTAATTTTTTACTATCATATCCGAATTCCCCTTTTAGCATTCCAGCTTCCGCTAATCTGATTAGTTCTTCAATTTTTTCATCAGCTAGAACTGGTATTGGGTGAACATCATAATAAAAAAATTTTCTTTTCCTCTTCCGCATAACTTTCTTGTCGATTATTTCACTAACCAGCTTTTTGTCTACAGTTTTAGGTATCAGAGGCCTTTCAACCTGTAACGCTTCTTCTTCATCCAGAACCTGAACAACTTCATCGACAACAACCGTTTCATTAACTTCTATTACATCATCCGAATCCAATATATCAGCATCATTTGGAGGCTCATCAAAAAAATGACTTTCTATTGTTGTTATTTCTTCTTCGATAATGCTGGAATCTACCTCAAATAATTCTTGCTTCTCAGGGGTCTCTACCTCATCCAATTCCTCGCCATCCTCTTGAAAAACCAGACTTCCACTTTCGCCATCTTCACTATCTGTGGGTATATCACTATCATCGATTTCGGTTATTTTATGTTCATAGTGTTTTGTATCAATTTGTTCTTTTATCTCATCTAAAGTGTCAACTTCACCGATTTTTATCGGCTCTTTTCCTAAAAATGAGTTCTCTAGCAAATCAACCGAATCGCTATGATCGAAATCCTTAGATTCAACTTTAATGAATTTCTGTTTAGTTTCGGGAGAATCAATTGCCTTATCCCCTGATATAGAAAGAAAGTCAAATATCTTTCTAAATAGCTTCCTTATTGTTTTCCACATAACATACAACCTTCTTCATCCAGTCGCATCCTAAAATTGTGACTATAACACGTATCGGGTATATTATACGCTACGAGTCTCCTGAAATATTTAGATTTGTCCTCTTAATCTCCCGATCTTCACCACTTTTTGGGCCATTATCTAGTGATCAAATAGAGCCAACGGAATCTAAATCTGTAGGTTGGTGTCAGCTTGTTTCTCATTGCGCCCTACCAGATGCAAATCCATTATATGAACTCTCATTTCAACTAACTGATTACAATCCAAGATTTTTCCCATCAACCCTTAATTCTAAAGCCATCTCCTCTATCCCCTGCTTCTCCCCAAAAATCGTATATAATAGCCATATCGTGTTCATTGTCCCGGTGGGGATTTTCAACTATAAAGGAACCACATCATGCCGACCGAAGCTCATGCTCGGATCAAGATCAACAAGCTTCTTGAAAAAGCTGGCTGGCACTTCTTCGATGATGAAAACGGACCAGCCAACATCCACCTCGAAGGCCACACCAAAATTACTTCCCATGATATCGACGCCTTTGGCGCGGACTTCGAAAAGGTCAAGAGTGGTTATCTCGATTTCCTTCTGCTCGACGAAAACGGCTTCCCCTTCGTAGTCCTCGAAGCCAAGCGCGAAGCTCTAAATCCCCTTGTCGGCAAAGAGCAGGCCCGCACCTACGCCAAATCCAAAAACGTCCGCTTTGTCATCCTATCTAATGGCAACCTGCATTACTTCTGGGATCTCGAAGGCGGTAACCCCGAAATCATTACCGAATTCCCCACTCCCACCTCCATCACCCACCGGCAGGCCTTCAAACCAAATCCCCAGCGACTGGTCCGGGAAGTGGTCGCCGCCGATTACATCGCTGTTACCCAGAATCCCACCTATCAGACTGATCCTCGCTGGTTCGACGAAGCTCAACGCCCCGCATTCATCGAAGATACCGACCTGCGCCTGCTGCGCAAGTACCAGTTGCGGGCCATCCATGCTCTGCAAAAATCAGCCGGCGATGACAATACTCGCTTTCTCTTCGAAATGGCCACTGGCACCGGCAAAACTCTTGTCGCTGCCGCCATCATCAAGCTCTTCCTGCGTACCGGTAACGCCCGTCGCGTCCTCTTCCTCGTTGATCGCATTGCACTTGAAGATCAGGCCAACAAGAACTTCGTCCGCTACCTCAGCAGCGATTATCAAACCGTCATCTATAAAGAGAATCGTGAAGACTGGCAGGGCGCCGAGATCGTGGTCTCCACCGTCCAAAGCCTTTCCTTCGATAACAAATTCTTGCGCCTCTTTTCACCCACGGATTTCGACCTGGTCATCTCCGACGAAGCCCACCGCTCCATCAGCGGCAATAGCCGTGCCGTCTTCGAGTATTTCGTTGGCTACAAGCTCGGCCTCACTGCCACCCCTAAAGATTACCTCAAGCACATCGATCCCAATACACTCAGCCAGTTCGACCCGCGTGCCTGGGAACGCCGCCAGCTGCTCGACACCTACATCACATTTGGCTGCCCTAGCGGTGAGCCTACTTTTCATTACAGTCTAATCGAAGGCGCTGCCGATGGTTTCCTCGTCAATCCCATCGTCGCTGATGCCCGCACCGAGATCACCACCCAGCTTCTCTCCGATCAGGGTTATGCAATCATGATCCAAACCGAGGAAGGTGATGATGAAGAGCAGACCTTCCACCACCGTGATTTTGAAAAGAACTTCTTCTCTGAGAAAACCAACCTGGCCTTTTGTGCCACCTTCTTAGAAAATGCCCTGCGCGATCCTATCACTAGTGAGATTGGTAAGTCGATCGTCTTCTGTGTCAGCCAAGCCCATGCTGCCAAGATCACTCAGCTGCTCAATCAGCTCGCCCATCAAATGTTCCCCAACCGCTATAGCTCCGATTTTGCCGTACAGATCACCTCCAACGTCACCGACTCCCAGCAGTTCACCAAGAACTTCGCCAATAACAACCTTCTCGGCCATTCCCCCTTCCTACCAGGCTACAGGACCAGCAAGGCCCGTATCTGTGTCACTGTCGGCATGATGACCACCGGATACGATTGCCAGGACCTTCTTAACCTGGCCATGATGCGCCCCATTTTCTCTCCTACCGATTTCATCCAGATCAAAGGCCGTGGTACCCGCACCTTCATCTTTAAGCACCAGGTCAAAGAAGGCGCTCATGTCGAAGAAATCGCCGTCCCTAAGGAGCGGTTCAAGCTCTTCGATTTCTTCGCCAACTGCGAATACTTCGAAGAAAAATTTGATTACGACGAAGTCCTCGCCCTGCCCCGCGAAGCCGGGCAATCCACTTTCGACGGTGAGATCCACGGCGTCTCCGAAGCTCTCACCGTCTACAAACCCGACCCCCTTACCGCTTATGAAGAAACCCCCATCGGACTGCAGGGCATGCGCGTCGACCGAAAGCTCTTCGAGAAGATCGCCAGCCCCGTTCAGGATGATCTCGAGATTGTCCAGGCCGTGGATAACGAGCAATGGGAGCGTGCCGTTCACCTTGTGCGTGAACGTTACGAGAATAAGCCCGAAGATTACATCACTCTCGACAAACTAAAGCGTGCTGAGAACCTCGACCGTCGCCTCACCTGGAAGGAAGTCATTCAGCGTATTTTCGGCCACATCGACCGCTTTAAAACTCGCGACGACCTGCTCGAAGAAGAGTATCAAAAATTCGTCGCCATCCATCGTCCCGATAGCTGCTACGCCCAGGGCATCCGCAACTATCTCAAGGCCTACCTCACCGATCCCGAGATCCGTGATATCACCGAAACCCGCCAATATGCCCGTCTGGCTAACAACCCCAAGCTCACCCTGGATGAATTCCGCGCTCTCAACAGCTGGCGTGATAAAGTACCCGACTATATCAGGGACTATGTCCCACTTAACACCTACGCCTGATCTTGTTGGGGTACTATGGATTGTGCCTGCCTTATAGGAGTTTAAATGCTTGATAACACCACTAAACGCCGTATCGACAACGCCCGCGATATCCTTGTCGGCAAAGTGCCCGATCCCAAAGCCCAGGTCGAACAGATCACCACCGCCTTGATCTATAAATTCATGTTCGACATGGATCAAGAATCCGTCGAAATCGGTGGTGA
>Ga0114919_10003028_pt1 | contig 13575 bp, 20 predicted proteins | sample BlataG_FD_88682 | JGI IMG/M metagenome (GOLD analysis project Ga0114919, IMG submission 88682) | Deep subsurface microbial communities from Black Sea to uncover new lineages of life (NeLLi) - Black_00105 metaG | ecosystem: Environmental > Aquatic > Marine > Oceanic > Sediment | place: Atlantic... | reverse complement strand
TTGGTTGGTTTTCGTCTTTCCTTTTTTTTTTTTATTAGTATTTTGTAAAAAAAATATTTTTTCCCTCCCCCCCCCCCTTTGTTAAAAAAACCCCTCCCCCCCCCCCCCCCCCCCCCAAACAACAACAACAACAACAACATTCCTCTCTCCTCTTGTCTACAACCGAGGAGAACTAGCGCTCCTCTTCAACTTGCCCTTCTCACTATCACTCATCTTGCCTTTACTACTCTCCCACCATCTCTCAGCAGGCAGCTTACACCCTTCACCATGTTCGCATATGTGCACAACTCCCCACTTTTCCGCCGTCACTTCTCTTGTCCTTGGTGGCATCACCACCGCCCTCATTTCCTTGTTCTTACTATCATTACCACTACTACTTTTACTACTAATAGATGCTGATAGTATCGGTGGCAACAACAGAATAAGATGATCATCACCACTACTATCACCACCTCCCTCCAACAACAAAGAAGAACTTCCCTTCTTTTCTTCTTCTAATTTTTTCAACATCAACCGGCTCCTCCCATATTGCTGCCATCCCAGCGCTGCCTCATCTATTGCCCGTCTCTTCTCAGCTGTCAAAAACTCAGGGAAGAATTCACATCCAGCTACTTCCTCCAAGGCTGATAATGGTACGGCAAATGATGACAAAGGGGCCTCCTTATTTACCACTTTATTAGGTACTACAAACGCCCCTACAACAGCTGGATTCTTATTACTATTATTATCTGTACTCCTCTTCTGTTCAGCAAGGACTACTTTGTAAAAATGTGTTGGCACTGCCACTAATTGAGGAGGGGTACCCAACATTGGATGAGCCATCTCCCAGTTGTATGTTGGCTGTAGTCTTTTAGGGAACTTTTCCATTGCTTCTTGTTGTCTCTTTGCAATCTTACTAGTACTACTACTACTACTACTACTACTACTACTACTACTATTATTATTATCACCACCACCAGTAAACCTAGGAAGGTAGAGAGGACCAGTGACTACCCAGACATCATCGCATGTCTTGGTTAAGGATTGAACATATTTCTCAAATCTTGCCCAGTAATTGGCATTCACCTCGTGATTTTGTGGACAGGTGTTTGTAAGAGTAAATGTATCATCCATGGCCTGCTGCGAAGATTTATGATTTGATGCTGGGGCCATGTGGCCTCTGTCATAGCCAGAGTATTTGTAGTCGCTGAGTTTGGCTCTGAAACGAGGGGGAATGTGTGAGTCTTCCTTGAATTGAGAATATTGCCTGTTCCCACTAGTATTAGAATTAGAATTAGAATTAATATCAGTGGTACTGTTGTTATTATTATTGTTGTTTTCTTTGGTCAGATGCTCTACGACCCATTTGGGGTTTCTGTGTCTGAGGTCAACAGAGACAACAAAGTTGTTGTAGACACGGAGGATGTTGTCTGCCGAAGGAAGGCCATGTCGCATGGTGGGATGGAGTTGTTGATTTGGGGTGGTGGCAGTGGGTGGCAAGGTGGGTGAGAGACGTTTGGTGTTGCTATTTCGGGAAGTAACGATCCAATATGTTACTCCTCCACCTACAATGCATCCAGCAGCAGTACTGAATACTATACTTCTAGTATGAAAGGCCATTTTAGCTATTTGTTTTGCAGGGAAAAAATGTTTAAGATCAGATGGCTAAGTTTACGAAATGTGGCAAAAATAGGGACTGAGAATGCAATATTGTGGCCATCTATTATACCATAATTGATGAATTATACGAACGAATTATCGACGAATGTAAGCAAATTCCCAAATATATTTCAATGTCGTCAACGTGAGATGTCTGCCACGAGCTCTCTCCTCTCCGTTGCTCTCTCAACAATGGATGGTAATTTTGATCCTTTACACAAATAATCAACAAGGGGTATCACAAGCCAGAGTAATCTACCAAGTATTACAGAGTTGGTTGACGAAAACTGTCATCTAGTTCTACCCACCACTTCTTTCAGATTGCCAGCCAGTGATGAGACGCTCATGAGACGTTCCAACCTCTGTCGTCGGGAACTCCTTTTGATCGGATCATTGATGAGCTTCGACAGCAGTATTGGCAACTTTTGACCCTTTCAAATCATTGATACATTGCAATGCAGGCGCTTTCAGGATCATCGAATCTCACACAGTCTGGGAAATCATCACCCAGATGTTCAAAGCGAAATTCCAGACTCAGCCTAGCCACTGTGCAGTCTCAAAACCATCAATCTATCGGATCCAGCACAGTGTCGAAAGAATCAGCTTCAATCCCTAACATTAATGCCAAAGTACCCACAAATTCCTCCATCGCCCACCGCCGAGCCATGCTCTCCTTCCCTCTCGCTCTCGCTGCCTCCCAACTCCTCCTCCTCAACTCCTCCACCAAACCCGCCCTAGCAGCCGGCAAATCAACAGCTACAAGAACAGCTGCAGATTTCCTCCCAGCCAGCTCAACTCCAGGATTTGTCACCTACTCTCCAGACGAAAGAGCCACCCCCTCAATCAGAGCTGGCGTCATCAACCCGGCATACTACTCCTTTGATCTCCCCTCCAACTGGAACGAAGGCACCATATTAAACATCCAATCTGGCAACTTCTGCATGCCCAACTGCCCAGAACCCTGGACAGAGACCATATGGAAGTCTCCTGCTGACGGTCAATGCACTTTAATCGTCTCCCAGCTAAGCAGACTGATCTCCAAAAGTAACGCTACCCTTAAAGACCTCGGAACGCCAGAATCAGTGGTAGAAAGAATTGGAAACTTCATCACTGGTAATTACCTGGATACAGAAGATGTCACAAACATCCAAGTGAAAGATGGCTACTATGTATATGAAGTATTTGCGCCTTATGCAAAGGATGGCGCCCACAGTATCGCGGCGTTCACTGTGAAGAAGGATCTCGCGTATCTATTTGTAGTGGCTGCTAATGAAAAGCAGTGGGCTAAGAGTGAGGAGAAGTTGAGGCATATGGTAGATAGTTTCAAACCTTGATAATGTATGATTTTAAGTGTTTAAGAAGAGACACAATTTTGTTTTCAGTGTTCACTAAAAAGAGAGAGATTTATACTTCTTGTAAATGAACATTCATTTGTGAATGATGATGTAACAGAGCAACATACCCTATATGGTACAAATCCCCCCCCACTTCCTCCTTCCCCAAAAAAAAAAAAAAGAAAAAAGAAAAAAAACACCCCAAAAAACAACAACCCTTACAATCCAATATCGTCCAGCATTTTCAAATGATCCCACACCGACGACACTGTATTCGCTGCAATGGTACCACTAGCCGCTACTGCAGGTAATCCAATACCTGGAAAAGTAGAATCGCCGCATATCAACAATCCCGGTACCGGCGTAGGAGGAAAAGGGAACATTCCCTGTCCTGCTACTATCCCTGGTCCATAGCTGCCTTTATGTCTCCTCAAGTACCGCTGATGTGTCAAGGGGGTGCCAATTTCCACCACTTCAGCCCTGGACCTAATGTTGGGTATGATCTTTTCGACCGCTCTCCATAGTCCCTGCGACCTCTCCTCTTTGAGGGCCTGGTATTCGGGAGAGGCTCTGTCTAGGGCTTGCCAGATTTGAAATGGTTCTGTTGCTGGGTAGTAGGCGTGCAGGCAGTGCTTGCCTTGAGGGGCGAGGGATGGATCTATGACAGAGGCAATGGAAATGAGTACTACATTCTGTTCGGCGTCTACCCCTTTGTCCCAGGAATTCACGATAATATGGTGGAGGTCTAAGTCTTTATCTAGTCCAGTGGCATCGAAGCCGATATGGAGGTGCATAAATGATCTATTGGCAGGAGTGGTATTGACATCTTGTGACCATTGAGCTGGGACGCTCTCTTTGGGGAGCAGTTTAATCGTGTCCCAATGAGTGGCATTGGAAACAATGGCCTTCTTGGCCTTGATGACCTTTCCACTGTCTCTGAGAATAATGCCGTCTGCCCTCTTTGTTGATGGGTCTACTGTGATTTTATCTACGTGAGCATTAAGAATGACACGTCCATTGTGTTTGGTGACACCCCTCACCAAGGCGTCAACCAACGCCTTGCTCCCTCCTTTGGGAAAATCTAGGAAACAACCTTTACGATAAAACTCTGAAAGCATAAATGCCATTTCAGCTGCTATAGTTCCATTAGTTGGCAATCCACTGAGTAAAAAGGCCAATAAATCCAACCAATTCTTGATAAAAGGATCCTTGACAACACCTTTGATTGTCTGCTCAAAGGGAGCCGTCAATCCAGCAGCAGTGGGACCCGTCTTGAGCAACGTCGGTAGGTACCTCCCTACCGTCAATACCGCACCTAGATCAGCTCTAATAGCAGCTGGAGGAAGAGCAGTAGCTGCTTCACTCAGTGGTTTCATAAACTCTAAGAATCTATCCCATTCATCCCTAGCTTCAACTCCTCTAATTTGCATGAGAATTTCCCTGAAATCTTCATTTCCCACCTTGGTGGCGAATCTTCCCTCAGGAAGTATAACATTCCATCCATCATAACTCAAGAGGTCCAGGGGCTCATCTATGGCTTGTAAAACATGGGCTAGAGGGGAGGCCGTGGGGCCCGTGCCGGTGAGACCAGAATAGAGGGAGGGCCCAGACTCAAAATGGTAGCCGCCTCTCTTAAAGGTGTGGGCACAGCCTCCTGCTTCGTAGTGGCTCTCTACGACTAGGACATTGAAGCCATTCCTGGATAAGATGGAGGCTGCTGAAAGGCCACCTATACCGGAGCCTATGACGATGACGTCGGCGGAATCGGGAAGGGTGTCTGCCTTGGAGGTGGTCAGTCGTTCGGTGGTGGATGCTGCTGCTGTGGGTGTGAATTTCGGAGGTTGTTTTCTGGATCGAAGTGATAATCCTGCTCTTCTGGAGTCTATTGATGTATTATAAAGCATGATTTCACTGCATTGTGACATTCTATGTGCGAAATGTGCCCCTGCAGCGACATTTCTATGAAAATGTGAGGATTGATTTAGATATGGCGACTTTTGCACAACCCCATGGCTCCCAGAGAGGGACTTTATACATCGATGTGTATTCATACTTTCACAATTAAAAATTGAAGCTTAGTGTGCGTGGATCAAGTAGGATTTGTGGCTGTCGACCATCCCCCCCTTCGTTTCGAAAACGAGAGCTCAAAACGAAGGGAGAGCAAAAAAACTGCTGTCCATGCTAAGAACAGGGCAATTTTAAAGTTTTTTTGAGTAATTTCCAGAATATAATAGGGCTATTACAGTTATCTAAATTCAGCCAAGTGCAGAATCCACCCAACCTTGCAGATTCACAGCGATTCATACTAATCCAAAAGAAAATGGATTCAGCGGCTGATGACGAAGTCAACGTTAAGAAAGAGCCCATATCATCTATGGAAGATACCTACAGACACGCACCCACCGCAGTAATGCCAAACCACCTCGGTACATTCACATCCCCCCCCGCTGCTCTCGCTGCCGGCCTAGGCTGGCCATCACATTCCAACAACCTCACTTCCCCTGTAGCCCTCGCCAACATAGCCCCTTCTCCTCAGAGCCAACAAGATCCTTCTCTTGTGATCATCGCCGACAGAAAAGTCAGAATTCCAGGAGGAGAGACACCACCATCACTCTACTCACTGTGCAGGCAATGGATCAACAACGACCCAACCTTGGTCACCGTCCCCCCACCTCCATACCCAGAGCCTCCCTCTCTTCCTCCTTTAAGTGACAGGGATACTGATGAATTAAAATCCATGTCAATGGAACCTCCAGTAGAACCTCCATTTGTTAGTAATAATAATGCTGATATGCAAGTAGATGGAGGTGACGAAGACAATGGCCCTCCACTAGATGCTCTGCTCCACCATCATCTTGCACATTGGAAATCAGTGAGGCAATATGATAAAAATAAAGCTGCATTAGAATTGCCTAAATATTCTATTAGATTACAAATTGCACTGAAGGAAGCTCAAGAACGAAAAGAACAACAATAATAATAGCAACGTATCCAATCATTTTTTCCCTCGTATGTGTAACGTATCATAACAGTTCCCAACTTAAATCAACCCGATGTTCCTCCACCAAATGCAGCTGCCTCATAGTACACATCAGCATCCTTCAAATGATCAACATCTCCCCATGATACCACTGCCCACACAGAACAACCCTCCTCTCCCCCCCCCTTCTTCTTCCCATCATCATCATCACTACCAGGATCAATTCTCAATCTTCCAACACTACAGTTAGGAGTTCTATAACTAAACCTTCCAACCACTTTTCTATGCACAGCACTTATAAATCCACCATGTGTCACTACAACTACCCTCCCTCCAGGATGCTGAGAGGCGATGCTTTCTAATACTTTAAAAGCACGCTGGGTCATGTCGTGCATGCCTTCCACGTCTCCTGGAAGAGGAAGGGGGGTGGGGCCTTGTATTGACAATGCGGCGTATGCATTGGGGTGGTATGATTGGGCTTCTTGGTGAGTGAGTCCTGTGAGGACTCCTAGCGTTCTTTCTCTCAGCTCGGGGAGGAGGTGGAGTGGGGGAGGAGGGTGATGGGGATGGGGATGGGGAGAGGAGGTACTTTGCTGTTGTTCTTGTTGTGATTTTCGATGATAATAATGATGGATTTGTTTAGCTGTTTCTGCTGTTCTAAGGAGGTCAGATGAATATATAGCATCACAAGGTTGCACCTTGGAAAGGTGGATGGCTAAGGCAGTGGCTTGTTTTCTGCCCAAAGGGGTGAGGGGAGGGCCGGGAGGGTGGGAACCTTGAAGGCGGGCGGGGTTGATGTTCCATTCAGATTCAGCGTGCCTAACGATGATGATCTCGCAGAAATTGTCAGACATAGAATTCAATGCCTTATGTAGACGCGCTTGTTCTTGTTGGGATCGTCTTTCTTGACGGGTACCTAGAACCATCACTGGATCATTAAATTAAGAAGTGATCTTCATATTCCTGTAGATTATTGACGCCATTCTTCTTTCTTATTGAATAACCCAAACTATAGACAAAGCCATGATTAATACAGAAGACCGTTTGCAATCCATCAGCAGATGGAGTTTGAAAACGCGACAGTTGGAAGACTGGACGAAGGTCAGCTTCCCTTCACCTTCCCCCCCAAATCCCACTATTTCACTCAGCTCTCCTCTCTTTTCACCCCAAAACAATACTTCGATTTCGTCAACATGCCAAACACAGACCCTATCACCCGTGCCTCTCAGAGCAGCACCCTCCCCAGACAAGCCAGAGCCAGAATCAACATGACCACCGACCCTGTCCCCGAAGGCAAAGTTCTAGAAGCTCAGCCTACTCATCACATGATGACACCTATTGACTCGGCCACAAGAGGTGCCATGGAAGGCACCTCTCTACAACAGAGTATAGATGAAGGTGAAGAGCAGCAGGGAGGGGCAGCTGCTGTTGCGAGAGATGCTCACAATAGAGAAGTCCAAAAGATGCACCACACTCTCAAGCACACTGAACTTGGAGGTGGAGGGCATGGCCATAAAAATTTGAAACCACAGCAGGCAGGTATGGATTGGCTTGGTGCTAGTACTGCTGCTAATAAGAAAATGGATTCTAGACAGACACACTCGGGAGGCAATCTTGGTGGTGGTGGTGGTGGTAATCACAACAAGCACCTTGATACTGTGTACAGATCTGCTGGGAAGGGCAATCAGAAGAAGGGTTGACTATGGACCGATCTAGTCAATAGTACGACCATTATCATCTAGTCAGCTTGTAATAACAAGGAAATTACACACACAGACAAAAACCTGGATCATGTCGATATAAATTTATAATAGGGAGATGTAAAATATATAAACCTAAGAACCCTGCCTTCCACGTCCATCATCACTATCTACACTACCATACTCATCTTGACCAGTCTCCACATATGAATAGTCATACCCCTCCCCCTCTTCCTCGTCAGCTAGGTCTAGATCAGCTTCACTGAGCTTGGCCAGGGCTTCTTTTAATGATGTAGTTATTTCAAGTTCTGATGATGATGATGGCAGGTGGTTGCGGTGGTGGTGCTCATTTCCACGTGCATCTTCTTGTTTTGGAGCAGTATTACTGCAATGACCGTCAGTACCGTCACCTTCCATCACACAACTACCAACTTCTTCTTCCTCTCTTCTTCTTCTTCCATCCTCATCATGAACACTGTCAACATTACTACTGCTACTCAAAGGAGGAGTTAGCGGATAGCATTTCACAGCAACTACGGGAGCAGGGTGCTGCATAAACTCTGGATGCTTGCACAACCTATACGTCGCTACAGTAATAACATAATGACAACTATGTGGTTCAGTGATAGAAGTAATAACTGTATCACCGGTACTACTACCTGGGTCACAAGTAAACCTGACTTCCGAGCTTCGCCTATCTCCAGTGAGCTCACAAATGTCTCCGTTGGTATAATGTTGAGATACGTATCGTTGTTCTCCTCCTCCCCCGGGGAGGGAGACGGAAGATGTGTCGATGTGTACCTTGTTGATCCCTCCTCCTTCATCTTCTTCTCCTGGTTCATATTCACCCAAGCTGTGTTGTTGACTCATCTTCTTGCCTTCACTATGGTATTGCTTGACTTGTTTACGATAACAAACTTCATATGTCCACCAATCTTCTATTCGGTAGGCGCAAACGTTTTTCAAGGCTTCGAGTAATTGTTCTGGAGTCGACTGATCTAGAGGAATGATGTCATCCTGCTGCATATCGGATTCTACTAGAGAGGTATGCTGTGATGAGGATGAGAATGGTTTAGGGAGGATGCATCTGTACTGGCTGCCATTCTTGGAGGTGATTGGGAGTATGGTTGTGGAGGATGAGGAGGCGTCCAGGGCTTGATCGTGATCGGGGACGGTGTTTTGGATGGAAACGACGTATTTGGTTTCCTTCTGGCCCATGGAGAATACGGGAGATGTTTCTGTTGGTAAATCAAGGGCTTGCAGTTGAAGAGCTTGGGATAATCTCGTGTGGGAGATCAGAAACAAGAGTCCCCATATTTGGAGGTGTACTAGGAAATAGAAGGTAAATAACGATTTTGTCAACATCTGGATGGAATCAACATACCGGCATGGGTTCTAAATTCAGAAAATAGCGATTTTGGTACGCTTGCACAGCTGCTTTTCTACTTATGAGAATGGCCTGCTGTTGCTTGGATCAGAAAATTTTCCGACGTTAGATCCTCTCCACCACACCAACACCCTCTTTGCTGCCACATGTTAAGCTTTCGAAGCCCAAATTATCTGCGAATTGCTACAATTTTCTAAGCGTTTTATCATAATCAAATTGCTCGAGAAGCAGCCATAGAAAGTGACTCTTTGCAGCAAAATGGCGACTTTTTTACCCAAAATAAATTCAACTGTTTCCAGCAGAAATAGCCGCAATGCCACCACACAGATACAGAAGATCCACTCAAAAATGACATCAAATAGACAAAGCACCTTGAGAAGCACACATCCTCAGCCTATTGATCAAGGTAAGTCTATTTGAGATTCACTAAAGCTTCTCCACCTGCACATTGCCTCTGGTCTTCACTCCAATCAACCGCTCATTTACCGTTGTTCCAACTCTGCATCTTCCAGGTAAACGTTCTGCACCAATTGTCTGCTCTTCATCATCCACACCAGCCGCTGCCGACGTCTCCAAGACCTCTGGCACCCCCGTCCCTCGCAACACCATCCTTGTCATTGGTGGCACAGGCACTCTAGGCCGCCAGGTTGTCCGCAAAGCTCTCGACGAGGGCTATGAAGTCAGATGCATCGTGAGGCCAAGATTTAACCCAGCAGATTTCCTCCGCGATTGGGGCGCCACCACCGTCCAAGCTGACTTGACCGACCCATCCTCTTTACCTGCGGCTCTCGTCGGCGTCCACACCGTCATCGACTGCGCCACTGCACGGCCTGAAGAGTCTACAGAGAAGATCGACTGGGACGGCAAAGTTGCTCTCATACAATGCGCACAGGCAATGGGCATTCAACGTTATATTTTCTTTTCTATTCTCAGATGCGACCAGCACCCAGAGGTACCTTTGATGAATATCAAATACGCAACAGAACAATTCCTGGCAAGCAGTGGACTCAACTTCACTGTATTCCGCCTCTGTGGCTTCATGCAAGCTATTATTGGCAACTACGCTGTTCCTATCTTGGAAGAAAAGACTGTTTGGGGGACTTCAGATACTACCCGCACTGCCTACATGGACACTCAGGACGTTGCCAGGCTGGCAATGGCCGCCCTCCGCACAGACGCTAGCATCGGTAAGACCCTCCCGGTAGCAGGTCCAAGAGCCTACACAAATGAAGAAGTCATTAGAATTTGTGAGACACTAGCAGATTGTGAAGCTGAGGTAACAAACATTCCCGTGTGGTTGCTGAAAACTACAAGAGCCATCCTGCGTTCCTTCCAATGGGCGGGAGACGCTGCTGATCGTCTGGCTTTTGGGGAAGTACTGTCCTCCAATGAGAGCTTTGATGCAAAAATGGACGAGACGTATGATGTTCTGGGAATTGATCCATCTTCTGTTATTACTCTGGAAGGCTATTTGAAAGAATACTTTGATTCTATCATTAAAAAGCTCAAGGAAGTGGGTGCGACTTCTAGACAAACTGATTTTTATGTTTAAAATTGATGCAAGCAGGAGAGAAGAAGAAAAAGACGAATGACATTGATTGATTGATGCTACAGCATATAGATATGATATGATATGCATACGTAATAGTAATAATATTAACCCTTGTCGATTCACTTTTCTATTATATATTGTGTGTGTTACACTACTTAGCGCAATCAAACCAAACCAAAACCAACCTGCACTTCTCCTCCAAAATAATCATGTAAAAAACTTAGTTTTTCTTCGTCATCAATGCGTTACCGTGTGGGAGAATGTGCTAAAAGGAAAACCAAACTCAAACCCTTGCTCACCCCAAAGGAGTCCCACACACAGGAGAGTGGGATTGCGGGCGTGTAGTCCTCCTTCCAATCATGTAAAAATAGCAATTACCACCACCACCACCACCACCACCACCACCACTACTACTGCTTCTACTAAGAATGCGTCACATGAGCAGTGTTGGGCATGTTATATCCAGGAATAGGAACAGTGCTCTTACTCTCAGGAACTCTCCATCCAGCAGCTTGAAGCTTCCGCCTAAACAGTTCTGGATACTTCTTCTCTTCCTCTGTCCTTGTATCCTCCAGCCTCACAGGTTTATCAGATAAGTAGAGAGGTTCCCTGAAGTTGATGTTTAACCAGGGGGTTGGGACCAGCCTACCTTGACACATTGCCGGAAGCAACACTGCCCACATATTGCCACTTTTATTATTATTATTATTATTCTTATTATCAGTTAATCCAAGATTATCATCAACATCATCCCGTATACTCTGACACAGTACCACTCTTTTGTACCCCTTGACAGTACCAATATCAATAGCCGAATATTCATCCCCATGTCCAATGAGCTGAAGCCACCTCCTCACTTCAGAGGGGCCTTCAAATTCAGCCACTCTTTCTTCTAGAGCTCTGGACACTCGGAGCGCTGCTGCATCTGGGGCAGGGGGTCGGGTCGCGCCTTGAGCCATTGTGATGGACAGTGCTGCATCTTCTGCCTCTAAAAATTGTGTGTGTACAAACCAATATGCGGGGATGAATAAGACATCTCCTGGACTTATAATACATTTTAATATAGTAGCAGAAGATGATGAAGAATAAGTACCACCATTAATAGTTGAAGATGGCAAACTTTTACTGTTAGTAATACTACTAGTAGCAGTAGTAGTTTCCCCAATTGTTGATGTTTTAGGCCACATACCAAGGTCCACTTTCTCTAAGTCAACCATTGAATACATATCATAAGGATGATGTGTAGGATAAGGGTACATACCATCAAATGCAGTAGCTGGTGAGATGAGTAATATTCTTCTTCTACCAGTGACTTGAACCATCAGTCGGTCTTGGAGGGCGTACCGAGCGGGGAGGAGACTGTCGATAGTGCCGAGCTCTAGATCGATCGAAGTGATGGGGCCGTGTTTCTGTGATTTTAGGAGGCTTTCCAACCATTGCCAGTTTATAATTGGTTTTGAGGATGAGGATGAGGATGATGAGGAGAGGTGGGGGGGGCAGTGGACAGTGGACTCTAATTGCTGCTGCAATCCAGTACCACCATTGCCACCAACTTTTGATTTAAATAAAGGTATGCGGGTGAAAATTCGGCGATCTTTCCAAGTAGTAGCACATTGAACAAACTCAGGTAGAGTCATCTCAAGTTTCTGTGTCTCTGGCTCTCTTACGTGATACAAGCTGCCGTAGATGTTTTTCAAACTGTCACATTCAATAAAGCGATTGTGTTTGGCTTCTGAACAGAGGACGGTGATTTGGGGAGACTTGTTATTGTTGGTAGTAGTGTTGTTATTGTTTGACCCTGGAGATTGTAATAGGTATTGCTGCCCTTGCTTATGTTGTTCTTGATGTTGCTGAGCCAGATTGGAAAATGTCCATGCACTACTATTTGTTTTGTTGTTGTTGTTGTCGTCACTAGTATCGTCGTCGCTGCTGCTGCTGAAAAGGCTGGAATCAAGGAGGGGAGCTGATCTGAGTAATGTAGGAGTCCCTGACCATATCTTGTTAATAGAAGAATAGACAGACTGTGGAGAGTTGAGTGTTATGTAATCCAGCCAGTCTGCCTGGAAGCAGTGCTCAAACCGGGGCTTTGGATCACCTTGACGTTCGCCATGTTCCGAGTCGACATGAGCGACGGCAGCAAGTCGGGGTAGATGTGCGGGTCCCAAATTCATTTGAGACTTACGAACCCGGATCTTTCCAGTGCCATGGTTGCTAGTGACGACTTTCTTAGACTGGGGAGCTTTGGTGATGTCTTCCTCTGCCATGATGATGATCTAATTAATTTCCTTTGCAAAGTAATATCCTTGCCTACTAACAACGTTTCAACAGTCTTCAAATCAACTTATAAATGATACTTAACTATTTATAACTACATCGCTCCGTATATTTCATTCTTCGCCTATTAATCCACGGTCAACACATACCATTCCTCCCCTCCACCCCTTTCTCTCCTTCTCTCTCTTACAAATATCACAAACACATCAAATCAACATTTATTTCATTCTCTTCTCTTCTTTAAAAATTAGGTGGCCCATCTGCCAGCTGGTACAACCCAGTAGCAGGCCCTACAAATCTAAACAGTATCCAAATCACTACTAGCCCCCCAATAGATGCAAATGCCAGCTTATTCAACCAAAACAGAAACCCTCTCTCTCCATACATTCCTACCGTTACTTTATCCAACAGGTCCAGCTGATCCCATCTATCTGGGAATAGCTGACCTTCTGGCCAGTTTCCACCTGCATTGACCCCAGTCAGGGGCTGGGTGGGTCGAGGAGGCGGCCGGGCAGCTTCCATCATCGCTGCTTTGGCTCCTTTTCTGGCTTTGACTGATTTTTCCAGGGCCTCCAAGAGAGAGTCGTCTTCTGGGTTGTTGTCATTGGACGGGTCTTCTGCTCTTGGTGTTAGGCGGGTGAGGGATCTATGTCTATGACCTGCAATTCATTGGAATGATGTGTGTGTGTGTGTGTGTGTGTGTGTGGGGG
>Ga0114919_10003027_pt1 | contig 13578 bp, 10 predicted proteins | sample BlataG_FD_88682 | JGI IMG/M metagenome (GOLD analysis project Ga0114919, IMG submission 88682) | Deep subsurface microbial communities from Black Sea to uncover new lineages of life (NeLLi) - Black_00105 metaG | ecosystem: Environmental > Aquatic > Marine > Oceanic > Sediment | place: Atlantic... | reverse complement strand
TTTTTGGATATTTCCTAAAGTCAACCTCTAACAATATTACATTATTGATTTCTAAAAGCACATGGTAATTGTCTTTACCAATAGAAATTATATCTGGAAATTTATCTAGTATTTTTAGATATTCTTCCTCTTTAACATCCATATTTTTCTCAAACAGTTATGATTTATTTTATTTACGATTTAAATTTTTATTTCTATAAATATTTTAACAAATTCGGGGTATGTTTTCACCAATGGGCATATCTATGAACCGAGTACCTCCTACAATCGTATTTAATAAAACTCTTTTCGGATTGTCTGATTTTACAACTCCGATTATTTCGGCATCTTTACCAATGGAAGTTAGTTTAATTTTTTCTAAAATAAAATCTGCTTGATTTGGATTTACAGCCATTAAAGCCCTTCCTTCGCTGGCAATGTTATAAGGATCTAATCCAAGCATCTCACAAATCGCATTAACTTGTTTTTTAATTGGAATTTTTTCCTCTTCTAAAACAATACTCACATCTGATTTACTTGCCCAATCGTTTAGCGCCCCTGCAATACCCCCTCTCGTAGGATCTTTCATGGCGTGAATGTAATTTTTATTTATATCTTCTTTTAGAATATTATATATCTCTAACAAGTGTTCTACATCAGAATTTAAATCTGTTGAGATATTTAATCCCTCTCGGCTCCCGATCAACGCCGTACCGTGATCTCCTATACTCCCTGTTATTATAATTTTATCGCCGGGTTTTAGGTTGCTATCTAACACTTTTATATTTTTATCTTTGATTCCTATTCCAGTTGTTGCCATTATCATTTCATTGAGCGTTCCTTTTGGCATTATTTTGGTATCACCGGCAATAATTGCGACATTTGCTTCTTTCGCTTTAAAGTTAAAAGCGTTCATAATTTTTTCTAAATTCTCAAATTTAAAACCTTCTTCAATGATAATTATCGAAGTCAATGCTATAGGTTGCGCACCCATCATAATTAAATCATTTACCGTGCCGCAAACGCTTAGGGTTCCTAAGTTTCCTCCTGGAAAAAATAAAGGATAAACGGTGTGTCCATCAGCTGTAATAACAACTTCTTTATCGTAATCATCCAAAGGAATTGTAGCTCCATCGTCTAATTCTTTTACTCCTATACCCTTGTTCACGTTTTTAAATGTAATGTTTTTCGTAACAAACGAGATTAGTTCTTCTTGTAATACTCCACCAGCACCGTGAGCTAACCTAATTACATTTGAGCCCACTTTTTTCATACTCATACTAGAAAATAAGAAGTAAAAATTAAAAGCATTTAGATTATAAAATCGTTGCTTTCATAAGAGTTACAATTTTATTCCATAAGCGTCAATTATATTTGGAAATTTCTTGAGCTCATTTAAATCTTCGCTAGAAACCGCCTCGTATAGTGTTACGATTGAAATTGCGATATTACCCTTTTCTTTTCTTCCGCATTGTAACCCTGCGATATTTATTCCTTTATCCCCTAAAAAGGTCCCAATACTCCCAATCACTCCTGGAACATCGTTGTTTCTTAAAGCAAGCATATAGTTTGTTGGAGCGAAGTCATAGAATAGTCCGTTTATTTCGACAATTCGTGGATTTTCTGAAAAAACGGTTCCCGCAATTTTAGTTAAAGCTCCATCTTCAGTCATGATAGAAATTTTTATGTAATTTTCGTAATTAATTGATTTAACGTACTTTTCTACAACAACCTTAATGTCATTTTCTTTTAAAATCTCTTCTAAGTTAATGTATGTTATAATCTCTACTAACCTACCATCAAAAAGAGATTGTAATATCACGGCTTTAATTGGTTCAAAGTTAGTAAATATTTCTCCTTTGTATTTAATTTTAACACTAAGAATTTTTGAAAGGTTAAACTGGGTAATGAATTTACTTAGAGAAGCCCCTAACTCTATGTAAGGTCTATATAAATCAGCCATTTCTTCTGACAGGTTAAAAGATATATTGACCGCGTCTACGAATATTTTGGAATTAAGCGCTTGGACGATTCTTTCGGCTGCCAATTTCGCTACCTCAATTTGAGCCTCATATGTGCTAGCCCCTAAGTGAGGTGTTGTAATACAATTGTCTAATCCTATAAATGGTGCATCTTGTGGATTGACTGGTTCTTTCGAGTAGACATCTATACATGCTCCTCCAATTTTGTTGTTTTTTAACGCGTTATATAGTGCTTGTTCATTTACAACTCCTCCTCGAGCGACATTAACAATAACTGCAGTAGATTTCATTTTTTCAATCTCAGAATAATTAATTAAATCTTTTGTTTGAGCAGTTAGAGGAATATGAATAGTAATATAATCTGATCGAGATAAAAATTCATCAAAATTATCTAATAACTCAGCACCTAATTCTTGACCTCGTTTTTTTGGAACGAATCTATCGAACGCAATTACATTCATGTTAAATGCCTGGCATTTTTTTACAACTGCTGCCCCTATATTCCCTAATCCGATAATACCCACAGTTTTGCCTTGTAATTCAGAACCCATTAAGAATTTTTTATCCCATTTCCCTTCACGCATAGAAGTGTTTGCTTTATAAACATTTCGAGCAAAATTTAGCATGAGTCCTATTGTTAACTCAACTACCGCATTACTATTGCCTAATGGAGTTATTATAACAACAATGCCATGTTTGTTACATTCTTCAATATTAATGTTATCGTAACCAGTCCCAGCTCGAACAATAACTTTCAATTTTTTCCCAGCGTCAATTACATCTGGAGTAATTTTAGTAGCGCTCCTAACGATTATTCCATCAAAGTCTTCAACAATTTCAAGAAGTTCTTCTCTACTTGTGTTATCTTTAATCGTTAATTCAAAATTTTTGAACTTTTTTAAAATCTCAACTCCTTCTTGAGCTAATCCATCAGATACCAAAACTTTGTAATTCTTCAATTCCATAAACAATCAATCCTTAAAGTAATTAAAATATTATTCAACGCTTATTAGAAATAAATAGTGTGGATTTATTATCTTTTCGTATCAAAAATCTAGCCATGGTGGCATTTAAAAGCTTGATAAAATATGTAGAGTAGAAAAAGCTGATATAAAATTTAAAAAAATAAAAGTTTTAATAAGTATAAAAAAATTATTTATAGAATTCGCAATCCTCAAGAATTTGAGACAAATCAATAACGGGTAGGCTCGAATTCGTGTCTTTAGCTGCTAGTGCGAGGTTGTTTTTACAAAATACGCAAGCGCTTACAAGAGCTTCAGCTTTTGTTTCTAAAGCCTCTTTCAACCTATCTTCGTTAATATCTTCCCAACATGCAGTCGTTTCATCTAATCGATTACTTGCGATATCGCTAGAAATATTCCCATAGAGGGCGCGAACACCTCCACCAGCTCCACAGCACCATGACATTTCTCTGTTGTGTTTCATTTCAACTAACTTAACGCCTTCAATCATGTCGATAAGTTCTCTTGGTTCATCATAGATTTCGGAATATCTTCCTAAATGGCAGGGATCGTGATATGTAACAATTAATGGATCTTCTTTTGTCCGTTTCGTGTATCTTATTTTAATACCATTTTCTTTTGCATATTTAGGCACAAATTGAACCAAGTGAGTAAGTTCGAATCCAAGGTTATTTTTTGTGAACTTGTTATACTCAATGTTCATCGTAGAATAACATCCAGAACAAGAAAAGACTACTTCTTTCACGCCTAAACTACGAATCATTTTAATATTTTTGTCAACAAGATCCATTGCATCGTCATCTAAACCAGTTCTGAATAGTACTGATCCACAACATTGCTCATCAGGAAAAACAATGAATGGCACGCCAAGTTTGTCTAAAACCGTACTAGTGGCGGTTGTAAGCTCGTTATTCCTATAAGCTGAAGTACAGCCTACAAAATATCCGACTAGATGTTCTTGAATATCTTCTGCCTTAAGTTCTCCTGACTCAATTTTTCTTTTATGCTCCATTGCTCGTTCGTACGCCATATGTCCCTCGTTGCATGATTGAGAATCGCACCAGTTAAATCTATCAGTACCACTTTCTAAAAATGGATTTTTGTTAGTCACAATAGAGTTTCTTAATACCGCTAACTTTTCTGGCATTACTCCCTTTTTGACAGCTGTGTGTCTGTAAGTCTGGAAGACTTCTAAGGTGTCGATACCGTTTGGACAGACCGTTCTGCACGCCCCGCACAGCATACATTGGTAGATTGCATCGATGATTTTTTCTTTGTCGAAATCAATCTCTTTATGGGCAAGGGATTTGAGAATTCTATTTCGGCCTCCAGCATAATCTCTTTCTGCGTAAGTTGTGTTATATACTCTACATACAAGACGGCAATAGCCACATTGAACGCAACGTTCGTAATCTAATTCCGCATGAGAATCAGGATCCACTAAATTTTCTTGATTAGGCGAAAACATACCTGATACAGAAGGACCAGTCGTTACTACTTTTTTTACATTTTCATTCATTTTTATTATTACCTCATTTCAATATTTTTTAATTTTAGGCTGTTCTGTAGAGTCGTTTTGCTATCCAGAAAAGAAGTCCAACGCGCCATGTCCTCATCTTTGCTTTCACTAATCTATACGAGTTTACGAGGTCTTCAGGATCAATTTTAGTTTTTAACTTCATTAGGTATTCTGCTCTTTCCGGGTCGAACCGAAGAAAGTAGAAAGTATTTACTACACCTAAAGTGTATAAACTATCTTTATTCTCGTAGTTATTTATTGTAATGTCGTTAAAAACTGCTTTAATTCCAAAAAATTCACGAGAGTCTTTAATGTCCGAAAGACCGAATAACTTGATTCTATTTCCTCCTTTAGCTCCAGACATCAAATAAAATGCGTTTCGATACCTTTGCTTTGAGGTTTTTCCCATATAAAAATTGTAAAATTCTTCGATTCTATTATCAGATACCCAGTATTCTTGAAAAACCAGATTTTGGCACCATCGCCCAATATTAACTTCAGTATCTGCTATATCGCGAAATTTTTCCTTTAGATACCAATCTTCAACAGGAAGTCCGTCTAATTTTGAAGCTGCATCTTTAGCAAATGAAACACCCTGGGAAGTCGCATTAGGGTCATCAGAATACACTGCGTAGACAAAAAATGCTCTAGATGGAAAGGTCCAATGAGCATACTTTTCAAAGCTTTGATCTGAGACCGATAGGAAAAAAGGTTTGCTTGCGTCATTGTTCTTTAATGTTCGAAAAAATTCGGCTGCCATCTTAAACGTTTTAAAACCGTATCCTGCCATTTCAATTGATGTGTTAAGAGATGTCACTTCTAATTCTACTTCAGCGACAGCTCCAAAAATACCAAATGAACCGATTATATCATCAAGCGATAGGTCGCCTTGAGAGGTTCTTGAAATCGTTTCAACAGAACCGTCAGGTTTAACAAAAACTAAAGACTTAATTGTATCCTTCATTATTCCGTTTTTCAAGACTCCGATACCTACTTTCCCAGAGGTTACTACAAAACCACCAACACAACTAGATTTATAACTAGTCGGGTAGCATTTTGGACCTAACCCATGTTCAAGAAGAGCTTCAATGAGTCTTAACCAGGAAATACCTGCACCACATCTAACAGTCTTATTATTGGCATCGATTTCATAGATTTTATCCATTCTTCGCATATCAATAATTACACCTCCATTGGTTGGGGTTGATGCTGAATAGCACGAGCTTCCTGCGGCTCTAATTGTCATTGGAACAGAGTTTTCTTTACATTTTTTCATGACATTCGAAAGTTCTTCTGTTGTTCCAGGACGAACTACGTGAGTAGCTTGGTATTCTTGTTTGAACTTATAGTGATACTTCGAAAGTAACGAAAGATCCCCAGAAGTTGCTTCAATGTCGTACATATCCGTGCTTACATGAGCAGGGGGTACAAGTTCTTCTAATTCTTTTGTAAATTTAGTCTTTCCATTTTCTTGTTTTTCTTCAACTTTTGCTTCATTCATTTTCTTTTCCACCTCATACTAAGAAGTAAATGGGAACAATGGGGAGTTTTAATAAGAGTCCTAAAAGAAAGGCGCCCCACCAACCAGCTAAGGTAAAGTATCCAGTCATTTTAGCGAGATTTCGTTGTCCAGAAGCCCCAAATAAGAAGCTTGCGGTACCTGTTATCAAACCAAAAGCTCCAAGAAATATATGAAGCACATGGATCATTCCGGAATAGTTAAGAACTTCCATTTCAGTCAAGAATGCTAATGCAATAACGTTAACTATCGTAACAATTAATGATCCTCCAGCAGCTAATCCGTGCCACATAACATATTTATGTTCGTCGTACAGGACTAGAATAGTTCCAATTGACAATGCAATTAATGCTGGCAAACCTAGAATTATACCCATATGCCAACTAGTAAAATTTGGATCAAATCCTGTTTGACCATAAGCACTTAGTCTAGGCGCAAATATTTCAATACCGTTTAATACGACTATGACTGTCATCAAAGTTCCGAATGCGATTGCCATAATCCAAATCAATACTTTTTGCGTACCTTTTTTTCTAAAGTTCAATATAAGAATCAGTGCTATAAATATTGCAACAGCGACAAAGGAAAGGATTACTTGTATTTCAGGTGTTATTACCATATATCTTACCTTTTTTTTATTGTTTTGTTAATTTAGTTTGTAATTAAATTTTTAATATTCAATATAATCATTTATAATAATAAATAAAGATTTTTATTGTAAGATCTAAATTTAAAGGAGCTAACTTAAAAGAACACCTAAAAAAACTAGTAAAAACCCAAGAAGCATATAGAGGGAAGCAATCTTAAAAATTAGGAATGTGAGCTTATTTGAAGGTTTGATTAAGTCTTTTAACACTAAACCTATAATTATTAGACAAAGAACCCCCCAAATGATTCTTATTATCCAATTTGCTCCTAAAACTCTAGCGGCCTCGTAAAGTGCTACGCTACTAATAAATGCACCTATTGCTATAACGCGCATTGTTTGTGTTTCTGAACTTACAACCGGCCACATTGGTATTCCCGCGTCTTTGTATCCTTTAAAGTTTTTGGGTATTAACGCTATTGTAAGAATGTGGACGGGAATCCAAGCTAAAATGAAAATCAGGAATAGGAATCCGATCCAGTCTAATCCAAAGAATCCAATCCCGGGTAAGCTTCCCAATATAGCTGTCCTACCCGCCCATGCCGGAAGACCGCCAGCAATCCCTCCAAAAATTATGCTATACTTAGTTCTTCTTTTTAATAGAATGCTATAAACTACGACATCAAAGAAAAAACCTAAAAATATAATTAATGCTGTTACAAAATTGAGCGTCAGGAACGCAAGAACGATACCTGTAACAGTCAACACGGTTCCGACTGTAAGAACCGTCGATGTTGTAACTTTGCCACTTGGTAAGGGACGATCTTTTGTGCGCTCCATGATTGCGTCAATATCTCTATCGATATACATATTCAATACAGTGGCACCCGAAACGGCGAAATAAAGCGAAATAACCAAGTGTAGGAGATTAAACCAATTTATCTCTATGACATTTTCTGCTACGGTAATTAAGTAGGCTAGCACTCCGGTGTAAACTAAAAGTATGGTTTGTCTAGCTTTTATTAGTTCTCCAAAGAGAGTCAATACATTTTTTAAGTCCAAGAACATCTCCCCGTGTAACCAATTATTATTCAATTTAAAATGAAAATAAAACCAGATAAAAGTTTAATAGTGAAATTAAGAATAACATATAAAATTTTATTTAGAAAAAAATAAGGAGAAAAAAAAGTTAATAGAATTTACATTGTCTTTTCGGCAAGAATCTGAGGTTTAGAAGCTGGTCCTCCGTGAATAACTGGTGCGGGAATTTTTAAATTTTTACCAAGCGCGTATAATCCGATGACAAAGCCTACCAAGAGAAACCATATTCCCACAAATACAATAGTCCTAAAGCCCGCAAAATTTTCTAATTCCAACGGACGTACCATATGCATCATTGCGAAAGGAAACGTTAAATTAAAACCGATAAAAAATATCCAACCCAGTATTTTTTTTAATCGACCTTTTACCTGGAAAAAGTCGATAGCGTGCACCATCAGAGCCACAGAAATCATGACTGCCAATTGGTGCCAGTGTGCCACATTAAAATTATACTCCAGAGTTACCATTGAATGTAATCTATAATAGTCATCTGTAGAAAGACCAACATAGATTTGAGGCATAACTAAAAGCTGCGCTATCATAAGAAGGTAATAATATGACATCTTTACAGGTTCACTAAACAATGCACTAAGCTTTTCTACACGCGATGCTGAATCGTATCGTTCTCCTAACACATCCTTAATAATGTTCTTCAAGCCAATTATTGACATAATTAAAGTTCCAAGGATCAATATACCAGCTCCAACCCATATTATGTAATGGTTTAGAACCCAAGCACCATAAGATAACGTTATAACGCCGATCGGAGTAAACATTAAGACATATTTATAAATTTTACCTTTCATTTTACTCGTACGGAAGGCGACCAACATAACCATAGCTGCTGATTGAGCAAGCTGTATGTGAAGGTGACCCACTATCATGTCTTGGACGATATCGTGATGTCCCCCAAATGTTATACCTTTTCTAATGATTGCTTCTGCTAGGAACGCAATAGGTTCGCGGCCTAGGCCCCAGATAGTACCAGTAAAGTTTTCAATAGCTGCAAGGGCTCCGTATATTGCAGAAACCATAATGCATATTGCTAGAACAACAAGGTTGAAATACTCTAAGTTCAATCCGCGGAACGTAGATCCGGTTGGATTATGTTTTGGAAATCTACCTTTAACTGGCCAAGCTGAAACAATAAATACTATTCCACCTATAAAAACCAGCAGTAAACCAAAAGTGAAAAGCTCGTGGAAAAGTCTCAGACGTGTATAGGCAAAAAGCATTCCGTTTATACCTACAATAAACGCACTAGGTACTAAAAGAATTTTTAAAGTTGGAAGCAACTTCGGACGGATCTCGTAGTGTTCTAATATCCAGAATACATTCGCTACAAAAAAGGGTATAGCTAGCGAGTGATAAATCATGACAAGTCGAGCAGTTCTTGATATTACATCGTCGTTAAGGAAGAAAGGCCAGATCGGCTCTCCTCCGATGAGGACAGTCAAAGGTTCGGAAAAAGTCATATACCAAATAACTTGAACAAATACGAATAGGAACAATACGTAATGTATCTTCTTAAAACTCGACTCTGTTTCAGGTTTCATCTCTTGCGTTTCCATTGAGGATTCTAGACCAGTTTGCATTGGGACTGTTTCTGTCTCTATTTCTATATTAAACACCTTTGTTTGTACAAATTAAAAAATAATTTTTTTTTACTAATTAAATTCTTATTGATTAATATATCTTTTGCTTATCATTCGTATGACACTTAACTATGATATATCTAGTATTTAATGGATGAGTGTTATTGAATATCAATTTATTAAAAGTTATGCTTGCATAATGAAAGTTATTCTTTAGAAGTTGATAACAAAATAAAAAGAAAAAAAAATTTATTGCATAAATGCTTTTTGATTAATTTAGCTTAGTCTTCTAATTCAATACCCGGAATTGCAAAGGACCATCTTTTAGGAACAAATGTTCCCCAAGCAAAAGCTAAGACAGCTAACAGGTAAACGAATGGAAACGCGCTAAGAACTATAAAAAGATAACCTTCAGTTGCAAGAATACCTAGGGTTGCTATTGCCAAAAGAACTCCGACGAGACTCATTAGAATTCCTCCTATTGACATCATGAGTGCAGATTTTCCGTTTTCTGCTCTCGTTTGTAATGGAAGCCAAATTATTAAAATTCCGGCTGGAACGTGTAAAGCCATTACTACAATCGGTGCAACTATTGCAGAAAGGCCAAGTACTATGTTTACAGTCTCCAGTTTAAAGAATCCTATTGCGAGGGACATAACAATAACGTAGTATAATAGGTAATTTCCCATTTTCTTCTTTTCAGGCTTCACATTTTTCCATAAACCCACAGCGAACAGTCCTACCATTAATGCGAAAAAGACTGAGTTTACAGGATCTAGAAAAGTCGCGAAACCTGCAGCTCGCGTTTGTATATATTTAGCGGGGGGGGGAAACGCTACCCGTTCGACAACGGTATAAAATATACCGAGATGAGTATTTATCCAAAGCAAAGCGAATGAGATACCCCAATAGAGATGCGCAGGCTTCCTAGTATTGAGATAGGAAGACAAAAGAAATAACGAAAAAATAATAGAGACAATTGCTGCTATCCATAAGACAATTTCAATTGCTTGACCCCATTCATAGAACGAGAATTCCCATACGGTTTGAAATAACACCATTTTATTTCATCACTTTTTTTTTTATAATTTAATTTTTTTAATAAATAGAAAATTTTCTATTGATTATATAGTAGGATTCAATCTAATTTATAAAGATTCATTTTTTTTTTAGAATTTTTTCTTATACTCTTTAGCTAATAAATAACCATTCAGTTTCTATCCTTAATAATAAAAATTTACAACAAACTCCCATATAGAATTGTATTATAAAAAAATAAAATTCTTTTTTTCAAAATATCTCCCGCAAAAAATCCTCAAGAACATTCAAGGACGACTGGAAATCGTAAGAAACATAGATTGATCCACCATTTTGGTCTTTTTTCGAAGCAAAATTGGGATTCTGATAGACAACAGTAACTGCAATAGCTCGGTATATCGAGTCTTTTCAAATTTTTTCGCCACTAGATTATAGCTTTATGATATGTGTACTAAAAAGATGAAAATTCCTTTAAATCCTACACTACTCCCCTTTTTCGATCGTGCCACCCAGCACATTAATCCCTTACTTCGGATTTTTTTTGCAACTTCGCTCAAAATCCTTTATCAACATAATGAGAACATTTTCCTACTTATTGTTTCCTGAGATATACGAAAAGAAGCTTTAGCTTTATAATATTGGAATTCTTTCTGCTTTATCAAAATACACACCAGAATTTTTGTTAAATCTCATTAAGAAGACCGACAATATAAAAAATTATATTTAGAATTTTTTTCTGTTCCATATAAGAGTTTGTTGTAAATTTTTATTATTAAGGATAGAAACTGAATGGTTATTCATTAGCTAAAGAGTATAAGAGAAAATTCTAAAAAAAAAATGAATCTTTATAAATTAGATTGAATCCTACTATATAATCAATAGAAAATTTTCTATTTGTTAAAAAAAAATTTATAAAAAAAATATAAAAAAAATAGTTGGTGTTTAAAACGCGGATTAAACGATCTGAATTCATATTTAATTTACTAATATTAGCTCTTTTTGCGGTTGTTGCGGCTACTCAGCTTTTAAGTGCTTACGGGGCGATGTGTGTTGTATGGGATATTCCTGTAAATCCAATGATGAGCTATTGGGATATGTTTGCATATGCGGAAACTTTTGCTTGGATTTATCAACCATCGAATGTAATAACCTGGATTATAGCATTTGCCTATGGCTTTTTGATTTACTTCTATTTTACAAAAATGCCTTGGAAGCGTTTCTTTATAATTGCTATGGTTGTTTCTATCGTAGGATTTATTACTGGACTTCTCCCCGCACTTGTCTCAGATACAGCTGGCTTCACTGAAGCTTTTAACTTTGTTTCACCTAATTGGGGACGAACAATCGGAAATTTAATAATGCTGGTTGTGCTTGTTCTGATGAATTTCGTGCCAAGGTTTAAGGTAGCAACTAAAAAGTTTATCGAAGCAAGCGATGTGTCTGGGCGATACGTAAAACAATTGATTCTTATGTCCTTGTTTTTCTTCTGGTTAGCAGCAGTTTCATTCCTCGGGACAGAGTTCATGAGAGGCGCACATGTTGTTGGTGGAATCAATGTTTGGACAACTGTTGATTTTCAATTTCTAGGTGGTGTAATTACATCAGTCATTGGGACTTCAATGTTGTCTACTGCTTTGGTTTATAGTCAAATTCGACCATCGTCAGCACTAATCAGAACTAAATAAAAGTATTAGCTAAAGATATTATTAATAAAGTTTAATTTTTTTTTCTTTTTTTTCTTCAGTATTTAATTTTTTATTTTTTTTTTACGTTTCTCCGATGGTCGACTTACCGACATAATTTGAGATTTACCCAATCACCCCTCGTGATTTTTTCTCTAAAGTAAGAAATGCTTCCTTCAAGCTATCCTGATTTTGATTTAATGTCCAAGACTTTATTCCTTGAGTTATTTCTCGTGGTTTTTGGATAAGCTTTCTATTCATCTTCCAAGAATTGTAAAGAAGCATCCTTACCATCATGTCGAGATAGCGCACATGATCGTGATTTGACCTCCATCGGCGATTGATTCGATTTAAGTCGGAAAAACCCGTCTCAATTAGCCAACGTTTCCGATAAAGTAATGATGTGCGGGACGCCCAAGAGCTTGTATTCCCTTTAGGCTTCTCGGTAGTCATTATAGTAAAAACCCGGTGACACGCATCCTTTAGGGTTATTTTTCCACTCTTATAATCTCTCTTGACTCCTTGAAGCGAAAAACCCCGTTTCGCTTTTATTATGAGATATATGTTCGTAAAAAATCGGCAACGTGCTCCAGGAGCACTAGAAAACGTGTATTTCCTCACCCGTCCTTTTGTTCCTTCCAAGTATTCCGTTATAAATTGTTTAATTTTCTTATACTGTTTCGCAGGAATCAAAGTATTCCCTCCCATTCCCTTAATTTCATCTAATATTTCTGCTCTATAGAATTCTCGATCCATTAATACATAATTCAACTCAAATCCAATATCTAGTAAGTGATCGAGAAATTCAATGATAATAGGTATCTTAGAACGCCCCGTTGCCACTTGTTCTAACCCTGCGTATAAATGAACTCCACGAGAAAGTAGCGAAAAACCAAGATAATGACGCATTTTCTTCGTTCCCTTCTGCCGATTCGTGCCTTTTATCATGTTATCTTCTCGTTGACCATAATAAGGATGTTCTGTGAAATCAATCAAGATGTTCACTTTCTGTGAAATAAGACCCAATTTTAAAGCTTGCTTTAATTGGTCATCTAAGCACTCACGCAGTACATTGCGTGCTTTTTGAAGTCCAATCTTCCTTAAATATTTGTTCACCGCAGTTTGATGTGGTATGACTCGTTTTTGCCGTCCATCCGCAAATATCTTTCGTCTTCCTTTTTTATGACTTAAAATATGAGCATTGAGCATTTCACTCGTGTCATTAACGGACCTACCAATAATTTCAGAATAGAAAAACACCTTGAGAAAATCAACATCGTCATATCTTGAATTTTTTGCTCTTTTGAACTTCCACATGCGAGATACAATTGCATCACAAAACTTTTTAAAAAATGCCATCATATATTCATCAGAAAGAAGTGGTTTAACTCCCAATTTCTTTACAGAAGTAGGAGATATTTTGTTTATTGACATAAATAAATATTACCACTTCTTTCTTATAAATTTTAAGATAGATTTCCGATGGAATTAAAATATAAGAAATAATTTCTTAAATTGATGAAATGGATGTAAAAATAAGTGAAAATGAATTCAGTCCAAGAGGTTTCTAACATCTAAATCCTTGTGAACTGTT
>Ga0114919_10003025_pt1 | contig 13581 bp, 12 predicted proteins | sample BlataG_FD_88682 | JGI IMG/M metagenome (GOLD analysis project Ga0114919, IMG submission 88682) | Deep subsurface microbial communities from Black Sea to uncover new lineages of life (NeLLi) - Black_00105 metaG | ecosystem: Environmental > Aquatic > Marine > Oceanic > Sediment | place: Atlantic... | reverse complement strand
TGCAACGAGGTTGATCGTGATGAGCATCAGCTTGGCCAGACCGTCACAGACCAACTCGATGCCCAGTGTTTTTCCGGCCCCCCAGCCGCCGACGAACACGGGAGAGACGTCCTGCCGGAGCAAGGCGATCGACAGCGCCAAGTTGACTGCGACGGCAGCTACGGCAAGAGGCGTCGTAAGCCATCTGAAGGCTTTGCTGTGCGGCAGAGCCGTCGCCAGGAAGGCGGCGCCTAAAGGCAAGGCTACCAATAGCGGCAGGACAGATTCCATGGCTTAGCCCCTAAGCTTGCGAATCTCGTTCATATCGAAGGTCTTGTATTTCTCGTACAGCCGAATCGCCATGGCCACCATCAGGGCGGTCAGTCCCAGCCCGATGACGATGCTGGTGAGGACCATGGCTTGCGGCAACGGGTCAACGGCGCGGGCGGCGAGGTCGGCCGATGCGGCCTCCAGCGTCTGATCCTCGCCGAGCGGCTCGAGAATGGGCGCCACGCCGCCGCGTCGATAGCCGACCAGCACCAGCAGCATGTTGACGGCGTAGTCGATTATCAGCAGGCCGATGATGATTTTGATGACGTTCTTCTTGGCCACGACGGCGTACACGCCGACCAGCAGCAGCAGGAACGTCAGCAGGTAGATGGCGTTGCTCATGGTTTGTTCTCCGGCCTCGATGAGACACTGCGAAACGCCGACAGCGCCAGGAACGCCCCGAGCAACGCGGCGCCCACCTTTACAAGTATGGCCAAATTGGCCAGCGGCACCGTTCCGCCGGACATCAGCTTATGCAGGCTCACCGTGATCTTGTCCTTACCGACCAGCACGTTGATGAAGTTGATGAAGAATCCTCCCGCCAGGAACCCCAACAGGGCAATGGCGAGGAAGCCCAGGGCGCCGGCGGCGTCCCAGACGTGGCACCTGTCCTCGGTGAGCTGCGCGGTAACGACCGTGCGACCGAAGGCCAAGACGACCAACACGCCCGCGGCGGCCAGAATCACGCCACCGGCAAAGCCCCCCCCGGGGCTCAGATGCCCCGTCGCGGCGATGTAAATCCCAAACAGGGCGATGAACCCCGTTATCAGGCGGGCCGTATTGCGGACGATTTCCGTCATCCCTGGGTGTTTCATCTGGCTGCCTCCTCCGGCTCGGCGCCGCCCGGGCGGTCCGATTTTCGGCCGATATGACGCAGCAGAGCGTATGTGCCGAGGACCGCCGCGAAGATGACGGTCGCCTCGCCGAGCGTGTCATAAGCGCGATAGTCCAGCAGCACGGCCATGACGGTGTTGGCGGCGCCGGTTTCCTTGGCGGCGTTGGCGAGGTAATCGGCACTGACGCCCGGCGGCACATTGGCGCCGCCGGCCAGGATCGGCTCACCGAATGCGGGCATGTGGCCTGCCGATACCAGCGCAGCGAAAACCGCCGCCAGCAAGAGGCCTCCCGCCAGCAGCACAATGCCCGTGCGCAGCGTGTCCCTGGGCTGTTGGGTGCTGGTGTCCTCACGCGTGCGGACCGCGCGTATCAGCAGCACCAGCGCGAACACCTCTACGACAACCTGCGTGATGGCCAGGTCCGGCGCGCCCAACAGCAGGTCGATAACGCCCAAGGCAAACCCTACCGCACCCAACGCAATAACAGAGCCCAGCAAGTCGCGCATTTCTATGGCGATCAACGCGCCGATCACCATCAGTCCGATCAGAACCACTATCAGGTATTCGATTCCCATGGCTCTATGTTCCCACGGCAAGCAGTATGTAAACCAACGTCGCGACCAGCCCGATGATGCACCAGGCAACGTACAGGCTGATTAGGCCCGTGTGCTGGGCGCGCAAGCGCTCCACGAGCCCGTGGCCGTATTTGCCGAACCAGTGATACAAGTCGAATGCGCCTTGTTGGCCGTGCTTCAGCAACGGACCGAAAAGGGGCAGTTTCTCAACCGTTTCGTAGAAGTGCGTGCCCGGCACGCGAAAACGATCGTCCCCCGCGGCCGGCAGCTCGCCGCACAGGAACGGCCGCACGATGCGTAACTTCTGGTGGGCCAGCCAGACCAGCATCAGTCCGAGCACAATGCCGAGCAGCAGCAGCCCGGCCGCATGCGTCGGCTGCCAGAGACCCAAGTAGCCTGTGTCGACACCGTCAACCGTGGCGGCTGCCGCTCCGATGCCATGCCCGGTCGTCTGGACGTCGGCGATGGCCGGAACCAGAACGCCATTGACGACCAATTGCGGCCAGAGGCCCAGCACCACACAACCCAAGGCCAGCACAACCATAGGCGCTGCCCGCCAGAAGTTCTCGCGTACCCGATCGCGAGCGATTTTGACGGGCTTGGGCGCCGGCGAGAGGAACGCCGAGTAGAACGCCTTGACAAAAGTTGCCAGGGTCAGGGCGCTGCCGAACACAGCCACCACCAATAGCGCAACGGCCAGGGGCCGATTGGGCAGATCCAACATTGCCTGGTAGAGCATCAACTTGCTGACAAATCCGTTGAACGGCGGCACGCCGGAAATCGCCGCCGCCGAAACGGCGCCGCAGACGAACGTCACCGGCAGCAATCGCGCGAGGCCGCCCATTTCCTCAATCTCGTCCGAGCCGGCCGCCTTGCCGACCGTGCCGCTCATCAGGAACAGGTTGCTCTTGTAGATCGCGTGGTTGACCATGTGGAACAGCCCGCCCAGCACGCCGATCGTCGTACCCGTGCCGATCCCCAGCACAATGTACCCCACTTGGCTGACGGCGCAGAACGATAGCAGCTTCTTGAGATTGTGCTGGACCATAGCCGTCAGGACGGCCGCCAGAATCGTCACGGCGCCGACGACCATCAGAAGCGTCTGCAAAGCGGCGTCCGGCTGGAACATCCGGAGCGTCAGGAGGGCCAGCAGGTATATTCCCAGGAGCTTGTCCATCGCCGCCGGCAGCAAGGCCATCACGGGGGTCGGCGAGTCCTGTGCCGCCGAGGGAATCCACGTGTGCAGGGGGACGGCCCCGGCCTTGGCCAGGGCGGCGATCAGGATCAACACGTAGACGGCATAGCCGGTCACGCCCAGGTCGGCCACGGACATCGGATCGGTCGGGAACACCCAGTTGGCGCTGCCGCCTTCCAGTGTCGCCAACAGCGCCAACGCCAACAGCAGGCAGGCGTCGGCGAAGCCGAGCACGCCGTAGGTCTTGGCGCCGCCCGCTTTGGCGTCGCCCCGACCGAGGTTAATCAGCAGGAACAGCATCAGCGTGACCAGCTCCCAGCCTATCAGCAGCACCAGCAGGTTGTTGGCCAGTCCCACGATGCACGCCCCTGCCAGAGACCAGATTACGTAGGCGTAGAACTTGCCCTCCCAGCGCGACCCAGCCATGGCGGCAAAGCTGTAGACCGTCACCAGCAGGCAGAACACCGCCGAGCCGATCACGACGACCATGCCCAGTATCGACGGGGCGAGATTGATCGATAAGGTAAGCCCGCCTCCCAGCTCGATCCACACGGCGTCCAGCGCCAGGCCCGACGAGTAGCGTGCAATGAAAATCCCGAGCCAGAGGACACCGGCCGAGGCGACGAGCGCCAACAGGCGGCACACCCGCGGTGTCGCTCTGGAGATGACGTACGCCGCGGCGCCGCATATCAGAGCGAACAGGATAGGCTGCGCCAGCGGATTTGTGAGGATCTGGTCTATCATCGCAAGCTCGCTATTCCTTTCGCATGCGTCTGGTCTTCTCCTGCGAGAGGCGGATGAGTTCCTTGAACGTCAACACCGGCTTATGCGTGGTTGCATCAACGATCGAGCACATCCGCTCAGTACAGGAATAGCACGGATCGACGGAAGCCAGCGTGATGGCGACGTCCGGTATCTGCATGCCGATGCAAGATGCCTTGAAGGTCGGTATGTTGACAAAGCTTGGCGCACGAATCTTGTGACGGACGGGCCGGTTCGAGCCGTCGGAGCGGACATAGTGGAACGTCTCGCCGCGGGGCGCCTCGACGTGGCCTACTCCCTCGCCGGGCGGAATAGCCTCGACCTTGGCGTCGATCTCCCCGCCGGGAATGTCCCGGACGCATTGCCGAATGATCTTGGCGGCCTCGAAGCACTCCTTGAGTCGCACGACGGCTTTGCCGAATACGTCGCCGCCGGGGGCTGTCTGGACGTCCCAGTCGAGACGGTCGTAGGCGCCGTATGGATCGTCCCGCCGCACGTCGATGGGCACGCCGCTTCCGCGGGCGGTCGGTCCCGTGGCGCCGTAGAGCTTGACGGCCTCGGGCGTGAGGACGCCGACGCCCTTCAGCCGGGCGTGCAGGACCGGGTCGTCCAGCACGGCCTTGGTCAGCATGTCGAGCGGCTTGACCAGGTCGCCGGAGATTTTGTCGATCTCCCGGAGCTGGTCATCTTCCATGTCGCGGCGTACGCCGCCTATTTTGCAGTTGGCATAGGCGACGCGACTTCCCGTGCTCTTTTCGAGAATCTCCATAACGGGCTCACGGTACTTCCATGCCCACATGAACACCGTGTTGTAGCCCAGGAAATGCCCCGCCAGGCCCACCCATAAAAGGTGGGAATGCAATCGCTCAAGTTCGACGACGATCGTCCGCAGGTACAGGGCCCGTTCCGGCACCTCCACGTGCGCGATTTCCTCCACCGCCTGCACGTATGCCAGAGGATGACTGGCCGAGCAGATGCCGCAAACGCGCTCCACCACGAACGGCACCTGGTCGAACGTCTTGGACTCGTCGAGCTTCTCGATGCCACGATGGTTGTAGCTTATCCGCACGTCCATATCGACGACGGTCTCGCCTTCAACGTACAACTGGAAGAACTCCGCCTCTTCTTGAAGGGGGTGGTATGGGCCGAGGTTCACGATCGTGCGACCGGCCTTGGCGGGCAAGTCCTGCCGTGGGCCCGAAGCGTCCACCTCAGGCGGAGGCCGGTTGGCGGGCAGAGGGGGACGATCGTGTACCTGGTCGAAGTCCTTGCGAAGCGGGTACACGCCCTGGGGCCACGAGTCGTCCAGGATCAACCTGCGCATGTCGGGATGGTCGCGGAAATTGGCGCCGAACAGATCGTGAATCTCCCGTTCAATCCAAATGGCGCCCGAGACCACGTTAGCTATCGAGTCCAGCGCCAATTCCGGACGCGCCGCCAGGGCTTTGACCGTGACCACAAAGCCCTGCGGCTCGAAGCACCAGTGGTAAAGCACGTCGATGCCGTCGCGGACGTCCACGCCGCTTGCGGTAGCCAGGCGTGATCCTTCCATGGCGATCAGGGCCTGGGCGGCCTCGACGACCCTGGCTGGGTCTATGCGTGCTGTGCCGCGCCGCGGCGTACACTGGTGGACTTCAGTCACAATGTCGCCCAGAAGATGCAGTACTTCGCCGACGGGTCCTGTCAGCGGCGTCTCTGTCTTGGTTGACACAACACTCATGTGTTCTGCTCCTCGCTACTGCAACGTCTTGAGATGCGCCATGCCTTTCACGGCTGCGTCGATCATGGCCTCGGGCTTGGGCGCGCAGCCTGGCACGTAGATGATGATTGCGTCGGGGTCGACTGCCTTGATGGTCTCGTCGACGGGAAGGGCGGCGTGATAGGCCTCCGTGAAAATGCCCTGAGCCAACGCGCACGAGCCGATGGCCATCACGACACACGGCTTGGGCGTCTGCATGTATACCTCTTGCAGCCGGGGCATGGCCTGGCGCGTGCAGATGCCGGTAACGGCCAGTACGTCGGCGTGCCGGGGCGAGCCGACCAGTATCATGCCGAATCGCTCAATGTCGTACCGCGGCGTGAGCAGTTCCAGCACCTCAATGTCGCAGTTGTTGCACGCGCCGGCGTTGACGTGGTACACCCACAGGGATTTCCGCAATGCCCAGTTTCTCAAAGCCATGGCACACCCTTCGCAATGCCCATCAACGCCAGCACGACCGCCACAATCGCCACGGGGGTCAGCATGAACCAAAACACCTTCAACGCCTGATCGATCCGCAGGCGGGGATTCGTGTTGCGAATCAACGTCACCAACGCCACCAGCAGCACGTACTTGCCGGCGAAGGTCAGGTAGCCCCACCACGCGCCGGTGTAAAGCCCGCCCCAGAAGACGATGATCAGAAGCAGCGGCATCAGCGCCAGCAGCATCGCCCGCGACATCAGGAACATGGCCAGGTTCGGCCCGGAGTACTCGGCGTACACGCCGGACATGATTTCGCACTCGGCTTCAGCGACGTCGAAGGGCACTTGTCCCAGCTTGGCCTGGGCGCAGACGATCGCGACGATCATCGCCAGCGCGCCCGAAACGCTCAGCAGCACCGGCTGATGGGACTGACCGGCGAGAATGGAGTCCAGACGAAATGTCCATCCCCCTTCCGCGCTGGCGGCGCTGCGGGCGATGCTGACCATGAACGCCAGCAGCAGGGGCAACTCGTAGCTCAGCAGCAGCTTCATCTCCCGGCTGGCGCCGACGGCTGCGTGCGGATTCCCGCTGGCCGATGCGCCGAGAATCGTCATCAGCGCCGGCACCATTAGCAGGTAGACGACGACGATCAGGTCGCCGAGAAAGCCTTCATCCGGGCGGATCAGGGAGTTCCAGAGCACCGCGGCAGCCACCGCCGCCGCCGCCAGCGCGATGACCGGGGCCAGCAGAAATCCCGTCCCCTTCGCCGTGAAGGGCATCATGTTCTCTTTGCCCATGAGCTTTATGACGTCGACGATCGGCTGGTACCACGGCGGACCCACGCGCCACTGGACCAGGGCGGTGATCTTTCTGTCGACCCACTTCGACAGCAGACCCAGCAGCAGCGTTCCAACCGCGGCCAGAACGAAAATCGCGACTGTCATGTACATTGGCGTCACCTGCGTTTGAACAAATCGTCACCTGTTGAGCGCCCCCCTAGCACGTCTATCTCCAATTCTTCCGCGCGGTGCTCGTCGGCGAACATCAGTGCCCCAGCCGGACAGGCGGCAACGCAACGCGGCTCGGCCTGCCCCGTGGCGATGCGGGCCTCACAGAGATCGCACTTGGCTATCTGGTGGCCGGTGACGTGCTCGGGGCTCTTGTAGCCGCTGGGCAGACCCATCGGGTCGCTGGGAAGTACTCCAAAAGGACAGGCCCGCGCGCAAGAGCCGCACCCGATGCACAGCATCAGACGGCGCTGCACGACGCCGCGTTCGTCGCGGACCATGGCGTCGGCGGGGCAGGCTGCCACGCAAGAGGCGTCCTTGCATTGCCGGCAGATTACCGGCAGCAGCGCCGGGCCGGCCCGCGCGAAGGACACCGCCGGCATGTTCGCGTGGCTGACGTAGCACGCCGCCGCGCAAGAGCCGCACTCGATGCAGCGATCTATGTCGATCAGCACCCGTTTGTCGACGTATGTTTGAGGCGAGGTCGTCATCTTATTCAATCACCTCCACCGTCACCGGACCGCGTGCAGCTTGTTCGTCTGCCGCGCCGTTAAGAAGCGACCGCGCACCGACGTGCCACTCCGGCAGGACCATGACCCCCCTCGGCAGTTCCGACACCACCAGCACGCGGGCCTGGCAGCACTTGGCCCCGGCGCGGACGCGGACCTCGCTGAAGTTCTTCACCCCCGCCGCAGCAGCGTCTTGCGGCGAAAGGCGAAGTTGCGGAAGCGGCTGCATCAGGACCGACCACGAGGCGTGACGGGTCAGCTCGCCGCACCCGGAGTGAATGGCTTGCCTGCCAAGCAGCAGGACCGGCGTCGATTGAGGCGACTCGCCCCCGCCGGGGAGCTTCGGCGCGGCAACGTCGGATCGGCTCAGCTTTCCGATAGATTTGTCCACGTGCGGGGCGGTCACGCCCGCCGCCTTGGCGAGCATGGCCACTATTTCCGCCGGTGCGGGCACGCCGGCCGGAACGGGCAGCAAGGCGGCAACACTGCTGGGCCGCTCGCCGGACAGCATGTACGTTCCGGCCAGCTCCCCCGCCATCGCGACTGGAAGAACGAACTCAGCCGCATCGGTCGTGCAGTTGGGCAGTGCCGCGGCCGCAGCCAGGAACTTGCAGTCCGGCTGGCCCATCATACCGAGCACGTCGCACCCGATGGCGATCCTCACGGCATCGGGGTCGGCCAGGGCATCCGCCAGCGACAGCAGGCTGTGTTGCCTCGAAAGCCTCACCGCGGCCAGGGCGTTGGCGCCGACCGTCTGCGGCGCCACGCCGCCGCCACGCGCCTTGGCGAGCAGGCCGGCGACGTAGCCGATTTGCCGCCACGTCGCGCAGCGGCCGTATTCGGCAGCGATCAGAACTCCCACGCGCTTACACTTGCTGATCGCCTGGCCGGCCGACTCGACAGCGGGATCGCTCTCCGCCGGGGCGGCTTTGTCCAGCGTCACGCCGGCTGAACGGGCCAGGGCGACCAAAGTGGCCAGTTCCCCGCCGGGGGCGACGTCGGTGCGACGGTTGGCGAACTTCGACGCCACGCCACAGGCGGAATCGATGACGACGATGGGTGTCCTCGGATTCTCCTGGCGCCGCTGGAAGACGGCGCGCGAGCAGATGGGATCGGCCGAAAAAGCGTCGCCGATAATGACAAACCCGTCACACCCGGCGAGAGCTTCGTTAGGCAGGTAATCCGCCCCGCTTGCCTCGGCGCCCAGGAGCAGTTCTTCATCGGCGGGCTCCAGCACCAGACACAGAGATGCCGACGCCCACGCCTCAGCCCATGCTATTGCCGCGGTGAGCTGCTCACAGGGGACGTTGCCGTCGAGGAAGAACACTATTCCCCGCCCGCCGGACCGATCTAGGATGCCCCTCGCGGCGGCGGCGAACTCAACCTGTCGCAGGGCGCCGCTAGTCCGTTGGGTCGGAGAAAGGATGCGGCGCCGATGGCACAGCAGCTCTCCCAGCACAGCCCCTCTCGGGCACAAGCCGGATGAGTCGGAAAGTGCATACTCGCTTCGCCACAGGTCCGGGGCGGTCTGCGTCAGGTGCAGGGGGCAGCCGGCTGGACACAAAGTGCAGCGCGAAATGGTCTGTTGATCCGTCGGCGTTTCACTCACGGCGCTACCAATTCCTACAGTCTCGATTGCTCTCAGCTCCTGACCGGTACTAGAACACGTTCGGATAGTCCTTTATCTTGGCGTAGTTGATGTCGGGCCCGTCCTTGCACAGGTAGTAGGGCCCGATGTTGCATCGCCCGCAGAGCCCCATGCCGCAGCTCATCCGCCGGTTCATGGACAGGTATATCTGCTTCGGAGCGACGCCGTCGTCCGTCAACGCCAGCGTCACGAATTTGAGCATGATGCTCGGCCCGCAAACGAAGACCAGACAATTGCTCTTGTCGATGTCCAGGTCAGTCAGCAGCGTGGTGACGACACCGGTTCGGCCGTCCCAGCCCTCCTGCGGATTGTCGATAGTGCACTCGAAGTCCACCTTGTCATGTGCCTGCCAACTGTCGTACTCGCTGCGGTACAGCAGCTCTTCCATGCACTTGGCCCCGTATTTGATGCTCAGACGATTCACGCCCTCCAGGTTGTCCAGCAGGACCAGGATTAGTGACCGCAACGGGGCCAGCCCCACCCCGCCGCCGACGACCAGCACGTCCTTGCCCTCGGTCTTCTCGACCGGATAGCCCTTGCCGAAAGCTCCCCTCAGCCCCAATTCCTGGCCGGGATGGCAGGCGTGCAAGAGTTCGGTAATCGCGCCGGCCCGCAGGATGGTGATGGCAATTTGGTCAGCCTGGCGGGGGGAACTCGAGGGGGTAAAGGGCGCCTCGCCGACGCCGGGCAGCGTCAGTTGCATGAACTGCCCTGCCCTAAACGGCAGCGGCTCGTCCGGCATGCATATCAACGTCTTGATCGTAGGTGTTTCGTCGATGACTTCGACGAGTTTGGCCGGCACTGGCGCGTAGACGTTTTCAGAGATCATTCACCTAACTCCGCAACGACCTGTCGAATATCGATTGCCCCCAAACATGCATCGATGCATCGTCCGCAGCCGACGCAACCCAACAGGTCGTACTGCTGCGGCGAGTACACAAACTTGTGGAGTACTCGGTTGGCAAGCCGGCTCGACAAGATCGGCTGGGGCGATAGCTTGACGTTCTCGCCGCCGGCCATGCGATGGTACGTGCCGAACAGGCAACTGTCCCAGTTCCGGACGCGTTCGAACTCCTCCGGGTTGGCGACCTGGTCGTAAAGGTAGAAGCAATGGCAGGTCGGACAGATGTTCGTGCACGCGCCGCACTCGACGCAATCGGCGGCGAACTGCTGCCACCGTGGCGAATCGCCTTCCGGAAGAGCCGGCTGGGACTGATCGTCGGCAGAGAAATCGAACTGTGCGTTCTGCTCTTGAAGACGCTCAATGGCCTGCCGACGGAGCTCGTCGCGCCTGGCTAGCTGCTTGGAGTCGGCCTCGGGAAACTTGGCGTCGCCGAGAAACGCGTGTCCCTTTTCCGTAGCCACCTCGGCTATGAATCCGTCGTCAATCGGCGTCAGATTGATGTCAAAGTCTTCCGTCGCGTAAGGCCGTCCCCCCACTTTCGGGCAGAAGCACGTCTCTGCGAACGTCAGGCAATCACACGCGATCACCGTCGTCTGTTGTCGCCTGCGCTCGTAGGCGGGATCTTTGAAATCGCCGCCCAGCATGACCGCATCGAGGACCTTCCTTGCCCGCAGCTCGCAGGCGCGAACACCGATCAGGACGAGCGGCGCCGCTTCGGTCTCCACTGCTGTTGTCGCCTCGCGGCCGTACCGCGCGACGGCCTCGGCTGCCGGAAGGAAAAAGCCCTTCGGGCTTTGCGCCGCGCGCGGCTCATTGAGGGGTTGAAGCGATGGGGCTGGACAGGCGGCGTCCCACCAAGGCAGGCCACAAGTTTCCGTGGCTGCCGCCGTTACAGTTTGCTGCTCAGAGATGATCTGTAGCAACCTGTCCCGTGGAACGAACGTCGTACTCATGGCCGTCCTTTGCTTTCCCCCAATTGGGGATAGCGAAACACATGAACAGAACACGTACCGGCGAAAGACCTATAAATCGCGTCCACAGACGCGAGCAGATATCAAAACTGATTTGTGGCCGCATTATTAACGGGGCCGTCAGTGCCGGTCAAGCACGAAGAAAATTTTCTTGGCGCTTCCGATCTGCGCCATTTCTGCGCTGGTCCGAAAGGCAACGGGCCGAGGCCCGGGAACCGGGGCGTTAGTCTCGCGTCGAAGTATGGTAGATGCCTTACGGTGGCGCAGGAAACTGCGCTGTCGGCCCGCGGGGACGATGGACGATAGATCATATACGTTTGAGTGCGCCCGAGCGGGCTGAAGGAAGCTGATGAAGGTATTCGTCGTAAACTGCGGCAGCAGCTCGATCAAGTACCAGTTGTTCGACATGACGGACGAATCCGTTCTTGCCCGCGGGCTGCTGGAGCGCGTGGGCACGGACGAGGCCTTGCTGATGCATCGCGCGGGGGACATGTCGCACGAGGTGGAAGTGGCCGCTCCAGATCACGGCGCGGGCGTGGGCATCATTCTACAGACATTGGCCGACGCGGAACGCGGCGTGCTGGCAAGCGTGGACGAGATCGACGGTGTGGGTCATCGCGTCGTGCACGGTGGGGAGAGCTTGACCGCTTCGGTGCTCGTCGATGGGCAGGTACTGGGCGCCATTCGCGAGAACGTCCCGCTGGCGCCGCTGCACAACCCGGCCAACCTGGCGGGCATCGAGGGGGCGATGTCGGCCATGCCGGACGTGCCGCACGTGGCCGTGTTCGACACGGCGTTCCTGGCGACGCTGCCGCCGGAGGCCTACCGCTACGCCGTGCCCAATGAGTGGTACACGGCCCACAAGGTGCGGCGATACGGGTTCCACGGGACGAGCCATCGCTACGTGACGGCACGGGCGGCTGAGTTGCTGGATAGGCCCGTCGGCGAGATCAATCTGATAACGTGCCACCTGGGCAACGGCTGTTCGATGACGGCCGTTGCCGGCGGACGGGCCGTGGACCACTCCATGGGCATGACGCCGCTGGAAGGGCTGGTGATGGGCACCCGCAGCGGCGACGTGGACCCGGCGATCATCCCTTACATGGTGGGCAAGGGCATGACCGTCGAAGAAGTCGACGAAGCGCTCAACAAGCAATCGGGCCTGGCCGGGCTTAGCGAGGTCGGCAACGACATGCGCGACGTGTTGGCCGCCGCAGCGGCCGGCAACGACAAGGCGCGGCTGGCCGTGGACGTGTTTTGCCGGCGAATCGTGAAGTACGTCGGCGCCTACTACGCGATTTTGCCGTCGGTGGACGCCGTCGTGCTGACGGGCGGCATAGGAGAGAACTCCCTGCCGGTCCGGGCGGCCGTCTGCCGGCAGCTTGCCCGGCTTGGCGCGGAACTCGACGAGCAGCGCAACGCTGCGACCGTCGGCAGGGCCGGGCCGATAACGACCGACGGCTGTGACCTGCCTGTGTGGATCGTCCCGACCGACGAAGAGATGATAATCGCCCGCGACACCGCGGCCTTGGTTTCCTGAACCGCCCTCGGCGTTGCGGCGGGAATACGCTTGCCTGGACAAGGCATAGCGGGTCTATTATAGGAGTACTGAACCTGCGGTGTGTGGCTGCCGCGAGTGCGGCCCAACCATAGGAGCTGACCATCATGCGCAACGACGTCAAAATTGGAATCGCCGTCGGCGTGTTCGTGATCGTAATCGGCCTGGTGTGGTTCGTGTTTCTTTCCGAAAGACCCGACAGTGAGGGTGATACCGGCGAACGTGAAGAGACCGTGCCCGGCTTCGAGATTGAACCGGAGCCTCCCGTCGCCGTGGTCTCCCCGCCGGCCGATCAACCCCCCGCCGGACCTCCGGAAGACTCCGCCGCACCTGCCGGGCCCGCCGAGGTCGCTCCGGGCCCCGGGCCTGTGGCGGCGCTTGCCCCCATAGATTCAGGCCCGGCTGAACGTCCGCCCGTTGTGGTCGACTTCACCGGTCCCGACGATGGCGGTCGAACTTCACCGAGGCCCTCGCCCCTCGTTGTCCTGACCGAACCGCCCGTTACTGACGGCGGGCCGGCGTCTTTGCCTCGTCACGACCCCCACGCGGGACCTGCGCTGGCGCCCAGCACCCCACGGACGTCCGTCCGTCGCCCGTTGACCGCCCGAGGCAGCGATGAACCGAGCGACCTGGCCATCGCGCCAATCGGCCACGTTGGAGAAGCCGTCGAGCCCGACACCGACGGCGCCACGGCAACGGCGTCGCCTGGGCGGCGCAGAGTCTACGTTGTCAAAGAAGGCGACGATGGGTTCTGGGCCATCTCCAAGGAAGTCTACGGCGCGGGCAAGCACTGGGAACTCATTCGCGACGCCAACCCGGACGCGGACACCAACGCGCTTCGGCCCGGACAGGAGCTGGTCATTCCGCCTCTACCGGCCCCCGGGCCTCGGGAAACTGCGCGCGACGACCTGCCGACCGGCGCACCGCCGGGGTCGGGCACCTACGTCGTGAAGGACGGCGACACCTATTGGGAAATCGCCAAGGCCGAGTATGGCAGCGGAAAGTATTTCTACGTCCTCGAAGAAGCCAACGGATACAATGCGGGCAATCTTCAGGCGGGCATGGTGCTGGTCGTGCCGCCCAGGCCTGAAGCGCCCGCGGCTGCGTCGACCGATGGAACCGGGG
>Ga0114919_10003024_pt1 | contig 13581 bp, 13 predicted proteins | sample BlataG_FD_88682 | JGI IMG/M metagenome (GOLD analysis project Ga0114919, IMG submission 88682) | Deep subsurface microbial communities from Black Sea to uncover new lineages of life (NeLLi) - Black_00105 metaG | ecosystem: Environmental > Aquatic > Marine > Oceanic > Sediment | place: Atlantic... | reverse complement strand
CAGATAATCGCTCTTGGCACTCTTACGGGAATGGCGACCGCCCACCTGTGGCTCGTTGCGCTTGTGTGTGCTACCTACGCCGTGCTGCTACTCCTGTTCTGGGGGTTGTTCTATGGCAAGGTCTCCGCTACCCTGACGGGCTGGTGGGCTATTGTCACCTGTGTCGGCACGGCATACTTGCTGTTCTTCGGCGGGGGGATCTTCCCCACCCCATAGAGCAGCCGACCATTGACTGGTTACGACAAGTCCTTGAGGCTGAGAAAGGGGTAGAGGCTGCCGAAGGAGGGGGATACAATAATCTGCCTTTGGTTTTGGGGGGCGCTACCCATAGGGAAGTGGGCTAATGCTTTTGTCTTTTGGGAAACTCGGATAGAGCCGAAAATAGTATTACAAAAAGGAGGGACAAAATGACTCGCATACTTTTAGCTCCAAGTAGATACATACAAGGTAGTGGGGCAATAGGCGAAATCGGGAAGTATGCCTCTGCCCTGGGAAAGAAGGCTTTGGTTACTGGTGGCAAGCGAGCTCTGGCCGCGGCTCAGGATGGCATCAGGAGCAGTCTGGACAAAGCCGGCGTAGGCATGGTGGTAGAGGGCTTCAGGGGTGAGAGTTCGCTAACTGAAATCAAGCGGCTGATGGGGGTGGCAAAAGATAACGGCGCCGACCTGGTAATCGCGGTAGGGGGAGGCAAGGTGATTGATACCGGCAAAGCCGTTGCCTGCGACCTGGGACTTCCTGTGATTATAGTTCCCACCATCGCCGCCACCGACTCACCGTGCAGCGCCCTGTCAGTAATCTACACTGATGACGGCGTGTTTCAAAGCTATAAGGTTACCCCCACTAATCCCAACTGCGTGCTGGTGGACACGGACATTATTGCCAAGGCACCGGTTCGCACGTTGGTTTCCGGCATGGGTGATGCCCTGGCCACTTTTTGGGAAGCAGACACCTGCTATAAGTCGCAGAAACCCAATGTACTTACCGGTGGCACCCCTCCTACTGAAGTTGCGTATATGCTGGCCCGTTTGTGCTACGATACGCTGCTACGTTACGGGGTAGAGGCTAAATTTTCTGTTGAGAGGAAGGTGATTACCCCTGCCCTGGAGAAAGTGGTGGAAGCCAATATCCTGCTTTCCGGGCTGGGATTTGAAAGTGGGGGGCTAGCTGGGGCGCACGCGATACACGATGGGTTTACCGCTCTGCCAGCAACCCATAAAAAATACCATGGCGAAAAAGTGGCTTTTGGCACCTTGGTCCAACTGGTGATGGAAGGAAGGTCCAGGGAAGAGATTAACGAAGTGTTGAACTTCTGCAAGTCGGTGGGACTTCCCACGAACCTAAAAGGGCTGGACATCACAGACCCTTCCGAAGAAAATATCATGAAAGTGGCTAAATTCACCACTGCAGAAGGGATGACCATTCATGCTACCTGGTTCCCGGTCACGGCGGAGAAGGTGTATGCCGCTATCTGGGTTGCCGATGCCATCGGTTCCTGATGGGGTGATATAGACTTCTCCATCCGCTGAGAAGACAATAGAATAGGACACGGATACACAAGGTAACCTTGTGTATCCGTGTCCAAATTGGGCGAAGCAGACGGGGAATAAGGGTTGGGAGTTGTCCATCTGGCTTTATAGAAATTTAATAAGGAGGTTTTCCATGTAACTAAATGAGGGATTTTAGTTATTGCTAGAACAAGAATATTTGTAGGAGGTATAAAAATGCCCGGAGGATATGTTGATAAGATTTTGAAAGTAAATTTGACCACAAAGAATGTCACCACTGAGGCGATCAAGGAAGATGTCGCCAAGAAGTATCTTGGCGGGAAAGGTTATGCTGTCTATCTCCTCTATCAATATCTCAAAGAATATGAGAGGAGGGGCCTTTCTCCCCAAAATATAGACCCGTTGGGGAAAGAGAACATATTGATCTTTGCCACCGGGCCTGGAACAGGCGTGCCCAGGTTTCCCTCTTCAGGAAGACACCACATAATGGCTCTTAAGGCGCCACTGACAGGATCCATTGGCAGCGGTAACGCTGGTGGAGAATGGGGAGCCTTCCTGAAGTTTGCCGGCTTTGACGGGATCGTAATTGAAGGAGCCTCTGATACACCGGTATATCTGGCGCTTGTAGACGGAAAAGCCGAAATCAGAGACGCTGGAGAGCTATGGGGCAAGAACACTATGGATACGACCAGAGCTTTGACCAGCCTTGTTGGCGGTAAGAACACTAGCGTGGTGTGCATCGGTCCAGCCGGCGAAAACCTAATTCCAATGGCGACCGTAATGAACGATGAGTACCGGGCTGCCGGTAGAGGGGGATTGGCAGCGATTATGGGCTCAAAGAGGTTAAAGGCGATTGTCGTTTCCGGAGACCAAAAAGTTCCAGTAGCTAAACCTGAGGAATTCAGAAGTGTGGCAGACAGATGCCTGGACACCATGAAGAAAAATCCGGTGACTGGGGAAGGATTGCCGACCTACGGAACAGCGATATTAGTCAATGTAATCAACAACGCTGGGGCATTCCCGTATAAGAACTGGCAGTCAGGGGTGATGCCAGATGCCGACAGCATCAGCGGTGAAACCTTGACCAAAGACTATCTGATACGCAAAAGGGCGTGCTGGGGCTGCACTATAGAGTGCGGGAGGATCAGCAGTGTGAAGTCAGGACCGTTCCAAATACTTACCGCTGAAGGGCCGGAATACGAAACTATATGGTCTCTAGGAAGTGCTTGTGGGATAAGTGACTTTGGTGCTATAGTCAAAGCACATCAAGTCTGCAATGAGCTGGGGCTAGAGCCCATCAGCTTAGGGTCAACCATAGCCGCAGCCATGGAACTGAACGAGAAAGGCTACATTCCTGCGGAAGATTTACAGGGCTGGGCTCTCGGATTTGGTAACGCGGCGGTAATAGTTGATGCGCCATGGCGCACTACTTATAAGGTAGGCTTCGGCAAATACCTTGCCTTGGGCTCTAAGAAGCTCTGTGAACTTTACGGTCACCCGGAGCTTTCCATGACTGTTAAAGGACTAGAAATGCCAGCATATGACCCCAGGGGGATTAAGGGCATGGGGCTGGCATATGCTACAGCGAATAGAGGCGGATGTCACCTAACGGGATATACGGTTGCACCGGAAATTCTTGGCATACCCGAGAAAATAGACCCATTAATAACCGAAGGCAAGGCGCAGTGGGTTAAGGCATTTCAGGACTTCGTCTCTGTGGTTAACTCCACGGTCAACTGCCAGTTCACCACCTTTGCTCTAGGTGCCAAGGATTACGCCGAACTCCTGTCTGCAGTAACTGGTTGGGAGCTAAGCGAGGATGAAATATTCAAAATTGGCGAGCGAATTTACAACCTGGAGAGGGTAATCATGAACAGGCTCGGAGTTGATGGGAAAGATGATACGCTGCCCTCTCGGTTACTGAAGGAGCCCATGCCTGAAGGTCCGGTTAAAGGCCATGTAGTCGACCTGGAGAAGATGAAGGAGGAATACTATAAGCTACGTGGGTGGGTTAATGGGACACCAACCCCGGAAAAGCTGAAGGAATTGGAAATCGAACTCTAAAATATTTCCAACGAACTTATTGGGTTGAAATGGTACGGGCTAGAATTTTATTGTTCGCCACACTGCGGGACAAGTACGGAGTTAGAGAATTGGAAGTCAAGTGCGATGGAACAGTTCGAAACTTGATTGAGAACACTGCCAAGGCCGTCCTTGATAAAGGCTTTTTGGGTCATGTCTACGATGTCGGTCGAAATAAGGTGAGAGACGACTTAATCTTCTCTATCAACGGCAGAAACATAAAAGACATAAAGGAGCAGATTAAGATAAAAGAGGGGGACACGGTGGCCATATTTCCTCCACTTGCGGGTGGCTGAAATATCTTTTATGGTGAACAAGTTAGAACGATACCGCCGGCAGATAGCTATTCCTGGTTTTGGCCAGGCCGGTCAACACAAGTTAGAAGCTGCCCATGTGGTTGTAGCTGGTATGGGAGGACTTGGGACTGCAGCATCGATATATTTGGTTGCTGCTGGGGTGGGGCACCTAACGCTTATCGATGCTCAGCGAGTCGAGCTCAGCAACCTCAACCGACAGGTGTTACACTGGCCGCCCGATGTTAAACGGCTAAAAACAGAATCGGCGACCGAAAAGCTACATGTCCTAAACCCTTCTGTCAGCATTGATGCTAAAGCTGAGGAAATAACATGGAAAAACATCGATGAATTGCTCCGGAATGCGGATGTCGTCGTCGATGGGATGGATAATTACCAAACTCGCTATCTACTTAATGAGGCGTGTGTGCGCATCCGCAAGCCTTTCGTTCACGGAGCTGTGGAGGGATTAAATGGACAGCTCACCACTATCATCCCCGGCGATGGCCCTTGTCTCAGGTGTATCATACCAAAACCACCGCCAAGGAAAACTGCCCTTCCCGTGCTTGGTGCCACGCCTGGGGTCATTGGCTGCCTACAGGCAATAGAAACAATCAAGCTACTGGTCGGAATAGGTGAGCCGCTAATTGCCCGGATGCTTTTCTTTGACGGTGAAAGAACAAGCTTTACCGAGACCGAAGTTCACCGCAATCCCAAGTGTCCAATTTGCGGAAGTATGGCTTCCCTATAAGGACAGATATTTTAGCTGTCATTAATTAAAGAACAAAATGAGGATAGCAAATAGAGAAAAATTTATCAAAGCCCTTAAGGACCTCGTAGGTGATGGAAACGTCCTAAGTTCGCCGGAGGACTTGGTGTGTTATTCCTACGATGCTGCCCCCCTGCCAGCTGGCAACTTGCCTGATGCGGTAGTGTTGCCTAGTTCCACTGAGGAGGTAGTAGGCCTTTTGCGCCTTGCCCAAGCCGAGGGAATAAAGGTTGTTCCTCGGGGGGCCGGTACCAATCTCAGTGGCGGCACGGTCCCCGTGGAGGGAGGGATTGTAATTCAGCTCACCTGGATGAACCGCATGGAGATTGATTCTCGCAATCTCATTGCCACTGTCGAGCCGGGGGTAATCACCAGCAACCTCCATTCAGCGGTAGAGGAGATGGGGCTTTTTTACCCCCCTGACCCGGCCAGTGCCAATGTTTCCACAATTGGTGGCAATGTGGCAGAATGCGCCGGGGGTTTGAGGGGGCTGAAATACGGGACAACCAAGGATTATGTGATTGGCCTGGAAACGGTTTTAGCTAATGGGGAGGTGTTGGTCACGGGCGGCAAGACTGTTAAGAATGTGGCGGGCTATGACTTAACAAAATTGATGGTTGGCTCTGAAGGAACGTTGGGCATTTTCACAAAGATTATTCTAAGGTTGATTCCCCTCCCAGAAACTAAAAGAACCCTTTCCATCACGTACCCCAATTTTCAAGATGCCGCCGCAAGTGTCTCTGACATTATCGCCAATCGAATTTTACCGGCTACCTTAGAGTTTCTCGACAAGGTAACCATAAACTGTGTGGAGGACTACACTCATATCGGTTTACCACGAAATGCAGAAGCTTTCCTCCTCATTGAGGTTGATGGTTCAAAGTCGGATGTGGAATGGGAAGCAAAGAGGGTGGCAGAAATCTGCTCTCGGCACCAGCCTTTGGCGGTGAAGCAGGCTCTAACCCTGTCGGAAGCCATGTCCCTCACCCTGGCCCGCCGCTCGGCCTTTGCTTCCCTGGCCCGGGTGCGACCTACCACTATATTAGAGGATGTCACTGTTCCCCCGAGCAGACTGACTGAAATGATGAGTGAAATAAGTCGGATTGTCCAGAAGCACGATATTCAGGTGGGTATCTTTGGTCACGCCGGTGATGGCAATCTTCACCCCACCTTTTTGACCGATGAGCGGGATGAGGAAGAAATGAAACGGGTAGAAGCAGCCATCAGTGAGATTTTTGAGGTAACGCTTAAACTGGGAGGGACTATCTCCGGAGAGCATGGTATTGGCCTAACTAAAATGCGGTTCTTGCCTTGGGAAGCCAGGCCTTCAGGGCTAAAGGCAATGAGGGTCATTAAAGACGGGTTCGACCCCCAGAATATCCTTAACCCCGGTAAGATATTTCAGCTCTAGGGGGACAATGAATCCTGAAGATTTTTTGAGCTGCATGCGTTGCGGCCTATGCTTGGCGGTGTGTCCCATTTATCGTGAACTGGGAATAGAGCCTGCCAGTCCCCGGGGCAGAGTAGCTCTAATCAGGGCTGTTGCTGAAGACCGACTTTCTGTTACCAAAAACTTTGCCCAATATATCTATGGCTGTCTTGATTGCCTTGCTTGTGTCAATGCCTGTCCCACCGGAGTCAGGGCTAACGAGCTAGTTTCTGGGGCCAAGGTGCAGATCAACCAAGAGTTCCCGCAACCTTTTTTAATACGGCTTGCTCTCCAGAAGGTATTGCCCTCATCCAAGAGACTAGGGCTTTCTCTCCTTCCTTTCCATCTATACCAGCAAATAAGCTTGCAGAGGGTGGTACACCGATTAAAGGTTATGAATGCCTTTTCAGAGCACTGGAGGGATTTAGAGTATTTGTTGCCCCCTCTTCCTAGAAAGTCTATAAGGGACCAGTTGAAGGAGGTAGTGCCTGCTAGGGGGGTGAGAAAACATAGGGTAGGCTATTTCCTAGGTTGCGCTCAGGACTTGATTTTTACCTCCACTGCGTTGGCCACGGTAGCAGTTTTGAACGAGAATTCTTGTGAGGTCGTTATTCCTAAAGAGCAGAAATGTTGTGGTATGCCTCATGTAGGCTATGGGGAAATAGAGCAGGCGAGGGAGCTGGCAAGGCACAATATCGATGTTTTCACTGGGGTTGAGGTCATTGTCACCGATTGCGCTACCTGTGGCTCTTTCATCAAAAGATATCCTGCTCTTCTCAAAGACGATCCAGATTACTTCGATAAAGCTCTTGCTTTTAGCCGTAAAGTGAGGGACATTGCCGAATTTTTGAACCAAGATATAAACCTGAGACAGGATTTTGGTGCAGTAAAGGGGAAGGTTACCTATCATGACCCCTGCCATCTGGCGAGAGGACAGGGTGTTGTCTCGGAGCCACGTCGCCTTCTTAACCTGATCCCCGGGCTGGAGCTGATTGAAATGAAGGAGCCAGACTGGTGTTGTGGCGGTGCCGGCACCTACCTCCTCAGTCACTACGATCTCTCCACCAAGATATTGGGCCGAAAAATGGCGAATATCGCCGCTACCAACGCCGATTTCGTTGCTACTGGGTGCCCTGGGTGCCAGCTACAGCTTCGCCTGGGTGTAAAAAGGGCGGGACTAAAGGCTCAGGTCATCCATCCTATAGAGCTACTGGATAGAGCATACAAGGCTGCCTAAGCTGAAGGCGGGATTGGAACTGAATTGTTCAAAAAGGTGCATATTTTCAGAGTAAAACCCGGGCAGGAATTACTTACTGAGATAACTCATTATTGCCATGAGCATGGCATTTCCTCAGGCGTGGTTATCGGCGTTATTGGCTCAGTGGAGAGAGCCTGGCTCAACTTCTTAGTGGGACTTCCTGGGAAATATAATAGTGTAGACTACCCCGGCCCATTGGAGCTTGTCTGTGCTCAGGGCTCGGTAGCTCTGAAGAACGACAATTCCCTTATCATCCACATACACATCCAACTTTCAGGCCAAGATATCTGCCAAGGAGGTCATCTTGCTAAGGCGACGGTATTCTCCACAGCTGAGGTAGCCATAGGAGAGCTTGATTACCAGCTCCGGCGCCAGCCCGACAGCTACACTGGTCTCAATGAGCTACTTCCCCTCGGGAGAGAGAGGTAACCGAGGGGCAAAATGGGCAATGAAGTCGTCTACCGGTATTTCAATGCCATCAGGAAACCGTTTCTTAGCTAATTCCCCAGCGAGATTTCCTTGAGCAAATGTGTACTGGGTGACAGTATCTGGTGCAGGTATTTTTTCAGGCTCATTGAATAATATCCATAAGTATTTAGAACACTGCAACCCGTACAAATAATTGGATTTTGAGAGTAGTTTTGATGCCATTTCGACTTGAGCTTCCTATGGTAGTCACAACATATTTAGTTCGCCAATAACTACTTTATTTAGACGAACGCGTTTTGTCAATATTTGAGAAACACATGCGAATGACTGAGTCCTGTCTATTTCGTAACTATGAACACACTTACTCAATATTGACGCTAGTCAATACGAAAGAGTTCAACACCTTGACTTAGGTTCAGGGTGTCACCAAAATCAACAAGCCAAACTGGCTTAAGCTCCTTTCGGATACCCAGTCAAGGGTATAATTCGCTAGTCGTGCACTGCTAGTGTTACCCGCCTGAAAGTTATGGAGCCTTGGCTAAACAAAATGAGTGATTGTGCAACAAACTGGAAGAGTGTGCAGCCTTCCCGGGGCAATATTAGCAGTAATGCCGCCTTAAATCGGAAAAATATTTGGCACCTACACTGTTACCGTTTTGTTCCAACCATTCGCTCAGGCGCATGCGTCCTGTAGGTGGGCCCTCAGAAACAAGGAGATTAGACATCAAGCCATCTATTTCGTCCCCGGTTATGACCACGTCCCTGACCATATAGCCAATCAATCTGGCAAGAACGAGCGCCAAGCTAGGTCTGACATGAACCATCTTGGCTCGGCTATTTATCTGCCTGGCAATCATCCTCACAAGCTCGTCGAATGTATAGGTTTCTGGACCGACGGTATCAAGGGCGATGTTGTCATCCTGGTGGCCCGCGTTGACAGTTACGTCTGCCACATCCTCCACAAAGACTGGTTGAATCCGGTAGTCTCCCAAGCCGGGGACAGCAAATATCGGGAATTTCCTCAGTAGCCAGGCAATGTTATTGATAAGAATACCCTCTGGCCCGAAGATTACGGTCGGTCGGATTATTGCGTAGGACAGCTTTGACTGGATGATAGCCTTCTCCACGAGTGCTTTACCTCTGAAATACGGAAAAGGCGAGTCTTCAGAGGGGTTCGTGATGCTGATGTGTACGATTCGCCGGATACCAGCTTCCTCGGCTGCCGCGATGAGTGTTTTACTGTTCTCCACGGCCTTGTCAAATGAGGCCTGTCCATGTTGATAGCGAATCCAGTAGGTATTATACAGGGTCTTTGCCCCGCGGAGACTGTCCGTCGACTCTCCGGGTTTGTCGAAGTTGAACGGGAAAGCCTTGATCCGACGACCAAACGGATTTTCGCGGTCAGGCTGACTGGTAAGGGTTCTGACTTCTTCTCCCATAGAAAGAAGTCGTTGCGTTATGTATTTACCAGTGTAGCTGAAAGCCCCGGTCACCACATTCAACTTTGTAGTCTCCATGTCCAGCACACACCCTTAGACCTTTACGGATTTTGCCTGGTTGAACTTCATCCAAAAAGCGTAGACAAGACAGATGATTCCCGCCATGCCGACGACGCCGCGGACCAAGTTGAAAGACCTGACCATAAAAGAGGCGTCGGTCATAGTCGCTCCTCTTTCAACAAGGTAGGGAACAATCGCCGCTCCGGGAATGATGAGGAGGCTGTTCACCAACATCGGCCCAGCGCCGGCGAGTAAAAATCTCTCAGCTCTGCCTCCTCTACGCCGCAAAAACACAGCAGCCAGAATGATGGCCGTAATCCAGGCTACCAGAGACGGGGCCGCGCTAACAAGCCCACCAACAAATACCGAATAAATTTCCATTAACTAACTACTCCTTTACTAGCCTATTCGTCCTTATGTCCTCGCCCTGAACCTCAGCCAGAAAGCATAGACAAGGCAAATGAAGCCCGCTATGGTTAGGATGCCAGTAGGCAGTGAAACAACCCATCCGGTCGCTGCTCTGCCCATCCCTTGTTCATTCACAAGCCACGCCCAGAGCCCCCTTAGCAGCGGGCTGGCTAAGCTATATACAAGCATCAGGCTGGAACCAGCCAGGAGCAGCTTCTCTGCCTTTCCGCCTCCGCGCCTTACCATTATTACAGCCAGGATAACGGCTACAGTCCACGCCGCCAGGTACGGTGCACGACTAATGAAGTCGCCGGTGAATACACTAACAGAAACAGAAGTTTCCATGTGAACCTCCTTGATGTCTTATCTATAAGGCAAATTAGAACCAGCCTTTCAAGGATTTAGTCTGATTCCCTTTTCTCCCCATAGAGGATTCTCTTCAGCAGCATCCTCCGAAAGCTCTAAGAATCTCTTATATGACACCAGTAAGCTTTGCATAGCCGAGGACGAAAAGGAGGTACGCGCCGTTGCTGACTAACGTAACTATAATAAAAGCTCTTACACCTTGAGCGGTACTGACGCCTAGTTTACGCAAGTGTCTAAGAGCGAACGTAAGAACGCTGGCTGCGCCAAACAGCAGCACCAGGAGCAACAAGGCCAGGGCCTGCTCACCGAAAGAGAAGATGAAGTAGAGAATGGCACCGGGCAGGAACAAAAGAAGGTTCCATCCAATATAGGTTAGCGACAATCGCCACAAACCTCTAATCTTGCTGTCTCTTCCCATCAGCCGGGGCATCAAAAAATACCAGGCCATAATCCAGAACAACGCGGCTATAATCAGGCCAATTATGAGAGCCAGTTCCGGGCCAGCTCGCCTGAGGCTGGTTCCGAGGTTGCTACCGGAGCTCTTGTTGACTGTTATCAGAATATCTTCCGCAGCGTTGCTGTTCGTGTAGGTAACCCGCCAGATGTTCAGCCGCCCGTGGAAAGGATAGACAGATTGGCTGGTCGCCGTATCCACCGCGTAAGCTTGTGCCTGACCTGAATCAGCGATACGCGGCTCGTAAGACCACTGCTTCTTTACGAATCCGGAGCGGTTTACCCCCAGCTTCGGGTATTTTACAGTGAAGTCCAGCTCCTCCGGCGCAACAACATAGACTCTGGTCATCTCAATGGGATGCGCCCAGGCGGCGCCAGTCCCCAGTGGGTAAGCGTATGTAGTCCCGGATTCAGCCGTAGCGAGGGTGGTTTCCCAGGAAAGGTGCAGCCCGGGTTCACCAGTCGGGGCAGCACTTTCACTCGCAGGCCCTGTAGCTGTCACTTGCGGCTTGGTACGTAAATTCACGACCGCAATTTGCTGGCCCCTGAGGCGGGACAGCGTTTCCGTCACCGATAGATCAAGGCCAGTGGTACTTATCAGCGCTTCAAGGTCGGTGGACTCATCCAGTCCAAAGATGCTAACCTCTGAGCTATCCGTCTTGAAGGTTGATATGGGCGGAGGTGCCTCTGCGCAACCGGTGAACAAGAGAGGCAGCCACAAAGGGGTAAGCCATACTCCGTTGGTCAGCAGCGCCCCGGCAAACAGGTATTGTATGAATCGCTGGTCCTGGCGGTAGCCCTGAAAGAGCGCCATGTCCAGCCGATTGGTGAACTGGTCGTTAAAGGCAAGGGAATCCTGCTCCCGAACGGCGAACCCGTCGGCCTTTACGCCCAACGGAACGAAGAAGACGATCTCATGAGATTCTCCGGTCTGGTCCAGAATTGAAATGAAAAGGTCAACAGAGGCGGTACTTGTATCCTGAAGCGTAATGACAGCCACCTGCTGCCCCTCTTTCAGTTTGGCGAACAGCATGGGGTCAACCATTGGCCCGCCGTCAGCTTTAGCAGGGAGAGGCCAAGCCGTGAATATGACAGCAAGTAAGATAGCCGTCAAAATACTTATTCTTTTCATAAATCCCTCCTCTGAGTCAGTGTAAGGTATTTCCTTCCTCACACTTCTCTCTCCTCCCCCACTCGGCATCATACACTGGCGGTTCTTTCGATGCAAGCCAGTTCTGCAACGTTGCCAAAGTGAACAATCAGCCTTGTATGTAACCGATGCTACTTGCCCCGGCTGAAGTGTACCGAGGCTGAACAAAACCGAGTTTAGTATTCAACGATAACCGGGCATATCACGCAGAGGGTACTAGAAAATATGACTGGTGCGGTTGTCCTTTGTTAACAGGACAAGTATAATTGCAGTTAGCATGGACAAAGAAGAACAGTTTAATGATTCTACAGTGGCGGCTACTCTGGCAAAGGATATCCGAATTGTGGCGGAAAAGGCAAGGAATGAGGAGGAGTTACGCATTGGCGTCGAGAAGCTGCTGGAGCCCGCTCTGAAAAAACTAGGCATCGCGGCTAACCCACGCTATGAAAAGCGCATAAGCCGTACTATTCTTACAGCAGTGGGGCGTGCTGACGCTCTATACGGACAGGCGATTATTGAGTATGAGCCGCCTGGCAAACTCAGCACTGCGAAAGGGAAGAATTCTACCAAAAAGCAAACTGAGGGCTATCTTCTTGGCCTGGCAGGATCGGGTAAGCAGCGAGAAGACACCCTTAGGCGTATTGCTGGCATTGCAATTGATGGGCAAAGCATATTTTCGTTCGTTACCGTGCTGACAAGCCGCTGCCACAGGAGACTATACCCAGAGAGCAGTTAACACAGTTTCCACTATTTGAGGAAGACGCGCCACAAGGCAGTTTTGTTGAAATTGGTCCGTATCAAATTACCGAGGAAAGTGTTAATGAGTTCCTCATGTATTTACGGGCGTTACGGCGGCGGCGTTTGACTGCGGAAGAGCTTGGCAAAGAGTTCGGTCCTGAGGGAGAAGTAGCTCATCAGATGGTTAACGCCTTGTATACTCGGCTTGAAGAATGTTTAACAGCACCGGGAAACCTTTTCCCCCGTGTGGAGACACTATACGAGGAATGGAAGCGTATTTTTGGAATAGTATATGGTCAAGAGATAGCGAAAGCTCGAAAGGATGCCCTCGCTTTGGCTCGTCTCTACCATATTGACCAGTTTACCGACCTCAAACCACTTCTTTTCGCAGTGCATACCTATTACGCCTTCTTCATGAAGCTTTTGGCTGCCGAGCTGCTTTCTCTCCAGCAAGGGGCGTTTTTACCCTCTATAGCAGAACAAATTCCTGGTGCACCCAGCGAAGTGCTGCAAAGCAGTCTCCATAACTTGGAGAATAATACCTGGTTCGAAGCACAAGGTATCCGTAACTTTCTGGAAGCAGACTTCTCCGGTTGGTATCTTTCCAGCTGGAATGCTGAGATAGAGGAGGCTGTTCGTAACCTGGCTCGCTGTCTAGCTGAATATGAACCCGCCACCGGTACATTAGCACCGGAAGATACGCGGGATTTGCTGAAGAAGCTTTACCAGTATTTACTTCCTAGAGAACTTCGCCATGACCTGGGTGAGTTTTATACGCCAGATTGGTTAGCCGAAGTGGTCTTGAATGATGTGGGATATGCCGGTAAACCGGAAATGCGTGTGCTGGACCCCGCCTGCGGTTCGGGCACGTTCTTAGTACTGGCGATTCGGCGAATTCGGGATTATGCTCAAAGCTCTATGACCTCTCGAGCGAAAGGCGAACGCGAGCTGCTAACTCATATCCTTGAAAACGTCGTCGGTTTTGACCTGAACCCGCTAGCCGTCATCTCCGCCCGGACCAATTATCTTTTGGCCCTGGGTAATTTAGCCCGGTATATGTCGGGCAAGGACATCCCCGTCTATATCTGTGACTCCGTACTGACACCCCAAAGCCAGCGCACTCAAAAACGACCTCTCGCCCATCAGAAGGACATCCCGGTGCCTTCAGCACAGAAGGAGTTCTGGATACCCGAAGAGCTTGT
>Ga0114919_10003023_pt1 | contig 13582 bp, 15 predicted proteins | sample BlataG_FD_88682 | JGI IMG/M metagenome (GOLD analysis project Ga0114919, IMG submission 88682) | Deep subsurface microbial communities from Black Sea to uncover new lineages of life (NeLLi) - Black_00105 metaG | ecosystem: Environmental > Aquatic > Marine > Oceanic > Sediment | place: Atlantic... | reverse complement strand
GGCGGGGGGCGGGGGGGGGGGGGGGGGGGGGGGGGGGGGGGGGGGGGGGGGGGGGGGGGGGGGGGGGGGGGGGGGGGGGGGGGACATGGAAATGGGACACTTGACACACACATATAGAGAGAAATATTAGGGACAAATTTTCTTAGTTCACATTAGAGAGATAACATTAAATAACCAACAATAGTGTGTGTGGTGTCGGTGTTTGTTTTGGAGCATGTTCTTCCGTCTGGGTGGTATGTTGTAGAAGCTTATAGAATGGAAAGAAGGTATATGGGAAGAAGAAGATGAATGCAAAACATTATCAAAAGAAGAAGAAATGTTGGTTTTAAGAAGTATATATAGCCAAGAAGGAGTTTTCCTGGGTGGGTGGGTGGGTGGGTGGTCGTGGTGATTAGTTTGGTGAAGGGATAAAGGAAGGAGGAGGAGCCTAGCCACTAGTGCTGCGGGGAGAGAAGAAAGAGTGTGTGGGTGGGGATACAACTTGCTGCTTGGTTTCCCTCCCTCCTCCCTTTTATATAGGCTTCTTTTCAATTCCTATAGCATGTGTACTCGGTGGAAAGTTGGAAGCCCCCCTCCCCCCAGTTCTCCTTTGTTTGTCAGCAGTTTGTTTTGACTATATTACAGAGAAGGGAGGGTGGTGAATCAGAGAGAGAGAGAGAGAGAAAGAGAGAAAAGAAACCTGTATGTATGTGTGTGTGTTGTGTGTGTCTATCGTGATGGTCTATAGTTCAAAGACACCTGTTTTTTTTTTTACTTTTGGATGCTGATCTAGATATCCAGATAGAGAGACAAAGACAGACCCTCGGTACTACTACGTTACTGCTACCACACACGCACACGCACACGCATATACACACCACATAGCGTTTTTTTACTCTTTTTCTTTCTAGTTCTACCTCTTCCCTATTGACTTCTCTTTATCAACCGTATATTAATAACTTGTTTTTTTTTTCCTGTTTATTTTTGGCACTATGGAGATGTGTGTGGGTCAGAATGCTTTCTGTGGAGAAAGGGGATTGAGAACAACACATACTTCTCATTATCTCCTTATATATCTGTCAGAACATCTATCTGTACTACCTGGCTACATTATGTACTAGAGAAAAGGGGGAAAAAGAGATGGCTGTATCTATATCTATACTGCAGCTGAATTCTCTCCTCCCTTCACTTGTGTGTGTAACATAAAGCCAGTAGGCAGCCCGAACCCAATGCATGCATATACTAACTTTTAACCTTTCCCTTTTATCCTCTTTTGCTAATAGCAAATTCCACCTCTATCCTACTTTTTTATTTTTAATCCAGGTAATGATTTCATGATACTAAATTGCATCCACCACCATACGAGGGTGAGGGCAAGGGCAAGGGCTGTCTACGTAGTTGTGGGAATGCTATTCTTATCATCGATTCGTCACTGTGTGTGGGGGAGAATGTACTTAAGGAATCAAACCACACAAACCTTTTGCTCACTCCAAAGGGGCCCCACGCGCAGGAAAGGCTGACGGATTGCCGTGTGTAGTCCTCCTTCCAAGTATATGTAACTGAAAGAAAGAAAGAATCAAAAGCTACCATAAGCTAACAGTCAATCTTTGTATACATCTACAAAGCTAAGACCTATGCATCTAAATATAATTTACAGTTTACTCTTCAACACATCAGATTCAGCCACATACGCACACACTACCGTAATATCATCCATCTTCCCTCCAAAAAACCTGTACCCCAACTGCTGAGCTCCATACGCAAACGGAGACAGATGACTGGGATCAGCTGCCTTTAACCTTGCATACTGTGCCAGTGATGCAGCTGCTTGTTCGGGGTTCATCCCTTTTCCTTTAGCTTCAGCTACAATGTTGGCGGCTTCTTCTGGATAGACATTGTCAAACAGACCATCAGTTGCTAGGATTACGATGTCACCTGGGTGGACATCTATCGTGAATCGCTGAGCCGCTGAGGGGGAGTCACTCATGCTGTCGGCAGAGCCGATTTGGTAGGGGAAGTTGAATTCGTGTTGTTGTTGAGGTGACATGTAGCCAAACTCTTCTGGAGCTGCTGAGGATTCTTCATCATTCTCAGTTGCATTGCTATTATCACTAATATTACTTTCCTTGTTCTTCCTTGCTACAGCTTCAACTGCAGCTCCCTTGACTATCAAGAAACCAGAGTCGCCCAAGTTGGAAGCATGTAATCTATTATTTTCAAGACATATAATACACGCTGTGCAGGATCCCCTTGCCATGGTTACCGAATGAGCCAATTCCAGCAACTTCTGTGGGACATCTGGACCTGGTCTTCCATCTAGTTCTGTCATAACAGTTGCAACTGTTGCAGCAGCAGCTGCTGCTGCAGCCATGAGTTCTTTGGAATAGAGACCCGGGTCAACGCCAATCTCTGCCCATCCCCCGACACCGTCGGCGATGCCGAGGTAGAGGCCACATGGAGATATGAAGAATGCGTCTTCTCCTCCTTTTTCTTCTTTGGAAGGGTGGGGGATCATAGCAGCTCCAGCTTTAAGGACAAATTGGGGGGTAAATGAGGATTTTGATGGATTGGCGTTGGTGCTTTGATCTGGAGCGTTGCTGGGTAGAGCTGCAGTAGTGTTTGTATTTAAAGCTAATGATGCTACTGAGGGATTTGAATCAGTGGATAGTGTCTTTTGGTGGGTGTTGTTGTTGTAGAGCCAAGCTGAACGAAAAGAGACGGCAGTGGCACCAAGGAGGGTGGCGCCGAGAAAAAGGGAGGCGGGTCGTCTGGTGATGGAACGAGCAGCTCGGGCGACAGGGCCCCATGCTGATGACATGGATATGGAGCGTGAAGGGCGTGGCATGGTTGATAACGAGCGATTGTGCTGGAACTGAAGAATAGCAGCCCTTACTTTGGCAGTCTCTGAGGGGAAACTGATGTTTGTTGCTACTCTAGGTGTTGTTGAGGACATGAATAACCTCTGGAGTCTATAACTCAAGCTTGATAGGAGACTCCTGTTAAACATGACATTTCGAATTTCCAGATGTGTGTAAATTAGCAATTTTGAACGGCAAGAATAAAGGGTTTCAATTTTCAAAAGTTGATTTTGTCAATAAATGACCGTCAGTTGTTTCGAGACACGATAGTACTTTATAATGTACACGATCTGTGCATGTATCTTTAATCATAATAGAATTCGGGCGGCCCCAACTTGCTGATAAGCCCTGGGGACTAGGCTCCAGTTGTTGAGGGAGAAGGGACACGCCGTGCGACAGAACAGAAATAAGAGTTTAAGCCAAGGATTCGCTGCTGGTTTGCCCATTATGTACATTGGTTTCATTGAAGGAAAACTTCACAAGACTTGACATCAAGCAAAGGTTATACGAGGCCTCCATTTTCAAGCCTTTTCAAATCATCACCAATCCACTAAGTGATCAAAGTCGTTTTAGAGGATACCCACTTGATCCAATCACAACTAGCTGCTACATGCAGACTGATAACAGGCAACTACGCTAGATATTTATCACCAGGGGTAGTGGAAAAGGACGTCTAAACGATTTTGCAACACACCCCTTTTTTTCCCTGCTTTTTTTCCCCTGGATATATTACCTCTGAAATAGACAACAGCAACATCCAATTTCCACCCTACGCCAATTGTTAAAGATGAGGAGACACACCCCAGGGAAAGATCTCCCCATTCATCACGACAAAAGACACCCCTCCCCATCTCTGTCCCTTTGGACCCGGCGTAAAGTATACCTTCTTACCAAAGGTCTAGGCAACTGCACCACCCGCCCTCGCTTGCTGGCCACCCTCTTCTGCCTTCTCCTCCTCATCTTATCAGCCCTCATCATCACTATAGGTGCCTCGGTTGCCTCAGTTATCTCCCTCTACTATGCCAGCATCGTTTACGAGTCCCCCCCCCTATTGCTCAACCGACACACCACCGATATCAACATCAACATTCATGAAGACCGCTACACCATTGTCATCATGAGCTACAGCGCTCGTCTAGCCACTCTTAAACGAATCATATCCCACTATGGCGTATGCCCTTCCATCAACGAAATAGTCATTGTCTGGAATAAAGGCCCTCCTCCCATTATTGGCACCGACATCCCCACCCCTCCGGTCAACAAAGTCCGCGTCAGAATCGAATCCCAAAACAGCATCAACAACAGGTTCAAACCCGACCCCTTCATCACAACCGACGCTGTACTAGAGGTTGACGACGACGTATTAATGCTATGCTCAGACTTAGAAAATGGCTTCAGAGCTTGGAAACATAAAGGGGGTGACGTCATGGTGGGCTTCTTCCCCCGTCTCATCACCACCCACCCTACAGCGCACTACCTAGGGGAGAAGACAGTGTTTGGAACTGGGCACTATAATGCTATGATCACAGCAGGGGAGTTTCTACATAAAAAGTATTTTGATATATACTGGTCAGAGAGGCTGCTGCCAGCAAGAAAGTTGGTGGATGAGTTATTCAATGGGGAGGATATATTGATGTCGTTTATTGTTGCTAATGAACAATACAACAGAAATATTAATAGTGGTAGTGATGGTGGTGATGGTGGGAGTGGTGGGAGTGGTATGAATGCCAATAGTGTCAAGCCAATTGCTCATTTTGTGAGACCAAGAAGGCGCCTAGATATATCTTGGCTGACGAGTGTGGGCATCAGTAGAGGTAACGAACATATGCTGAAGAGACAGAGGTGTGTGGCTGAGTTTTCAAAAATGTTTCCAAATGCCAAGTTTGTGAATGCAACTGTCGAGTCAAAGCCGTTGTGTGGCTTGTTTGGTGCAGGATGTATTTATCTATGATGGTTGAATGGTTGTTTTTCTTTCTGAATACTGTTTCCCTTTCTTGCCACCTGTTTCTTTGATACTTGCGTGGCACTATTCATGTATGTTTTTTCCAACTCAACGTTTCTATCTGTGTATCGTCTATAATTGTTTGTATTTCAGTCAAGCAGCATATCTATGGCCCAGTTTCGTTTTCATGTTTAATCGATTCATTTCTACTTTTAAAAACACCACATGAAGAAAGAAAGAAAGAAAGAAAGAAAAACCCTCTCTACACACTTAACCACCCACACCCAACACACACCACCTCTCTATCTCTCTTTCACTCACTTACAGTTTAGTCAAGATGAAGAAGAGGGTGTGTCTACCGAAATGGCAAGACAAATGCCACCATCACAAAAAAGCTCCAAAATATTACATCGCCAGGCCAGCGTAGCCATTCAGGCAGGTGTTGCCTTCCAGCCTTGTTGACCATAGCACCAGCTTGAATGAGGCTTCTTGTCAATAGAATAATGACCATTCCTACTGCTCCAGGTCGTACTGAAGATGAAGATGAGGATGAGGATGAAATGGTTGGTGTCATGTTGGTGGTGGTAATGTTATCGAGTTCTTGTTCTTGTTCTGTTTGTAAACTGGCATCAACAGCAGGCAATTGTACTGCATCTCTCAGCTCACTCATGTTCATGTTGTTATGGCCGCTCTTGTTTTCATCATCATTATCATCAGTGGTGGAGGGTCCCCAAGAAGAGGAAGAATGGGAATGGGAGCTGGGCTGAGCCACGAAGAGCTTCAGTGAGCGTCTTTGTCTTGTTGGAGCCGTACTGGTGATGTTGGTGGTGGATTTGCTCCTTGGATTCACAATTCTTAAGCTCAACATGTTGAATTCTTCTATGACAGACGATCAGGTGCACTATAACATCGGTATTAGAATGAAATCACCATGGATGTAAGCATCAATCTTATAGAGCAGAGAGGAAGAGCTGCCTCGAAGCCGACAGGCACCCATAGTCCTTCACTCTTCCTCACAAAATGGGAGAAAAACTACCCTCTCTAAACCCATTCTACACGTAAATATATACACATAAATACGTCATACTGTACACATATATCAACAACTACAATGCCTCATTCTGTTACCAACAAATCCCAACTACGTTACGGCCCATTTAGCGTCTCGGATTACCCCGACAAAATCTCCGACAGCACCGTCGCCCTCGCCTACTGTCGAGCCATTCCAGACATCATAGACTCCGTCTCTGACCAAGCTACCCTTCAAGTCACCTATAACAACACCCTCAAGATTGAAAACGCCATGCGTATCGACCCAGAAGAGCTCCTAGAACAGCCTGCCATCCAAATTCACCCCAAGACAGCCACCCCTCCTCGTGTCTACACATTAATGATTGTCGACCCAGATGTCCCCACACCCAACAATCCAAAGCTCAGAAGCTTCCTTCATTGGCTGGTTATCAACATTCCTCCACATGATATTCCCAGGGGAGAGGAAGTTGTACCTTACGAACCTCCTTCTCCTTCTCCTGGTGGAGGTAAAAGAGGTGGTGGTGCTGGTACACGCATTGGAGTTGCTCCTCCTCATCACATCACCAATAAGATGGGTCCTGGGAGTACCGGTACTATTAAAGGACACCATCGCCTCGTGTTCTTGTTGTTTGAGCAGAATGGGAGGGTCACTGCAAGGCCACCCAGCAGCAGGAAGGGGTTTCAAGTCCGATCTTGGTGTGCAAGCCATGGGGGCATTAGTGGTGAGCCTGCTAGTGGGTTGTTTGTGTGGACGGGGGAGGAGAGGGTGAAGCTTGGTGTTGGGGTTGCTGAAGAAGAAGAAGAAGAGGGGGAGGGAGAGATGGAGGGGGAAGGGAGGGAGGAAGAAGAGTAAGTGAGAGAGAGAGAGAGGGAGAGATGAGAAGGAATCTAAGTAGGGTAGAATTATTAAAAATAGGTGAAACAAATTTCCGACATTAATGTAACACAATTTTTATCCAAATCACCTTCTCTTTGAGATAGAGTCACCTGTCAAAAGCATAGAAGGGCCCGCTCAAGCTAGCAGCTCTCTAATGCCACCCACCTGTAACCTGCCAATTGGCAGCGGTAGTTACACTCTTATTTACATATTAAATTAGCGCAAACTTATCACCTGGTACCTTGGAAGTCTGTGAGTGTTATTGTATCCCACATTTACAATATACAAAGAAATCTAAAGGCATTTCAACCAACACTTCAATCAAAGATTAAAACATGCCCCTCTCCAGAGAGAGTCGGTTGCTTCTTCATCAACTGCCAGCCTTGCTGCCTCACATCCACTCTCTGATGCAACTACTACTGTTCCAGAGTACTTTGATTTGATTTTTTTTGTGATATATTAAAAAAGACACTCCTATCAACTGAGCAAACACCACATTCTAATACCCATCTAACTCAAATAAAGTTTTGCCAGCCTGTATATATCTCGCCAAGTGCTGCATTTCCATCTATTTCTCTCTCTGATACTCTTCCCGTAAACTATTTCTTTCATGTACTGCCATCTCTATCACCACCACCACCACCACTGCTGCTGCTGCTGCTGCTGCTACTACTCCTATTACTAGTGCTACCATCCTCAATATCAAACAAGCTGCGTTTATATCCCATACTCTTCAGTAACTCATCAGCTTGTTGCAACATGTCCTTTTCTAGGTTGCCCAATGCGTCCACCTCCTCAATAGCATCTCTGAGAGCTTTTCCTAGCTCGGTTTTAGAGGACTGAGCATCTTGGTAGGTACCTGGGACTACCCAGTCCTCTTCTGGTGTTAGTCCTGCATCTGGATCGGTGTCGTCAGGTTGTTCCTGGGAAGAGTCAGGGGAGGAGGGAAGAGGGTGAGTTTGTGTTGGGGGAGGGAGCGGTGGACTGGAGGAATGGAATGGGAATGGTTTGGTAAAAAGAACGTACTTGACCAGATGGATCGATGTAACTAGAGTTAGATTGGCATAAATACTGAATGTTTGGTGTGTGTGGTAGTCGAAGGAAGGAATTCGACTTGGCAGGTTGTAATATTGCAAGAGTTGCAGACTTGCGAAATTGATGGTGTGCAACGTCACATTTGGTTGGATAAACCCTTGAAAAACACAATTGATACGTCATTATGAACGTGAATTATTTCAAAGATGGACTAATGGCTGGCCTGGAGCTAAATTTTGATATTAAGAATATCTCTCTTCTCCGAGCAAGTTCTTCCCGCCTTCTTCACCACAGCTCCCCTCCGTCTCCCATTTCATAGAGCCTCCTGCATTTGTCCCACTCTACCCTCATTTCATTACTTTATTAGAACGTAAACAGTCGTATCAATAAACTAAAATAGCATAAAAATGCCTCCAAAGTCCGAAATCAGGCAACAAGAGCAGCCTCCCAAACCCACCACCATCCCCCTCAAAAAAGCCTCCGACCCACCCAAGCAGCCTTCACCCCCCACTTCTCCTGCTCCTCACCAGCCAGGCACCCCTGCCTCCACCACCCCTCAACAACCCCAAGCCCAATCCATGTCACTCCGCCAACAACAACAACAACAACAACTACTCCAACAACAAGCAATGATGGAAGAGTACGTCATGCAAGAGGTATCCACCGCCGCCACCACTGGAGCCGCCACCGGAGCAGCTTCCGGTGTTATGTCTTATGCCGTCGACAACTTGACCCCAGAAGAGTTGATAAATCCAGACACAGCTGATGCAGTTGCGATTATGGCTAGTGATGCTGCTTTGGGTGCTGGAATTGGGGCAGCTGTGGGATTGATGTCCCCCGAGGATGTCTATGCAGCGATTACAGTTGGAGGCGAGAGACAGTTGGAGGGGGGCAAGAGAGGAGAGTTGATGGAAAGGGAAGTGGAATATGCTGCTTATTTTCAAGTACCTGAAGAAGAAGAAGAAGGAGAAGTGGGAGGACGTAGAATGGGGGAAGGTGATTTTGAAGGAAGAAGAAGAGCTGCTGGTGTCAGAAGAGGAGCTGCTCCCACTACCATCGTTCCTATTACTCCTATTTCTACGTCACTGAGCAAAGCAGCAGCCCATTCACTTGCCAAAGGAGCCGAGATGGCTGGTGCAGCTGCAGGAGCAACCTACAAAGCAGGAGAGACAGCAGCACACACCGGCATGTCTCTAGCCACTTCTGCCACCGACAAGCTGCGTCAGTATGCGCAAGTGGGACTGAGCAAGACTGCTCAAACGGCTGGAGCAGCGGTAGGGGTGGGACACTCTGCAGTGGAAGCCTTCCCCTGGCCTGTTGACACACAGGCTATTGATCGTACTGCTACTGTAGCAGGTACTGCTGTTGGTACTGCAGTCGGTCTTGGTACTACTACTATCAATTATGCGAAGAGAGCTGCTGGTACTGCCATTGGATTTGCTCTCCTTCCTGTCAATTTTGGCATCAATATGAGTTACAACATCATCGATAAAGGGGCACATATGGCGTTGAATGTGACTGAAGCTGGGTTGAACGCTGCAGGGAAGGTGACGAGAGGGGCAGCAGAGAGAGTTGCATGGGTGGTGGGAGCGGTAGTGGGAACTACAGAGCGTCTTGGTACTGAAGTTTTCAATAGCGAGGCTTTCCAAAAGGGGTACACTGGTAGGTACAGGCTTCTTCCTACTACTGCTTCTGGTGTTGGTCAAAGGATTGATCAACTCGGTGGTACTGTTGCTGGTACCGCTGTTGGTGCTGCAAAGGCGACTACAGGCGCTGTAAGTCCTCCAAGTGAAGAAGAAGGGAAGGTGGTGGGCATGGGGGAGGGATACCGTTTCAACATTGCTGGTGGTCGTCAAGTAGGTACTGTCCCCGAGGTACCTCAGAAGGGTGTTCGTGTAGTGAAAGCCACCAAGATCTCTCCTGAACTGACAGCAGCTAGAGCTGCATATGAGAAGGGGAAGGCAAGTGATGCAATTGGTGCTGTGGCTGGTAAGACACGCAAACCTTATGGAGGTGAGCAATATGCTGGTGGAGCTAACAGAGCAATTTGAGAGAGAGAGAGAGAGAGAGAGAGAGAGAGAGAGAGAGAGAGAGAGAGAGAGAGTCTTGGTTCTGTAGGTCTAAAAGTTACAGTTTTTTTTGCATAGATTTGGATTAAGATAAGTAGAGAGAGATAGGGATTGCGTTTATGATGGATGCATTTTTTTTTGACATGTGCTACGTGTAAGAAGAACAAAATGATGATGATGGTGGTGATGAACGTTGACGATAATGAGGAGTGTGTCTTGGTAGTGTTGCAGGTACACCCCAGCTTCCACTGCCTCTCTCGACTCATTTTCCTTTACAACTCCTCTAATACCCCGCTATTGCCTTCATTATATAGAAACTAATCCAAAATACATAGTTACAATAGAAACAAACATAATGACAACCCCACAACAAGGCAAGAATATGCCTATCATTCCAGACACACAGGAGCTCAAACACGAGGCAGAGACACTGGCACAGCAAGCTCGTTCTCAACTGGAGGCTCTCAAAGCAGACGATGAACTGCTCCATTCTGCTAAACCAATGCGCACTCCTATACCTACTACTACAAGTGGTGGTGGCGATGTGCCAGCAACACCTCCTGGTGCACCCCGTCGTCCTTCTGCTGGTGCTGCAGGTGCAGGTGGAATGGCAGCCAGAGAGGAGGAGGGAAAAGAAGAAGGAAAAGAAAAGGAAAAGGAAGGTACCGAGACTGCTACTACTACTAAACCTGCTCTCGTAGTCCCTACTACCGTATCTACTGTGACTGAGGCCGCTAGTGGTACAATTAAAAGAGCAGTTGATACTACCAAGCAGACAGTACACGAAGCAGTGGAGAAGGCCAAGGGTGTGACTTCCACTGTAGTTGGGAAGATGAGTACTACTACTAAGGAAGCATCCACTCAGACCGAAGAAGAAGAAGAAGAAGGGAAGAAGAGAGAAGGAAAGGGAGAGGGAGGAGGAGAAAAGAAGGAAGATGTTATTGTGGAGGATAAGGAAGAAGAAGGCAAGGAAGGAGAACAAGCTGCTGCTACTACAGTTACAGCTGGAGGGCTGACTGGAATGTATCAATCTGTACGTAAAGTCATTGCAGAGAAGCTCCATCCAGTAGTTGAGCATTTTGAGAAGGGTTATACCGAGAGCAAGGAGCAGCATGCTGCCAAGGGTGGAGGAGGTCGAGGTGGTGAAGAAATGAAACAAGTCAAGAAGGAAGAATTCAAAAAGGAGGGAGGTGGAAAGGAAGAGGAGGAGGAAGGTATGGTGATGGTCTCTGGTCCAGGGTCACCAATGCTTGCTGGTGGTATATCATCAAAACCAGTAGATATGGACCTCTCACCTAAAGAAATGTAGAAGAAGAGAAGAAGAAGTAGGAGGAGGAGGAGGATTGAGGGATTAGTGGTTGGCGCATTTTCTCTATCTCTCTCGGTTTGTATCCGTCCTTTGTTTGTATCAACCTCTAGTATTAAAAATATTCTATCTTTCTTACAATATCATATTTTTAACATCAACATCATAAAAAAACATAAGAAGGAAGACCAATCCTTTGGCGTCACACGCACACTTTTTTTTTTGAAACACCCCCTTCCCTCCTTCCCCCCCTTTTAATTTTAAATCATAGATGGCTGCATATGTTTTGGAGCTTCATAGCCCATTAAATTAAATATAGTAGCAGCTACATTCCCCAATCCAGCCTCTGGCAAATCATCCCTCAATTTCACATCCTCAGGCAACCCACTCCCCCCAATAGCAAGTGGTACAGGCGCCAACGTATGACTAGTCAGCGGGACCGCTTTGCCATTTTCAATAATAGGTTCCAGCGTCTTTTTATGTCTCTGAACCATGTCATCGGCATTACCGTGATCACTAGTTAGTAGGAATCTACCATTGACTTGGTTGACGACTTCAAGCAGCTCGCCGACGCACTTGTCGACGAGTGAACATGTTTGAACGGTGGCCTTCAAGTCGCCAGTGTGACCGACCATGTCGGGGTTGGCGAAATTGATGCGGACTTGGTTGTATTTGCCTGATCTAAGTGCTTCTTTGCCTGCTTCACAGATCTCTCTGGCCTTCATGTTGGGTGCCTCATTGAAGGGGACATTGTCTGAAGGGATTTCAACATATGTTTCCAGCTTTTCATTAAAGTACCCGCTGCGATTGCCATTCCAAAAGAAGGTAACATGGCCAAACTTTTGAGTTTCACTGCACACAAAGGTAGTGAGGTCATTCTTGGCCATAATCTCTCCTGAAGTACCGGAAATAGCAGGAGGAGGAACCAGAAACATCTTGGGAAGTTTGAGATCACCGTCATATTGCATCACACCAGCAAATCTAGTGTTGGGCCATCTTTTTCTGTCAAAATAGTTAAAATTGTCCTTGTACTCCAATGCTTTTGACAGCTCAATAACACGATCAGCTCTGAAGTTGAATATCACAACGGCATCTCCATCTTCAATTGTGCCCACTGGCTTGCCGGCATCGTCCACAATGACGAATGGCTCCAGCCATTGATCAGAGACGGGCTTTTCAGAGCCCTCTTTTCTCAGCGTTTTCACTGCAGTGTATGCATCAGTGAAGGTATTGGGGGCTTCACCCAGGACATGGGCATTCCATCCTCTCTCTACAATCTTCCAGTCTGCCTCGTATCTATCCATGGAGACACCCATGCGGCCACCTCCCGAGGCAATCTTGGCATCGCAATCCTTAAGGTCGGCCAACACAGCTTCCAAGTCCTTGATGAAATTCAAGGAAGAACCGTCTGGAACGTCACGACCGTCGGTGAGGATGTGAACACGGATTTTCTTGGCGCCACGAGCTGCAGCTCCTTTGATCAAGCCGTACAATTGATCGGTACGGGAATGAACGCCACCATCTGACAAGAGGCCAATGAGATGGAGAGTGCCATCTGGGAAAGCACCAGAGACGTACTTCCAGCCTTCCCCTTCAAACATGGTGCCAGTCTCGAGGGCTTTGTCAACGAGGGAAGCACCCTGGTTGATGACTTGACCGGCACCGAGAGCATTGTGTCCGACTTCAGAGTTGCCCATGTCGTCGTCGGACGGAAGGCCGACTGCGGTGCCGTGGGCCTTGATAGTGCGCCAACGGCCTGGAACCTTCTTCAAAGCATCAGTGGAAGGAGTGTCTGCGACGTGAACGGCGTTGTATTCGTCTTCAATGTTGTCACCCTACAAAAAAGGGATGAAAATCAAGGGTTAGTTCACATTGTCACAGATAATCAGTATCTACTGCCTCATCGTGTATATTATACACATGCACTCTTCTACTTACCCAACCATCAAGAATACACACGAGCAAAGGACCCTCTGGCTTGGGAATCGCTCCTGGATTCAACATGCTTATTTCCATATTGAAAGTGCAGTGAATATACCGATTGCAACTAGTATATGTATTTGCTATATGCAGACTATAAGATGCACTAATGCATGCATTCATACACTGCTCTGCTTATGACAGAAACCAAGAAAGTGCTCCCGCCCTCTTCCTTTTACTCCACGCTATATATAACCAGAGGACGACACAACGTCCCAAATCAACAACCCAAGGCATCATCACATTCTATTTATATCTAAATCCTGGATTGGTTCTCCCTAAAATACATTACAAAATTTCATATACTAATATTGCTGCTGCTACTACTACTACTACTCAACAAACTAAGAAAACACCAATTCATTCCTTTCTCAATAAAAACAATTGAAACAACATTATTATTATTTTAACATAATTTATTTACCGGGTAGGTACTATTTCAAAAAAAAAAAAAAACAGTTCAATTTTTTTTTTTTTTCCTTCTCTTTTTCACTCTTCCATTTT
>Ga0114919_10003022_pt1 | contig 13589 bp, 14 predicted proteins | sample BlataG_FD_88682 | JGI IMG/M metagenome (GOLD analysis project Ga0114919, IMG submission 88682) | Deep subsurface microbial communities from Black Sea to uncover new lineages of life (NeLLi) - Black_00105 metaG | ecosystem: Environmental > Aquatic > Marine > Oceanic > Sediment | place: Atlantic... | reverse complement strand
AGATTATCAATACTTTGACTACGGGCGACCCGATAACCTGGCTCCCTTCACCGGCACCCATCCCCGGGTGATGGAGAAGCGTATCACAGAAGCACCACAGTGGCTCGGTCGGGGGGTTGCTCGCCACGAACATGACCGGCTGTGGGTGCGGGCACTGACCTGGCTGGAGGCAAATATTCTCGGCTTCCGCATAGGCGAATATCGCAACTATATCCTCCACCAGGAGGAGTAGTTTGCCCCCCACGCTAGCCGCACTGCGCCTGGACCGGTTGGGGGATGTGATAATGGCTCTTCCGGTCTGGCAGGCGTTGAAGGAGCGTTATCAGAATTGTCGCACCGCTGCGGTAGTTAGCGATTATACTGCCCCTTTGCTCGTCGGGATGGACTACATAGATGAGGTTTATACACTCAAGGAGATGGACTTCCAGGGGCTTGAGGGGGCTGGCAGGTGGCTTGGGGAGCTGGATTGCCGGGCGGCGGTGGTGCTGGAGCCTTCCTTCAGGATAGGTTTGATACCGCTGCTTGCCGGGGTCCCGGTGAGGGTGGGTTGTGCCAACCGCCCGCAAGCTCTTCTAGCCAACCGCTGGGTCTATCAGCGCAGGACGGCAAGCGGACTCCACGAAATAGACCTTAATCTGGCTATGTTGCGTCCGCTGGGTGTTTACCGAAGAGGGCTTATCCCCCGCCTGCAAGTAAGCAAGGAGGAGGGGGCGCAAGCGTTAAGTAAGCTGAAAGAGTTGCTGGGTGGAAGAAAGAAACCCTTTGTGGTGATTCATCCGGGAAGTGGCGGGTCGGCAATAGATTGGCCCGAAGAACACTTCAGCGAACTGGCGAGGAGAATCTCCGAGCGGGTAGCGGTGGTGGTGAGCGGTAGGGACTCGGACCCGGTGCAGGAAGTCTCCCGAAGAGCAGGGGTGGCGGCTTGGCCCCAGGGGAACTTGAGGGAGTTTATCGCCCTTCTGGCTTGTGCTGATGCTTTGGTGAGTATAGACACCGGCCCGATGCATATCGCCGCAGCTCTGGGCACACCCACGGTGAGCATCTTTTCCCCCCTGCGCAGTGTAAGCCCCCGTAGGTGGGCTCCCCGGGGCAATCTCTCTGTGGTGCTCAAGCCTGACGGTGTGGAGTGCGAGAGGTGTTTGCGGGAGAGGTGCGAGAGGTATCCTTGCACGAAGGAGGTGTCAGTTGGAGAGGTTGTGGAAGCGGTGGAAAGCATTCTAGGTAAGAGCGGTTAATTGGAATGGGACGGAATTTTTTATCCCACCTTTAAGTGAGAGAACAGCGATTGAACATATATACAGTCGGTAATCTTGAGGAGGTTTTATGAATAGAGTATTGAGAGTAAGTCCGGCAGTTGGACTGGTTTTGGTCTTGATTATAGTCGGTATGGCGACTGCCGCCCCCTTCAATGTGGGCGAGCGGTTGGTTTTCACCATCTCCTGGACCAATGTGATAGAAGCTGGTGTGGCTGTTATGGAAGTGGTTGATACCATCACCTTCAACGGTCACGAATGTTATCACTTGGTCTCCACCACGGAGTCGGCTCCAGTCTTCTCCAGCTTCTTCTATGTAAAGGACCGCATAGATGTTTATTTTGATGTGGACACCTACGCCTCTTTGAAGTATGAGAAGCACCTGCGGGAAGGTGATTATCAGAGCGATGTGGTGGTCTATTTTGACCCGGACAACAAGTTGGTAGCACGGGAGGAGAAGTTGATCCGCACCCTGGAGAACGCTATGGATGTTATGACCGCCTTCTATTGGGTGCGCAGTCAGGACCTTACTGTTGGGAATACCTTTTACTTCAACCACTGCGACGGCAAGACCTCAAAGACCATAGATGTCAAGGTGCTCAAGACCGAGACGGTAACTGTGCCTGCGGGGACTTTTGACTGCATCTGTGTGGAGCCCAATCTGGCGGAGACCGAAGGTATCTTCAAGCAGTCCGGGCGCATCTGGATCTGGCTGACCAACGATTCCAGGCACATGCCGGTGCTGATGAAATCATCCATCGCCATAGGAGACATCAACGCTCGGCTTGCCAGCTATTCTTCGGGCTGATGGATACTCTATACATATTTTAGGAGAACGCCTTGCCGTCCCGGTATCGCCAGGAGGACCTATCTGCGGTCAAGACGGTGCCGATAGGTCAGAGAGTTAGCAAACTGCACGCCAATCAGATAATTTTCCCTGGCGGTGACTGGTCGCTCTATTCCCGCTTCATAGATGAACTGCCTGTGGTGGGAAAGGGCGCTGACCTGCGGGGTTTGATAGATACCCTGGCAGACTTGCGCAGGAAAGGTCGTCCCCTGATTATCGGAATGGGGGCTCATGTAATTAAATGCGGACTGACTCCCTGGCTCATCTCCCTTATGGAGGTGGGTCATCTCCAGCACCTGGCGTCAAACGGGGCGATGGCTATCCATGACCTTGAGTTGGCATATTATGGCCAGACCTCCGAGGATGTAGCTGAAAACCTGCCGGCGGGCACCTTCGGCATGGCTGCCGAGACCGGTCAGTTGCTCAATAACCTTGCCAAAGTGGCTCACAACGAGGAGCTGGGGCTGGGTGAAGCATTCGGGCGGGCGGCGATGGATAATGCCCCCAATGCCCAACTCAGCGTTCTGGCTCAGGCATATCGGCTGAAGGTTCCGGTGACCATCCATGTCGCCTTGGGCACCGACATAGTTCATCAACATCCTTCCTGCGACGGGAGTGCCTGGGGTGGGGCAAGCATGTGTGATTTCCGCATCCTGTGCGCCAGCCTGGCGGGGCTGGTGGGGGGCGGGGGAGCCTACATAAATATCGGTTCTGCGGTCATAATGCCAGAGGTTTTCTTGAAGGCGCTCTCCGTGGTTATTAATATCCATGGACAGATAAAGGGGCTGGTCACCGCCAACCTGGACCAGATACAACATTACCGCCCGGGAGAAAATGTGCTCACCCGCCCCACAGACAACTCCTATGCCCTGACCGGGCATCACGAGATAATGTTTCCTCTGCTTGTGGGTGGGCTCTTGCATAAACTTAGCGAAGGTGCGTAGATGTCCGAAACGGTAAATCGCATAACCGATATTTTTGCCAAGCACCGTCGTCTGGTGGATGCGACTTTGACTGCGGTGCTCCCCGAGTTGAATAACTGGGTGCAGAGGGCTATGGAGACCTGGAAACGTGGCGGGAAGCTGTTGGCTTTTGGAAACGGTGGTAGCGCCGCCGATGCCTGCCATCTGGTCTCCGAATTGGTCGGTCGCCTGGACGGCGAATCCCCGGCACTTTCCGCCCTGGCTCTGAATACCGACCCGGCGGTGATGACCTCCCTGGCAAACGATTACGGCTACAAGGACATCTTTTATCGTCAGGTGATGGCTCTGGGGCGCAAGGGGGATATGGTGGTGGCTATCTCCACCAGCGGTAACTCCGTAAACTGCCTGCGGGGAGTGGAGTTGGCTAACTCCTTGGGCGTAGCCACCGTTTCGCTGACCGGCAAGGGTGGGGGAAAGGTGGCTAAATCCAGCAATATCTCCATCATCGTCCCCAGCAAGGATACTCAGCGGATTCAGGAGATGCACGGCATCATCATCCACGCCTTCTGTGATATAATCAAGAGCTGGGCGAAAAGAACCTTTCCAAGTAGGACTTAGTCCCTTTAAAAAACTTAGAGGAGTCCATTTGTTTGATGTTGAAAAATTGCGTGAGTTGATATCCGGTTTTTCCGGGCGCCGGGTCGCCGTCTTCGGCGACCTGATGCTTGATGAATACATCTTCGGTGACGCCAACCGTATCTCGCCGGAGGCTCCGGTGCCGGTGGTGCTGGCTGAACATAGAACGGATGTCCCCGGAGGGGCGGCTAATGTCGCCAGCAACATATCCGCCCTTGGGGGCATCCCCATAGTTAGTGGAATAATCGGGGAAGACGATGTGGGCGGACGTTTGCAGGGGGTGCTGGCGGAGCGAGGCATTGACGGAAGGCATATGGTGGTCTCCCCTGCACGGAAGACCACCTTGAAGACTCGTGTGATAGCCCACAACCAGCAGATTGTGCGCATTGATGAGGAGACCACTGGGGAACCGAACCGGGAGGAGCTGGACCGGCTGAGTGAAACCCTCAAATGGGTACTTTCCGATGTGCATATTCTGGTCATCTCCGACTACGGTAAAGGTGCGGTAAACGCCGAGACGGTCGGGATACTCTTTGAGCTGGCTGAGAGGAATTCCATCCCCGTCGTGGTGGACCCCAAGACCGGCGACTATTCCCAATTCAAGGGTTGCAAGGTCCTAACCCCCAACCACAAGGAAGCAGGTCGGGTTGTGGGTAGAACCATACGCACCGATGAGGATTTGCGCTGGGTGGGGGGGAAGCTTCTGGCGGAAGTCGGCTGTGAGGGGGTGTTGATAACCTGGGGAGAGCGAGGCATAGCTCTTTTTGAGGGTCGGGATCCCTTCACCCATCTTCCCACCGAAGCACGGGAGGTTTACGATGTGACCGGTGCCGGGGATACGGTGGTAGCCACTCTGGTGCTGGCGCTCGCCGCCGGGGCTGACCTGTTATCGGCGGCATATCTGGCAAACCTAGCCGCCGGTATCGTGGTGGGAAAGATGGGCACCTCCACGGTAAACGGTGAGGAACTCACCGATAGGCTTACAGGACTGGACCGGAAAGGCGGATGATAGGATGGGACGGGTGATTCCCAGAGGTGAAGCCGCCCGAGCCGCCGATGTGGTGCGGGGGATGGGTCTGGTCTTCACCAACGGTTGTTTTGACATCCTTCACGGCGGACACATCTACCTTCTGCGCCAGGCAAAGGAGGAGGGGGGGGTCCTCTTTGTGGGATTGAACAGCGACCAATCCACTCGTCGCCTGAAGGGCAGCGACCGACCGGTCATACCGCAAGAGGAAAGGGCGCAGATTCTGGCCGCTTTGGATATGGTAGATGGGGTGATAATCTTTGAGGAGGACACCCCACTTGAGTTGATAAAGGAATTGCGCCCCGAGGCGTTGGTCAAGGGCGGGGATTACACCGTGGAAGAGGTGGTGGGGGCTGGTGAGGTCGTCTCCTGGGGTGGTAGGGTGGTTATCGTTCCCTATAAAGAGGGCTATTCGTCAAGCGACATCATTAGGAGGTTGATTGCGGGCGGTAGGGATAATACCGGCTAGGATGGAGTCCAGACGACTGCCGGGGAAGCCGCTTTTGGAGATTGCCGGGCGGCCGATGGTGGAGTGGGTGTGGCGGAGGGCATCTTTTGCGAAAAGCTTGGAGGGGGTCTTTATCGCCACCGACAGCGTTGAGATAGCCCGTGCTGCAAAAGGATTTGGTTGTCGGGCGATAATGACCTCCCCGCACTGTGCCACTGGAACCGATAGGGTGGCTTCCGCAGTGAAGCAGTTGGAGGAAGAAGGGATAAATCCTCGTGCGGTGGTCAATATTCAGGGCGATGAACCCCTGATAGAGCCGGAATTAATAGATGCGCTGGTTGAGCCTTTGCTGGGAGCTGAACCGCCGGATATGCTCACCGCGGCTACTATCAATCCTGATCTGGAGGAGCTTAACCACCCGGCGGTTTGCAAGGTGGTCTGCGACAGCAACGGGCGGGCGCTCTACTTCAGCCGTTCGCTCATCCCCCATCGTTTCAGAAGGGGCAAAACCCGGGAGGACGGAGAGGTCATCTATCTGCGCCACATCGGCATCTATGCTTACCGTGGCGACTTTCTGGCCACTTTCACAGAACTTCCTCAGAGCCCCATGGAGCGATTTGAGCGGCTGGAGATGCTCCGTGCTCTGGAGCATGGCTATCAGATTAAGGTGGTGAAGACCGAGTATCGCTCCATTGGGGTGGACACCGAGGAACAGTTAGCCCGGGTGCGGAAGCTATTTGAGCGACAGAACCTGGGGGAAAGAATCCTATCGGGCGGCTAGAGGATTCTTATAATTTTACACAAAGAGTGATTTTTTTGATATATTTATCTGAGATTTTATGCGACGGATTATTTAAGGAGTGATTTGGTGAGCACAAAATATATATTCATCACCGGCGGTGTGGTCTCCTCCTTGGGGAAGGGGATAGCAGCCGCATCCATTGGTCGTCTGTTGATGTCCAGGGGTCTAAAGGTTGAGATAATGAAGATGGATCCATATATAAATGTGGACCCGGGAACCATGAGCCCCTTTCAGCACGGCGAGGTCTATGTTACCGACGACGGTGCGGAGACCGACCTGGATTTGGGTCACTATGAGCGCTTCACCGGCATCACCACCAGCAAGCTCTCCAATGTCACCACCGGGATGATATACAACACGGTCATCACCAAGGAGCGTGAGGGTGCTTTCCTGGGGGCTACGGTGCAGGTCATCCCGCACATAACCGATGAGATAAAGGGTAGAATCCAGGCACTGGCTGTCGCCCGGGAGCCGGATGTGCTCATCTCTGAGGTGGGGGGCACGGTTGGCGATATTGAGGGGCTTCCTTTTTTGGAGGCAATCAGGCAGTTCTGGCTGGATGTGGGGCGCAAGAACGCCATGTTTATCCATCTTACTCTGGTGCCGTTTATTGAGAGTATCGGGGAGCTGAAGACCAAGCCCACCCAGCACTCGGTTAGGGCTTTGCGGGAGATAGGTATCCAGCCGGATGTGCTTGTCTGCAGAACTCCGAAAAGTTTACCCATCTCCCTGCGCAAAAAAATCGCCCTGTTCTGCAATGTGGACCTGAATGCGGTCATTGAAGCTCCGGACACCGACACCATTTATTCTGTGCCGATGAAGTTTCTGGACGAGGGATTGGATGAGATAATCGTTGACCTACTGCGTCTGGACTGCGACCGACCCAAATTGGGCGATTGGAAGGCTATGCTGGAGAAGGTGCGCAATCCCGCAAGCGAGGTGGATATAGGAATTGTGGGCAAATACACCACCCTCAAGGATTCGTATAAATCTATCATTGAGGCTTTCGTTCACGCCGGGGTGGCTAACGACTGTCGGGTTAATTGCCACTGGATTGAGGCGGAGAATTTGCGGACGGACAATATCTTTGACAGGTTGGGGAAGATGGCTGGCATTCTGGTTCCCGGCGGTTTCGGCACACGGGGTATTGAGGGGATGATAACCGCAGTTAAGTTCGCCCGGGAGAATGGCATCCCCTTCTTCGGCATCTGCCTGGGTCTGCAGTGTGCGGTTATTGAGTTCGCCCGGAATGTGGTGGGTTTTAAGGAAGCCAACTCCACCGAGTTTGACAAGGGTACCCCTTATCCAGTCATCTCCCTTCTGGAGGAACAGAAGAAAGTAAAGATAATGGGGGCGACTATGCGCCTGGGAGCTTACCCCTGTAAACTAACCGCCAAAAGCCGGGCGATGGAAGCTTACGGCGGGAAGCTAATCAGTGAGCGTCACCGACACCGCTATGAGTTTAACAACGAATTTCTTGACTCCTTCAAGAAAGCGGGGATGGTGGCGGGGGGAATCTGCCCGGACAACGACCTGGTGGAGATAGTGGAGTTAACCGATAGTCCCTGGTTTGTCGGTGTGCAGTTCCATCCTGAGTTAAAGAGCCAACCCCTCTCGCCTCATCCCCTGTTTACCGGGTTTGTCGCCTCCGCTTTAGCGGTAAAAAATCAAAGGGTGAGTGGGGCTGTTTCCGATGACTTTGATGTGGTGGAAAGCTCATCGGTGGAGAAGGATTGAGCACTAGGAATTGAACAAGGGGCGCTGGAGATAAACCCATAGGTCGTGCTGGTAGCCCCCCCCGCCAAAGGCGGGGGGCTTCTTTTGAAGACGGTATTTATGCCTAGAGGTTATATCCCACCCTAAGATAGGTCCCTATCCCTGAGAATCGGTGGAGCGGACCCTGGGGCGTGGGAATGGATTGATAGTCGGTGGTTAGAGATATATAAAATGGTCCTTCACTTAGATAGCCGGTGTTGATTGAAATAGCCCCTCCGCCTCCGAAACCCTCTGCGACTCCTTCAAGTCCGCCGATGTTGGCGCTCTTATACCATCCGGCGAAGCCCTCCAGGACGAGGGAAAGCCAGGATAGAAATCTATAGTTCCATCCTCCGCTTACTATGATGGGGACAATGCTGTATTTGCTGGATTTGGTGTTTTGGCGGTTGTTGGTATTCTCCCCGCGGATGAGAGAGAGGCTTCCGCTGGCGAAGAAACCGTAGCCCAGAGGAACGGCGAGCTCACCACCCAATCTCCAACCGGTTTTGAGATAATTCCCTGCTTCCCCCAGAGGAAAGAAATAGCCTCCCCTGAAGCCTGTGGAGACGGCAAGCGCCTGGCAGGCAAAGAGGGATAGGATGAGCAGGAGAGTTATAATTTTAAGGCTTTGCATAATGCGTCGTAGCCTTTATAGTGGTTGAGGTGATGGAATATTGAATTTGAACCGTTAAGTGTTTCCTTTGGGAGGAGGGTCCGTTTTGGTTGTAGGGCTCTTGTGAGCGCATTAAAGACAAAAGCCCCGGACAAGAGAGGGGCTTGCTTTATATTTGTAAGCGGGTTATTTCCCCAGACCTCTCAGGGCTTCCCCGAGAAGCATCATCCCCTTTTCCCAGCTGGGGTTCAATGCTAGACAGCGTTCGGCGCTCCGTTTGGCTTCCTCAAATCTCTTCAACTTGAGGAAGACCCGTCCTTGGCGGTAGAGGGCATCTATGTTGCTCTCATCTTTGGAGATTACCTCCTGATAGGCGGAGATGGCTTCCTCTTCTTTGCCCATCTTCGCCAGGGTATCAGCCCGACCGAGCAGGGCATCTAAGTAGTCCCCGTCCAGGGATAGAGCTTTATCAAAGTTGCCGGTGGCGGATTCGTATTCCCCGGCAAGAAAGTTAATGTGCCCCATAAGATAGTAATTGGGGGCAAAGTCCCCCTTCAGCTTGATGGACTCCTCCAGCGCCTGGCGAGCCATCTTCATCACCCCTTTGCGCAGGTAGGAGTAGCCCTCCTTGTGGGGATAGAGAAAGTTGTTGGGGTCAATTTTCCCTGCCCGCTCAAACTGCTCGGCTGCTTGCCCGAACTGCATGAGACCCAGGTAGGCATTACCGGCAGAGAAGAAGGCAGGAGCATGGTTGGGGTTTTCCTCGGCGGCTTTTTGAAAAAACTCCAGAGCCTGGGAATACTCGCCTTGAGCCAACAGCTCCTCACCCTTGGCTATGTGTTCCTGGAAAGGGGGCATAATGTTCCTTTTCTAGTGTGGTTCAGGGTTGCTTAATGGAGTGAGCTAATTCATCGGTCTTTACTCATAATACAGACTTCTGTTCGCAATATATTCTATATTTTTATAGAAGGTGCAATGAATTACATGACCGGTGGGCTGAAGAGCGTCGCCCTCTTGCGTGGTATTTCCTAAGTGTGGAGACGATTATTCTTTTCACATCATCAATGCTCGTTGTTCGTCTTCGGTAGCATGCAAAAGGCTTTAAAGGTTCAGAATTTTTCTGCGCTCTTTCTTGGTGCAATATTTTATGTTCATTCAACCTTAAATACAAGGGAAATCCTTGTCCATAATCTGGCTCAAAGTTGTGCCCGGTTTTAAGACGATTGAGCCACAGTTACATAGCTCATCTGCATCACTCGTTTGCGCTTGAAACCACACAATTTGTAGTATATAATCATTTAAAAATGATTTTATAGATAAAGGAGATTGTGGCTTTAATTTCCTGCCAGGGAGTGGAGGCTTCATACGGCAACATCAAGGTGCTCAAGGGCATAGATTTGGAGATTAACCAGGGGGAGATAGTCTGCCTGATTGGGGCCAACGGTGCCGGAAAATCCACTACCTTGATGACCATCTGCGGTATTTTGAAGGCCAGCGCCGGTCGGATTCTCTTCGGGGAGCGGGATATCACCGCTATGGCTCCGGAGCGCATTGTCGGCTTGGGAATCTCCCAAGTGCCGGAGGGACGGCGTATTTTTCCCCGTATGACCGTGGTGGAGAATCTGATGATGGGTGCTTACCTTCAGAGGGGGGTGGATGCCCGGGCGATAGAAGCGGTCTTTCAGTTATTCCCGGAATTGAGCGAGCGCCTAAGCCAGAAAGGGGGCACCCTCTCCGGCGGGGAACAGCAGATGTTGGCTATCGGAAGGGCGCTTATGGCTAAACCCAAACTGCTCCTGCTAGATGAGCCCTCGCTGGGACTGGCACCCTTGGTGGTGGAGCGAATCTTTGAGACCATCAGCCAGGTAAATGTAGAGGGCACCACCATCTTCCTGGTGGAGCAGAATGCCCGAATGGCTTTCTCCGTCGCCGATCGGGGTTATGTGATGGAGACGGGAAAGATCGTGCTGGAGGATGAGGCAAGCGCTTTACTGGACAACGAGATGGTTAAGACCGCATATCTTGGAGAATAACCTTCATTACATGTGGGAGGTGTTTTGTGAACAGGATAATTCCATTTTTGATTGTTGCTCTTTTGGCTCTGCCATCAATATCCCGGGCGGACAGCTTTGGCGGTGGGGGGTTCTATCTAGGGTTGAATATCCTGGATATGAGCGAGTTGAATAATGCTTTAGGAAGCGCCGGTTACAGTGATTTCAAGGACAACAACCTGTTTTTTGGCGGCGGTGGTTACGGCTTGGTCTTTGACCACCTGATCCTGGGGGGAAGTGGTGGGGCGATTTATTATCAGGAGGTGGCTACTGCCGGTGTTTCGGCCACATTGAGAGGAGGCTACGGCGTCTTCAATTTCGGTTACTCCCTGTTTAGGTCCAGCCGTTATCACATCTTCCCTTACGGCGGGATGGGAGGGGGAGGGCTTCAGTTGGACCTTATCCCCGACGCAGGTGAGATTGATTTCGGGGATGTAATAAAAGACCCCAAAAAGGTCAGCGTTCTAACTAGAATGGGAATCTGCCTGGATGCGGGTTTTGAGGCGGACTTCCTCATTCCTATGGGCGAAGACAAGACCGGGTTCGGCGGATTTATGATTGGGGTGCGAGCGGGCTACCTCTACTTCCCCACCAATACCTCTTGGAAACTTGCCGATTATAAAGTGCCCGGCGGTCCGGACACTTGGCTGACCGGTCCTTATGTTCATTTTGTTATCGGTGGGTTCGGTGGTTCCGGTCCCTCGGAGGAGAGAGTGGAGTTTTAGCTATCTTCCCTTGATTTTTCTGTGGTGAACTTTTGAGTAAGATATCTATTCTCCTGCTTGCAATTGTCCTGTTTCCAGGGGCGAGCTTCGGACAGTACTTTGAGTTCGGCATTGTCCTGGGCGGTGGGGTGATGCAAGTGGGAGAGCTTTCTCATGCCACCACAGTTGAGGGGGAGACTATCCCCTCCACCTTCCAGCAGTTCGGTGCGATAGTCCAGGTTTCCCCCAATGATTATTTGCTCCTCGGCGGAAGTATCAGCCGTCTGGTGAATAAACAATATGCAGGAAGAGGAACCCTCGCTCGTTTAGGGGGTTTTGAGTATAATATCATCCTTGGCTGGATTGTCTCCCACTGGATGGGAGCTGAGTTTTATCCGTATTTTCATCTCGGTGGGGCGAAGACCAGCCTGCAGTTTTTTGGTGGGGGAGAGGGAAATGATTTTGGCGATATTGTAGCTGACCCCAGCCAGATGGCGGATATCTCCACCTCCGACCTGGTATTGGGTCTGGGATTGGGCGGTGAGTGGAGATGGGACCTGAACCCCGGCTCCGGCAAGGCACGGGGAATCGCCCTGGGTTTCCGGGTCGGCTTCAGAACCACCGTGGGTGGACCCAATTGGGAGATGGTGGGATACACTCTATCATCGGATGTGGCGGGGATATTTAAGGGACCGTATGCCCTTCTCAGCCTGTCATTTTTTACCACTATGAGCGAAAATGCAAAATCAAAAACCACAGGATGAGCGGACGGACCTCAGCGATGAGGACGCTGTTTTTATGGAGCTTGCCCTGGAGCTGGCAGAGCAGGCGGAGGAGGCGGGGGAGGTGCCCATAGGTGCGGTGGTGGTGAGTAGCGGTGAGGTGGTCGGCAGAGGACGTAACCGCATAGAGGAGCAAGGTTCTGCCACCGCCCATGCAGAGATGCTGGCTCTGCAAGAGGCTTGCGCCCTGCTGGGACGACGACTCAGTGACTGCACCCTCTATTCCACCGTGGAGCCCTGTGCCATGTGCGCCGGCGCAATTATACTCGCCAGGGTGGGTCGGGTGGTCTTCGGGGCGGAGGACCCCAAGTTCGGTGCGGTGGGTTCCGTCGTGAATCTTTTGGAAAGCGAACACTTCAATCACCAGCCGGAAGTTACCCGTGGAGTTCTGGCGGAAAGATGTGGTGAGCTTCTGCAGAGGTTTTTTAGAAAATTAAGGGCTGGAGAATAGATGGGAAAATGAGCAGGTGTTGGGAAGAGAACATTAAATTTTCTAAATTACATATTGTGTTTTGGCGTTATTCTACATTCAGAATAAAACTCTGTTGCTTCGCCTCCTCCCTTTATCACCTGACGGTGGGTAGTGAATGGCGTTACCTCAATTGCTACTACGGCGAATCTCGGTTTTTGGTCTTGACCAAGGTGGTGGCACCAGGATAACATTTATGAACTGAGGGATTTTGTGGTTCTGGAAGGGGATTAGTCATCCCACCAATATCCGGTTCAACCCCAACCGATGGAGGTCGGGGCTTTTTTATTGTTTTTGCTGATTGTGTCGTGCGAGCTTAAAGAATGGTGAGGGATGTGGAGGTTCCGACGGTGGGACTTTCACACGCAGGGATTATTGGCTGTTGCCCAGCTTTTTTAGCTTCCAAAGGGTGGAGATGATCAAGGCTGAGATGAGCATAGCGGAGAGCAGCAATTGAGAGACGAGGGGATTTAGGGGGGTGCCGGCAAGATATTTCGCCTCCCAGGAATAAGCGGAGAAGACCCAGGCGAAGAAGAAAGCCGGGAGGGTCAGCTTTCTCCAGGGTTTGAGCGAATATAGCGCCGGAAAGAGCAGGGCGCAGATAGGTAAAAGACAGGCATACGCATGTTGCCAGGAGATGGGGCTGGCCATAGTTATGCATAACATCACCAGCGCCAGTTCCAGAACGCTTCTCTGGCGATATAAGTTCTCGTCTCCCAATTGCTCTTTGCCCTTGCGGGAGAGCAGGACCGGCAGGAGGATGCCCACCACCAGAAGGACGACTATGCCTATCTTAGTCCCGTAGTACACGATGGGATGATATGGTGGGTAGTTGTCGCTCCAATGGAGAATTGAGCCGTTATCAAACAGCCTGTTGAGGAAGCCGTTTATGGATTGGTTGGCGAAGAAAGCGTAGCCTTTGTCCGCCATGTAGGGGACGATTTTAATGTAGTAGGTGAAAGTATTAATGGGACCGAAGATGATAGCACCCAAGGATGTCATTATAGCGAAGGAGGCGAGTGCGGAGAGGAGTGGCTTCCAGCGTCTGCGCAGTGCCAACCAGGGGAGGATGAGGAGGTAGTGGGGTTTAAGGGAAGCGAAGAGACCGACGGAGACAGCGGAGGCATTTTCCTTACCAGCCAGGAGGAGGAGTATGGCCAGGGTTTGAAGACCGGTGATGAGCACCTGGATCTGGTGGAGGTATAAGCCCCTAGCCAAGGGGTAGAAGGCGAGGGAGATGAGGAAGAGGGTTGTGTAGCCGAGGATTTTATCTTTGGGT
>Ga0114919_10003021_pt1 | contig 13591 bp, 14 predicted proteins | sample BlataG_FD_88682 | JGI IMG/M metagenome (GOLD analysis project Ga0114919, IMG submission 88682) | Deep subsurface microbial communities from Black Sea to uncover new lineages of life (NeLLi) - Black_00105 metaG | ecosystem: Environmental > Aquatic > Marine > Oceanic > Sediment | place: Atlantic... | reverse complement strand
TAACAAATACTTTATTTACACCACAGTCTTTGAAATACTGAATATCTTCTTCTAAATCTGATCCAGTAAATCCCCAAATCAGCCCTTTATAGCCATTTGATCTTATTATTTTAACTGCTTCAGGACCTTCCATTACAGGCATTCTTTTATCAATAGTTACGAGATCATAAGTATTATTTTTTAATTTTTCGACAGCTAATGATCCATTTTGTATATTTTCAATGGAAACAAAATCTCTTAATTGTATTTTCATTAATTTAAATAGGCGAATATCGTCTTCGACAATTAATATTTTTTTTTTTGTTTTGTTAATAGGAGATTTTGAAATAATTTTTGTTTTTTGTAAATCATTTAATTTATTTAAAATGTTATCAGATAAATTGAATGTCTTTGTAAAAATAACTTTGGCACCACCTAATTTAGAGGATTTATCGATAATTAAATTTGATTGTGGTATTTTACAAATAGTAAATATACCATAGCCAGATCCTTTATTTGTTATTTTGGATTGATGATATAAATTACCAATATTTTCATAATCTTTTTGGAATCCTGGTCCAGAATCTTCAACACATATTGTTAGATCAACATATTCATCTTTGGATTCAATAATGAATTCCAAAATGACTTGGGGTGAATTAATAGTATTTTCATAAAATCCTAATGATGCTTTTTTTGCATTAGAGTATAGATTTGTTAGAACAGTAAACCATTCAAAATAAACCCCGTCTACAAAGGGTATTTCTTTTTTACCTTTTAAATTTATAGATAAGGATAATTTTATATCTTTTTCGGAATTTACATAAACTACAAAGTCAGACCATAATCTTTGCAAGTCTAAAAATCCCTTTTTTGAATTTTCTGTTTCTTTATAAAAGGACATACTTGCATCACAAACTGCTTGTAATCGTTCGGTTTGCACCTTAAGCATTTGCACCATATTCAAAGAATTGTCATCGCAAATGTTTAGAAATGATTCAACATTCCTATTTTGAATCATTTCAATTATTATATTATGAGAGATTTTGCATTGTTGAACTAAATTTCTTATTTCATGGCTTTGGGATGCCGAATGAGTTCTTGTGATTTCAGCTCTTGCTACTACTTCTCTCATTTTTTCAATTTTTAATTCTTCTTCAATATTTCTTAAATGTAATAATTGTGTTTTATCTTCTAATGTTGTTCCTTTAATTCCATAGGAATTCCATGAACCATCTTTGTGTTTTATTTTGTATTTTGAATATTTAATTATTTTATTTTTTGTATTTTTTAAAAATTTATTAGAATCATCAATATGAATGATATTTGTTAAATTAATGTCATAGATATAATCTTCATATCCTAATAATTTGACTAATGGAGAAACCATCTCAATTTTATCATTTTTATGGTTGTATAAAATAATAATATCTTCAATATTATTAAATATTGATTCCAATCTATCTTGTAATTTTATAGTTTTAATTTCATTTTCCATTACTTTAAGATGTATTAAATCTAATCCATTTTGCAATATTGTTCCAGTGGATGAAACCCAAACATAATTATTATTTTTATTTAGAAAACGAAATTTATGACATGGAATATTTCCATTTAATGATATTTTATTCCTAGCATTTTTTATGGTGACTATATCATCAGGATGAATATTTGTTAAACCATATTTCATAAATTCTTCAACACTGAAACCAAAATGAGTTTTGACTGAAGGAGAACACATTTGAATATTTTGTTCATCCCAATTTGATAAGAATAGTACTTCATGCATATGATTAAAAATTTGTTTAATGTTGTTTGTAAATTCTTCGGAAATCATTTCTTTATCATATGGTCTTGCATGTACTAATTGATAATTATCTTTAGTAAAATTCAATTTGCAATGATACCAATGATAGGTATTGTTGGAATGTCTTAATCTTACATTGAATACATTTTCATTATCGTAAAAAACTTTATTTTGTTTTTTTAATAAATATTTTATTTTTTTATCGGTTTCCTTTTTTTCATTGGGATGGACTAAAGATAACAAATTTATATTCTTATCATTATTATTATATCCTAATGTTGTTTTAAATGTTGGAGATGAATAAAGTAATTTATGATTTATCCAATCATAAAAGAACACGATATCAGTCGTGGATTTAAAAAATAAGTCTTGTTGATCAATTATCATTTCTTTTTCTTTTTCCTTATCAATTGTATGTGAAATATTTTCAATTACACTACAGATTATTTGACTATCTTTTGATTTTTGTAAAACAAATATTTTAGCAATTCCAGTATGGAATTTTTTTGATTTATCAAAATATAATTTTATAATTTGTGATTTTTTAGTTAATGATGCTTTTTTATATACATCATTTAATTTATTTACCTGATCTTCATTGAATCCTTGTTTTAATTTTAATTGAAAGCTTTCATTAAAAAGTTCTATATCAGTATAATCACAGATTTCTATTATATTTTTAGATGCCCATATGATCTTAGAATTTTCGTATGATCCGTCTGTTTCAACTATAGTTACTACAAAATTTGTAGTATTTAAAATGTCTCTGAATTCATTTTGTGAATTTATGATAGAATCATTTATCGCTTCGTATGTTAATTTATTTTGAATTTTTAAGGAATCAGATGAAAATTTAAAAATAATAATGCCCATCACTAATGCAATTAATTGAAATAAAATAATATAAATTAGTAATCCAAATAAAATCCTCCAATAATTTGAATTTATAACTAGGTGGTTTTGAAAAGAAAATTTATCTAAAGAGAAAAACCAAAAATCTGGATGATTATTAGCAAGATAAAAATCAACATTTTTAAATATTTCTTCTCTTTCGGATAATTGAATATTATTATTTATTAATGCCAATATACCTGAATCTCTAAATATTTTAATATCATTAATAAATTGACTTTTGTTTACAAAATGATAATTTCTAATAGATTGTAATTCTCTGAATTGTTGCATTTTATCACAAATTGATCCTCCTAGAATTCCATATATTTGTGCAAATAAAATCCAAAAAACTGTAATAAAATTAAATGTCTTAACTATAGGATGATATTTCATTTTTTTTTTATAGTCATTATAACATTTTTCATTTATTATATTGATATTTTTTTTTTTTTTTTCCTGATCAATAATATCGAAAGGAATTATTTTTTTCATATTTTTGATAATTTATATTTATAAATAACATTTCAAATTTATTCAAACTTTTTCTAAATCATTGCAGTTTCCACATTCTATTTCATTTATTGATTTTGAATTTAAATCATTCATTTCTCTCCAGTCACCTGCTACACTTGATGCCATGTACCATTTCTTATTATTATCGGGCGATTTTGTAAATTCTGGATCATTAGTAACTGGAAATTGATAAGCGACTAGATTTCCATTCATATTACCAGTTTCTACTCCATTTTCTAATAGTATTCTCCAGCTCCATTCATCTGGACTGTCTGAAAAACTAGATTTTGAATATCCTAAATATAGATCTGGATTTATTTTATTATTCTTTGGTAGCAAATATAATGGTGAATTATTTAAACATTTATCAATGATCAAATTATAATCAATATTTTTATTTCCACCTAATAATGCATTTAGCCATCCGCCAGTCGAAAATTTTGGATTTTTTGGACCATTCATAGTAATTTTTTGGAAACATTTAATTTCATTGCTCACTAGATTCTTTTTTTTAAAATTTCTAAAATAAAATAGGATAGAGAGAAATAAAAAAACATTATTTCTTAAAAACATTAAAAAAAATATAATAATTAAAATCTGATTCATTTTCTTTTTTAAAAATAAATTAAAATATTTTTGAAAATTAAAATATATGAATGATTAATGTTTTAAAACTAATCTATTTCGTAATTGGAACAATGAAATTATAATAATCATCATGATTCCCAATAACGGATGAATTGTAAGTATCAGCCCATTTTCCATCTAACATTTTTGCTTTGAATGTATTGAATTCTGCCGAATTTATTTTTCTAAAAAGATTGTAAGCTACTATATATTCTCCATTATCTATTAATGTATATTCATTTTTAAATTTTTCAATAGCTATTTTAGCTTGAATTTCTTCGCCATATATGCGTTTAAATTCACTTTTTGCATATTGAATACAATTCATTCTTTTTACTTCATAAGTTTTCCTTGTTTTATTTTGTATTTCAAGATCTGCTGTTTGTTTTTTCGGTAATTTAATATTTTTACATTTTATATTCATTGTAATATTATTTTCCTTAGGATTATTATTTTCCTTTGGAATATTATGATTAATAATTATATCCTTTAATAATTTTTCTTTATGAAATAATTCGGATTCTTTTTTTTTTATAAATCTTTTGTTAATTAGTTGATCAGGATTTAATTTTATTTTATTTGTAAATTTCGGATTATTAATAACATTTATTTTTGGTTCTTGGATTTTGATTGTGTCCAATTCTATAGTTGTTTCTACTTTTTTTTTTTTTTTTTCGGAGGGTTTCGAGTTGGCTATGACAACGTTGGGCGCTTGTGCGCCAATTCTAACTTCGTTGGCGTATAAGCAGTCAGATAGGACGTTTGTAATAGTATCATTTAAAGAAATATCTTCTAATGATTTCTCATCCTTTTGACTTTTGCAAGGACATTCTTGATTATCTTTTTTAAATTTATAAACAGCTGCAATTATTGCTAAAATTGAAAACACTAAGACAAAAATTTTTACATTTTTATTTACGGATTTTGGATGAGATTCAATGATAGTTGAATTATGTTCCCGATTATTTTTCATAATTTATATAATAGAAAGAAAATTATTCTGTTGATTTTATTGATTGTAAAATCCCAATTTCGTTGCTTTTTTAATTAATTTGTCAAAATTTTTATAAAATTCCATTGTATGTCCAATAGATTTTGTAACACAATGAGATAATTCATGAAGTAATATATACAAAACCATATATTTATCATAGAATTCATTATTACTATCCTTAAAACTTAAATAAATATTTTTTTTATTTAATGTGTATGATTCATTATCATGACCAAATAAATTAAAATTTTTTGCTCTAACATCAATAAATTCAATTATTTTTTTAAAATCTTTCAAATTCTTTTCTTTATGATTTAAATTTTGAATAGTCATATTATTCCATATATGTTCAAAATTTTTGTCTTTGATACGATTTTTATTTTTGTTTGGATAGATCGATTCTTCATGATTTGTAGAATTTAAAACTACAAATGATATAAATAATATAGGTAAAATCATATGAAACCATAATATATTAAAATTTTTTTGTTTTTTAAAAAATGTAAATTTTTTTTAAATTATTAGTATTATCATTATTTTCGCCAAAAGTTTGTTTTAAATTTTTAAGTTCCAATTGATAATTTTTAATTTTTAATTCATTAAGTCTTATAGATTCTTCACATTCTTTAATTTTTCTTTTAATCATTTTCTGTTTTTCAATTTCTTCATATTCACTACAGATATAAGTCATTAATAATCCAGATAATATTTCCATTATTAATTTATTACAGATTAAATTTTTTTTCTTAATTTATAAAAATTTTGAAATAAAGAATTACCAAAAAAATTAAATTTATCTTTTTTTTTTTTTTCGATACCAAATAATAATATTATCTTTATCTTCGTTATTTCTTTTTATTGTCTCAACATTACATGCTGACCATCCACCTTTCGCATTATGTGTTTTTTCATAAGATAATTGATTATCACTAAATTCTATCGGAACTGCTCCCCATAAGTATTCTTCATTTATATCCTGATTAGGATTTCTTGGAATAGATATTTTGGATTGATTTAAATTTTTTTTTGATATAAAATTAGAATAAAAATTATCAAATGATGGAATACCACCTAATCTATTTGTGATTTCGTTTAATTTTTCTAAATGTTCTAATGCTTTTATTTTTTTTCTATCATTATAATTATCATTGTACAAATATGGTACATTATAATTTTTCAAAAAATTGATGAATAAATACCAATCATTTGACTTTATTCCCAAATCATGTAAAATAGTTAAATGTCCTTTATCATTTCGGATTTGAATAATTGGACCGAAATGATTAGTTTCAATTGTATTGTTAATATCAAATAATCTTTTAAAAATGAGTGCATTTCCTAAATATTTATTATTCTTTAAAAAAAATTTATCAATAATGATTATTTTTTTATCAGCTCCGATAGCCAGATCCAAATTATTTTCATTTTTTTTATTATTTAGGATATTCATGAATATTATTTTATTATATGGTTATTTAATCTTTAAATTATTTATTTGTATGATATTATGTCCTATCTTTTTGCAATGTAAATTTTTGAGCAATATAATTTTATTATTACGATTTATTTTTAGCATATTACATAGATTCATGATTGATTTTTTACTTGGAATTTTTAGAATCAATTTCATTTCTAATAATTTACGAAAAATCAAATTCCAATAATCTAAATCGTAACAATTGATATAATTTATTGTTATATTATTTTCATCTATTTTATTTATTTTTGTTTGTTCGGATAACATCATTTGATAATTATCATATATTTTTTGATAGTTTTCCGATAATTTTAAGAATCCATTTAGTAAATATGGATCAAAATTATAAATATTAGGAATAAGATGATCTCTCATCTTCCCTCTTTCACTCCATTTTGGTGTTGAGTCTTTCAAATATGGAATATTATATAAATTTGCCATTTTTAGAATTTGTTTTTTTGATATAGATAAGAATGGACGAACAATTTTTATTTCATTTTGTAGTGATACTGGTAGCATCCCATTAAGATTTTCGTAATGAATATTTTTTTTAATATTGGAAAATATATTTTCTAGGCAATCATCTCTATTATGTCCTAATACGATAGTTCTATCTAAATACTTATAACAATCAAATCTTATTTTTTTTGTTATTTTTTCATAGAAATTTCTATTGATGTTTGTAGTTCGTTGAATTTCTTCGATTTTCATGATAAAAAGATCAATATTTAAAAATTGACAATAATAGTCTAATAATTCAGTCTCTTTTGTGGTTTCTTTTCTATTACAATAATTTATATGAATAGCATTTATATTAAAATTCATTTTTTTTAATATGTATAAACAAACCATTGAATCAACGCCTCCAGATAATGAAATAGTAATATTTGTATTTTTCGGAATAATTTTTTTTACATTTATTTCGATTAAATTCATAATTTTTTGATTTTCTTTATTTAAAGATTGTAATTCAGATGTGATTTTCTCTTTACTTTTTCTATACTGGCATGATTCACACAAAATATTTTGATCCTCAAGATGATAATGGAAAAGATCTATTTTTTTAGTTTTTGTTGGAGTTTTATGTTTATAAATTGAACGAATAGTTGCTTTAAAAAATCTATTAAAATATTTGCTATTTTTATATTTACTTGAATATTTATTAATTAATTTTAGGCAATAATATAAATCATCCGATTCCCCATGTCTAAATGGCATTAATATAAAACAAATTTCTTTATCTGAATAATCATATTGTATTGTTATATCATTAATAATTTCATTACTGATGTTTCTTGCATATTCATGATATTTTTTATCTAATGGAATTTTCAAATATCTAGAAATATGTCGTGAAATTTGGTCACATAATATTATGATAAATATATAATGATTTATCGTAGATTTATTTAAAATTATAGGTTCCTTTAGATCTAATTTTTCGTAATGAAGTATAAATTTATCATAGATTATTTTATCTTTTTTAATATTATAATGAAACCAAAAATCTTGATTATTAAACCAGAAATGTAATAATTCATTTTCGCTTTCATTCATTTATATAGTTATGTTTTTTATAATTTTTATATAATTATGATTTCAAATTTAAAAAAAAGGAAACTAAATATAGTTGTTATCAATAGCAATATTAGAATAATATAAACTAAATTTTGATGTTCATATTCATTAATGATCATTAAGTATCAGATTATTAGTTCAAAATAAATTTAAAAAAAAAACATATTATAATAAATATAAACAATAATAATGATAAATTATTTAAGAAAATATCTTAATAACAGCAGAAAGATTACTTATAATTTTATATTAGATTCTAATAATCATTCAAAAATATTAAATTTTGGTCATAAAAATAAGATAGGGCAAATAAAGAAGAAAATAGATCATAATAATTTTTATCATAGAAACATATATGAAACTAATAAATTCTTTTTGACACGATCATTTTCAACATCTACGAAATTTAAATACAACGATTATGATTTTAAAGATATTAAAAATATGTTTTCTCTATCTAATAATGACGAAATAAGAGATTATCGAAATATATTTCTATTGTTAAATTTTTATCATTTAATGATAGTATTACACAATTACTGATTACAAAATTTATGAATTCCAAAATACCAATAATATATAATTATTCTCAGGATGTACTATTTAAACAATTTTGTGGAGGTGAAAGCTTAAATTCCTTACATAATCTATGTTTGCAACTAAAAACCAAGAATATTTCACCATTATTAAATTATGGCGTAGAATACTCCCGTGATTCTAATTCTTTGGATGATACTTACAATGAAATGAAAAATATGATTGATTACTTAAAGAAAAATGAATCTGGTCAGGCAATATTGAGGGTAACTGGTATCATGTCTGATGAAAGATTGTCAATGAAGCAAAGAAATATGGATTTATCAACAATACAAGAAGAGGAATGGAAAAAAGATTTAAAAAGATTAGAAAATATATGTGAATACGCCTCTAAACAAAATATATTATTAATTTTTGATGCAGAAACTATGGATATTCAAACTAAGATTCATGAATTATCAATAGAAATGATGAAAAAATATAACAAAGAAAAGGCTAATATTTATGGAACAATACAATTTTATAGAAAGGATTCTCACGATCAATTAAAAGAATTATTAGAACTCGGCAAATGCAATGATTTTAAAGTAGGTTTAAAATTAGTTAGAGGAGCTTATATTTTCGATGAAATTAAAAATAATCGTAGACATTTAATTCATGATAATAAAGAGAATACAAATAAATCATATAATGATGCTGTAAGTTTGGTTTTAGAAAATATTGATAATGTTTATAGTTTATTTGCTACACATAATTTGGAAACAGTGAATCATATATTAAGTATATTAGAAAAGGAGAATATACCATATTATTCGGATAAAGTGATTATTGCGCAAATGCTGGGTATGAGAAAAGATATAACTTTTAATCTTCATAATGTAAATGTAAGCCAATTTATTCCTTATGGGAAGAAATCAGTACTTTTTCCTTATTTAGTAAGGAGAGGTATTGAAAACTCTTCTTCATTAGGAAATTCTAAAATAGAATTATTAAATGCCCAAAACGAAATATTAAGAAGATTATCCTAAATTATTTTGTGATATCTTCAATTATCATATTATGGAATCGATGAATAGTAGTTTCAAATTCAGGAACTATTTTTCCTCCCTTGTATTGGTTGCTGTATAAACCTTGTTGAACTTTTTCACAAATATCAATATCTTCCAAATTGACACAATCATAAAACTCCCATAATTCATCTATCCACTTCTCATCACTATTATTTTCAACGATTAATGTTGCATGTTCAACAGTTTTATTTGGGGCAATAGGATCTAATATAATAGAAAAAAGATGATTAGGAAATAAAAAATAGAAAATATTAGGAAACAAAAAATGAAAATTCGCAACATTACTAAATTTAGAGTTTAAGTTATTAAAAGTTTTTTTCCTTTCAATATCAATAGCATTTCCTGAAGATGTTAGTGGGTCTGTCTTGAATGAAACATTTTTACCTGGTCTCTGTGTACAAACATGATTTTTTATAGTTGAATTTTTTACTAATTCAGGATGTACACTAGGTAAATGATAATATTCAATAAAATTATCTACCAATAATTTCCAGTTTGTATTCGTTTTGAATTCTTTCTGACGAACAATTTTTGAATTTTTTAAGGGATAACTATCTAAATCTCTTAAAACAGATCCAAAATAATCTTCGATAGAATTTTCTTGATTATTATTAATATTTCCAAAAATTATATTATTGTAAATCTGTGTCTTAATATTAAATAATGAAAAATCTTTTTTATTAAAATTTTTTTGATCTTTATATAATGGTGTCGAAAGTAACTCTCCATTTAAATTATAAGTCCATCTATGATAAGGGCATACTATACCTCTTTTAAATGTATCATTTGAAACTAATTTACATGCACGATGTCTACATACATTTTGAAATGCAGAGATTTCATTATTTTTATTTTTTGTAATAATGATTGGCATATTATTAATTTTTTTTGATATAATATTATTATCTTCCAATTCATTTGTATATCCTAATGCAATCCAATTATCATAAAATATTTTTTTTTGTTCAATCTTAAAAAAATCATCACAGAAATAAGTATTTGGATCTATTGTTAATGCATGGATAGGATTTTTTAAAGTTTGTTGATAATGATTTTGATTTTGATATTTTAAATTATTTTTTACTAAAGTCGAAAAATATTGTTTTTTTGCTATTTTTTTTAATAAATTATTCATAAGAAAGTAATTATATATTAGTATTTATTTTTTTTTATATATTAATTAAAATAATTTTATTAAATAATATTAAATATTTTAGTAAATTTTAAAAAAAAAATTTTCTTTATAAGTTTTATTTATGAAAAACAATTCTAAACTAATTTCAAATATATCTAATTTCTCAATTGCATACAATTTTCAATCATTAACGTTGGCACTTTTTATTATTGAATATTACAAGTTGTTCGAAATATCCACTTTTGAAATGAATATTCTTAAAAATATTGTTTTTATTGGAGCTATTCTTGGACAATGCATAATGGGATATGTTGGAGATTTATTAGGTAGAAAAAATGCTATATTAATTTCAAATTTCGTATTAACTATGTCTATATTATCTTCATCAATGTTGTCATTAAAAAATTTTTTTTTTATGTATTAGTTTGTTCTAGATTTGTCTTAGGTTTTTGTGTGGGTGGGTTGTATCCACTTACTGGTTCATTGAGATCTGAATGCGAAAATGATCAACATAAAAGAATCTATGGTGTATCAAAATCTTTTATTTGGCAATGTCCAGGTGGTATGATGCCGTACGTTGTTGGATTTTTTTTATCATATATGGATAAATTTATAAGTTACGATATTATGTTTAGAATCATTTTATTTCTTGGTTCAGTTCCAAGTTCAATTGTTTTAATTTTGTCATTTAATTCTCATGAAAATGAATCATATTTAACAAATAAATGTAGTAATCCTTTCAATATAGCTTTAAAACAAAAAAAATATTGGTATATTTTGATTGGAACTGGATTTAGTTGGTTATTTTATGATATTTTATTTTATGGACTTACATTTAATATTCCTGAAATTTTAAGTAATATATTTGGAAAACCTGATCTAAATGATATTTGTTGGCAAACATTTTTCATATCATTTATAGGTTTATTGGCAAGTATTCATGCATTAAATATTATAAATAATTATGGATGTAAAAATCTACAAATGTTTAATTTTTTTTATTTTTCGTTACTTGTTTAATATATTTTATTTTTGAAATTTGTGATTCTAATAGTAAATGGTTGCATTTTACATTTACTACAATTTTATTTTTTTTATTAAATTGGGGAATTAATCTCACAACATATGTAATACCATCTGAAATATTTCCTATAAAAACAAAAGGAATTTTCTTTGGAATAACGGCAGCAATGGGAAAAATAGGAGCTCTGATAGGTACATTTAGTTACAATCTTCCTAATGAAGACCATAAATGGATTTTTTATTTGTGTTCATCAATTATAGTTTTGGTTTGGCTCTTACATTTGTCTTTATTGAGGATGTTGAATGTAATCGAAAAAATCAAAAAAATGATTTAGATGAAATCATATCTGATGATCTTGAGAATAATTTATTATCTGAAGAATCTGATGTATTAATTATTCAATAAATATTATTATAAATAAATTTAATATTAAAATGAGAATTATTTTTAATATTAGATCTAAAAAAAATTTTTTTTTTTTGTTATGATATTTTTTTTATTGAAGATAGATTTATTTCTTTTTATTTGTTCTTCTTTTAGTAGTTCTTTTATTTTTTTTTTTTAAAGATTTTTTTGATGTTTTTGTAGATCTTTTTGATTTTTTGGATTTAGATTTTTTTACTCTTCTACCACCGGTTTGGATACCACATGATAAATTTTCTCCTCTGGATCCTAAACCAAATGGTGCTAAATTTGGTGATGTTAAATTGTAAGGAGTTAATATTTTATCTGAAGTTCCAAAACTTCTTGCGATTGTTGGTCCATAAGCATTGGGTAATGGTTTTAAATATGGTGATCCTTCAGGAAAGTATCTGTTTAATTCTCCTCCAAAATATTGAATGGGCATAAGAACTCTTCCTCCTTTTTGTTTACGACGTGCAATTTTGCTTCTAGATTTATTTTTTCTTATAATACTTTTTTTTTTTGGCATTATATTATACTTAGAAGAAATTATTTATTATTTATTTATTTTTCTTTTTTTCTTTAAAAATTTTTAAATATTTTAAATAATTATTATATGCTTCTTTTCTTCTGATTGTATCAGGTGCTTCTTTCTCAAAATTATCATATTTTCTTAAATAATATATTTTTTTTTGATATAGTGTCATATTCTTTACTTTGTTTAAATTTTTTATATATATTTTTAATTACTATCAATTATTTTTCCATATAAATCATAATTGTTAAATTTAAAACTAAATTCTTTTTTTACATAGATAAAATTTTCATCTAAATTTACTAGCCCTATATATTTTTTTTTTTCCGCACTAGAATTTTTTTTAACTATTCCTACTAATTTTCCAACTTTATTATTTTTAAAGTATACATCTACACTATTACCATAAAAAAAAGGAGGTTTGGAAATATCACTTTCAGAATTTAATTCAAACTTTACATATTTTCTTAAAGTTTGGTTTTTAATTTTCTCTAATGATTTCTTACCTAAAAAATCTTTATCAAAATTTATTAAATATTTTGAATTATTTATTTCTAATCCATTTGTATCTTTTAATGTATCGCTCCCATAAGATAACATATTACCTTCAATTCTCCTTAATTGATTTGGTCCAGATGGTTTAATATTATATTTCTTACCTTTTTGCATGATATATTTCCATAATTTTTCAGCTTTTAGATTATCTAATAATAATATTTCATAACCATTTTCAGGACTCCATCCGGAATTAGATATAATAACAGGTATATCATTCAATAATCTATAATTTTTAAAACATAACTTTTTTAAATCAATTTTATCATTGATTAAATCTTCTACTAATAATTTTGATTTAGGTCCTTGTATTGCTAATGTTGAAATATCTGTTTCTTTTATATTAACCGCTTCTATCCTATTAATTAATAAGAATAAAGATATATAATATTATAACCATACCTAAAGTTTAGATCCTTACTTTTTTTAATTACAAATAGTATTTGAAATCTATACAATCATCT
>Ga0114919_10003019_pt1 | contig 13594 bp, 9 predicted proteins | sample BlataG_FD_88682 | JGI IMG/M metagenome (GOLD analysis project Ga0114919, IMG submission 88682) | Deep subsurface microbial communities from Black Sea to uncover new lineages of life (NeLLi) - Black_00105 metaG | ecosystem: Environmental > Aquatic > Marine > Oceanic > Sediment | place: Atlantic... | reverse complement strand
GCAAATTACAAACAACAATAAAGATCTATAATTGTGCAGGACAACTCGTACGCTCGTTTAACGATCTAACCAGATACCAATCGTCAATTAACCAAATCTTCTGGGATGGTAGGGATGAAGCCGGCAGGAAGGTATCAAGTGGCGTATACTTTATACAGTTAAAGACACCAGACTGCGAAGAGACAAAAAAGGTAATTCTGCTACGGTGACATTAGGATACCAGCTGTTTTTGGTCAAAATCTGGCAAAAAGAAAGAGGCAGTAAAACTTAGATAAGATTCTTATTCAAAAAAAGGCATAAAAGAGACTATTTTTTTAATTCCACAATAAATCGCATTGTAGAAACCTATTGTAGAGTTCGCAACAACGCAAAAATCATGATTTTACGCTATTGTGGGTTATACCACAATATTTGTATGAGTTTACAAAAAACGTCTAATACAACGCTTCACAAGCAACCACAAACGAGGACTATGAGACATCTCAGTTTCCCAAATGGGCAAAAAATAAAAAAAGACCTGGAACGCCCTACGCTTTCTCACCGTTTCTGCTTGTCACCGTTTCACCAAGTCTTAACAAGGTGATGCCATTTCTCATTCAAAATTCAAGTCGCAGATATCGAAATAAACTGAGATGATTTGACCCCACTCAATCACTCAACCCTTTGTCCAATGCCTGCCTTGCCTGTCCTGTAGCGATAGCGTACGGGGTGAAATCTGCCTTGCCCTGTGGAAGCGAAGCTATTCAATGGGGCAAGTATTTCATCGGGGTCAAGGGCTGATCCCTTTTTTAAAATGCCAATGTCAAATGTTTAGATTTGACCCCATTGCCCCCGAACTATTGAGATACACCATCTCCACTCCACACAATCACTGTAATCTTTTTTTCATCACCGTAATCGAATTCCTTTAGGAATAATTTTTTCCTCTGCGAAGCAACCGTTGCTCACCTTCAATGTTTGGATACTTCACTTTTTCAATCTGCAATCTCAAATCCAATTAAAAAACGCCCTTCGCATTGAAGATTGAAGATTTGACCCCAATTCCCAATATAATATGCTGCAACATACTTGAAGTCAATACACCATAGTCATAATTGTTCCCGAGATAAGCGGAATGAGCAAATTATCATTGATCTTCAAGGGCAGTAATTCGGCAAACGTAGCCACGAGTGCTCCAATAAGCGAAAGCCGAAAACCTAATAATACGTTTGCGATAATAAAACAAACCAGGAAACATGCCATGCTTCCTTCTATGGTTTTGTCAAAAATCTTAATTCTACCGAATGTACTACCGATAAAAGACGCTATTGTATCGCCAAATGCTAAAAAGCATAGCACGACTACTGCAATATCTTTGGGAAATAGCAAAATGCTCAAGAAAGATGCTAATAAGAAATAAGTCGTCGTGTTAAATTGCGTTTTCTCATATTCTCGGATCAGAAAAGAGTATTTAGTTATAAATTTCTGGTTCAGTGATGGAATTCTCAAACGAATAATATCAAAGGCCAGAAACAATAAGAAGAAAAGCACAATGATTGCCAGCACTGTTACTTTTGCCAAAGGCACGAAATAGTATAATATCGGTATGATTCCGCCAAAAACGTGCCAGATCATTCGCCAGGGATTGAACATTTTGTTATCAACTCGCTTGTCTACAGTTGCCTTCCCCATTTTCTTTAATGAACTATAGGCGCAATCAGTCTGATGTCAAGCAATTAAATCTGCATCTCAAATCTTCAATTTGTAATTAAAAAACGCTCTAGGCTCAATACCGTGACTGTTCTCTTCCCCATGTCAACTACGATGTAAAATGTTTAGATTTGACCCCACATCAGCCCCCTGGCAGGTGGTACTTACCACAGTGGGTAAACAACTCTAACGTCTATTCAAAATCACCTCAGACAATTTCTGGTGATCAAATAGTCTGGAGTGAAGAGCTAACGTCGACGAATTATGAAATATACCATAGCAGCTGGATTTACGAAAGGAGCATCTGGGGATCGCCAGAAAATATTTCAAATACGACGAATAATTCAACTGCACCCCAAGTAACCGAAGCAGACGATGATGATGTATCAGATCCTCGTTACCTCGTTACAATTTGGTGTGAAGATGATGAAGTTCTCTACGAAGTGCGAAAAGATAAGAGACTGTTACCGAATCCGAGGGTCCAATATTATATAGATCTTGGCCGGGAAGTACAATCTCCATTTACGGTGGAAAGAGATAGTTTCATTGCATACGGCTTAGAAGATTATAAAAATGTCGACTGCGATCCCATTGAACTAATATATCGCATTACAGGATTTGAAGACGAATACGAGTATCAAATCAAATTTGTTTTCTACCACGAGGGAAACGCATCATTGAAATTGAAAATGAGAATAGACAATGTTGTTTTCAATTCTGGGTGGGTTCATCCATACGAGTTAAAAACTGTTGAAGGTGCAATTCCAGAAAGTTTTATCACAGATGGCGAAATTGTAATTGCTGATACAGCTGCACAGGGCGACCACGGGGTTCTGAGCAGTATTATTGTCTGTAAAAGACCCAAGAGACAATACGGCGGTCCTCAAATGTTGTTGGATATGGAAAACAAAACCAGGGCATTTTCGATTCAACCAAGTATTGTCAACAATAACGCTGAAATCCACTACCAGATTAATTCTTCAAGTAGTATCAACATCTCTATCTTTGACATTAGCGGCAGGAAGGTTAAAACTTTAATCAAAGGAAATCAAGATGCAGGCTATTATACACTGAATTGGGACGCTGCTGATGATGATGGCAAAAAACTGAGTAAAGGGGTCTACTTTATTTACTTTGAAGATCAAAAAGAAACATTTACTAAGAAAATAGTTATAGTGAAATAGTTTCTGTAAAGAGGCGTCTCTCAATAGATATTGGGAGACGCCCAAAGGAGGTAACCTTGATTTTTACTCAGAAAAAAGTTATTTTTTTAACCCTTATTATTTTAGCACCAGTACTTAGTTTTTCGCAAACAGAAAGATGGGTCTACAGATACAGCGGTGTTTCTGAATGGAGAGATGATCATGCCAAATCCATTGTTTATGGCTCTGATGGAAACCTGTATGCTGCGGGTAGCAGTTGGTATAACGCAACTAAGGATGATTTTACTGTCATCAGTCTCACAACTTCAGGTACAGAACGATGGATATATACTTATAATGGGTTTGCGGATCAAGGTGATGTGGCTTATTCTATTGTTTACGGTGAAGACGACAATATTTATGTTGCTGGTTCTAGTATTGGTAGTGACACAACTCGTGATTTCATAGTAATCAGTCTTACCTCAGCAGGCACAGAACGTTGGGTCTATAGATATAATGGGCCGGGTAATGGCCCTGATTATGCGCATGATGTTGTTTATGGGGCTTATGGAAACATTTACGCAGTAGGTAATTGCTGGGGCACTAACGCAAACACCGATTTCACAGTAATCAGTCTTACCGATGATGGTGTTGAGCGCTGGGTCTATCACTACAATGGGCCAGCTGATTATAATGACCGCGGTCGGGCAGTTGCCTGTGGAGTTGATAGTAACATTTATGCAGTAGGTTGGAGCTATGGTATTAATGATGATTTCACAGTGATATCACTTACCGATTCCGGTACAGAACGATGGGTCTATCGATATAACGGGCCGGGCAACTGGGCAGACTATGCTAATACTGTAGTTTATGGTCCTGATAGCAATATTTATGTTACAGGAACTAGTACTGGTTTTGTAGCTTTTGATATTACGGTGATATGTCTAACTGATTCTGGCACCGAAAACTGGATTTATCGACACCCAGAAAACGGTTTTAGTGATTGTGGTTATGCCGGTGTTTATGGTGCTGATGGCAATATCTATGTCGCAGGCATTTATGGCAGCGATATTCCTGATTTTATGGTCGTTAGTCTAACCGATTCTGGCACGCCTCGATGGGAATATATCTATTATACACCAATTTATATTTTCGAAGCAGCTTTTTCAGTTGTTTACGGTGCCGATGGCAACGTCTATGCCGCCGGTCAAGTTGCTCCTGACAGTGGTTTTGGCATTGATTTTGCCGTCATAAGTCTTACCAGTTCTGGAGCTGAACGTTGGATCTACAAATATGATAAATGCGAAGAGGGTGGAGTTGCTTATTCAATTTGCTGTGGTGCTGATAGTAATATTTATGCCGCAGGAGTGAGCACAGATAGTATCACAGGTGGTGATTTTACAGTAATCAGTCTAACCGCAGGCCCAGGAATTCATGAAGATTTAGAGACACTAGCAATGGAATGTAAATTCCTTCAGATACATCCAAATCCAGCAAGAGGAAATTTGAGAATAAGATTCAATTCGCCTGATGAACAAAAGGTTACAATAAAATTGTATGATGTGACTGGTAGGCTTATAAACGAGATGTTCAGTGGAAAAGCAAAGATCGGCATAAATGAAATGCCGATTATGGCAGCAAACTATGCAGCAGGCATATACTTTATTAGTATTGAAACAGATGAAGATGTAATTACTGAAAAGTTTATTATGCTGAAGTGATTTACCTGAGACTCGTAATATTAAGGAATCTGTACAGACTGGATGTATTTGTTCACTGAATTCTGCCTATTACCATACTTTTTGGTAAAAGGATCGCACAGATTTGGCATAAGGGTCGGTGGGTAAAACCGACCCCTTTCTATTTAAATCTTTCAAAACGTGGTAACCATGTCTGTTAATGGTTACAGTTTATGTTGACACACAGAAAATGTTAACTATAATTTTATATGTTGCCAAATACTTCTTTCCAGTAAAAAAGTTTAGAGTTGGTTGGTAAGTCTTTTAGATAGAACAAAAATAAGGAGGAGAGATTGAAGCATAAATATGAAAATATTCTCTGCGACCGTATCCCGGAGAAAGGAAATTACTTCGGATACACATACATGAATAGTGACAGGATATCTTCAATTAACTACGCGCACAAATGATTTATAAAAAATCGTAGATTTTGTGTATTATGAAGTGTTTAGGTATTATTAGAAAAGGAGGTTGCAATGTCTATTCAGGATAACTTGGAATATGATCAGATCTCGGCTGATTGGCGCCATCGTGACAATTTGACATGGCAAATACCTTCTGTCGTAGTAGTAATTGGCGGTGCGCTAATTGCCACAGCATTCGCACTCGATATAGAAACACAATATTTATGCATTATTAGACCTATACTGCTTGGATTTGGTACATTTTTATCATTGTGTTTGACTTTTGCATTAATACAAAATCTTTGTTATCAGGTGTGTAGTGGGGAGGCTCTTACAAAAATTATTAATGGTCAAGGAAACGCAATTCCAAAAGATAAAATGAGAAGAACTCTTAACCCCAAAGACGTCGGTATTCCTAAATGGAACTTAATTATACGACTTTTTAACGAATTGACAGGCTCCACTTTTTTAGCGATTTTGTGCATCGGCATTACGGTTATTCTGTTTATATTGTTTATTTGGACTTTATAAGGATGCTTTAGTTCACGACTTCGTATGACAAAACGAATCTGGCTTCGTTGTCTTCGGCACTCCACAAATGCAACACGGCACAAAGTTGGCAGCAGGTAAATAGAGTGTCGGCGGTTAACGCCGACCCTTTTCTTACCTAGGTTTTTAGATAGTGGTAACGATGACTATCAACGTTCCCAGATTCTAATTGACAAATATCAAAATCTATATACACTTCATTTGGAGGTATCATGAAGATATTATATTATATATCTGGTATAATTGCAGTCATTAGCACAATTCTGGTTGTTGTAGCCAGGTTATTCTTTGCAGATAAGGCACTTTTTGGCTTAAGTGCTCTTTCGTATTTAAGGATTACTAACACGATGTTGTTGTTTACTATTGCGTTTTTGGTGTTTGAGTATGTGAGAAAAATATCTAGGTAAGTAGTAAAACAAGGAGTGCAACATGAAACAAATTGTCGAAGGTGTAGTCTTAGTTGTATTAGGCATTGCTTTAATACTTCTAAAAAATTATTATATCTATTTTTGTATTCTCTTTATAGTGTTTGGGGCATTAAAACTTTTGCTTGCATTTACGAAAAAGAAGAATTAGCGAGAAAAGGGAGTGGTTTTGGCAATGTCTGTTGTTTGTTGAGGAATGAGAGGGTAGAGTAGTTAGAGATTGTCATTTGCATGTTGCGGATTAAGAGAAAATAAGAAATTAAATGGTATATATCAGAGAAAACAAACCCCTATTCGGTTCTAAGTTCTTTTTCAATTGTTGTGTTTCAGGCAAAATGAGACACTTTGTTGATTTTCTAACATACACTTCCTAGAGTCGTTTCCCATCTTTTTTATACCCCATATTATATAACCTCCTGTGCTCCAAAGTCATGTGTTTCTTCTCTGCTCTTTTTCAAATAGCACTGCGGACTAGCAGTCCGTTGTTCTACCTTTTGTATTTAGGTTCAGAAAATTCGTGAATAACTGAGGATTCGTTGCAAATTTTCTACAAACCCGAAACTCAAGCTAACGATTAAAAGATCTGAAAAACATCCAAAAGACTATCCAACAAAGCCTAAAACTCTTGGTGACAGGCTAAGAAAGCATAGAATGGATTTTGGGTTGTTTCAGAAGGATGTTGCTAAATTTGTCGGAGTTGCGACTGATACAGTGACTTTATGGGAGAAGGGCAGAACAAAGCCAAGTGAAGGGAATTTGAGAAAAATTCTGAAATTTCTAAAGATAAAGAAATTCAGGTAAGATTCAATATTTATTCGTTTATCATCTCTTCTATCTATTTCAGTAATAGCTAAGTAAAAATTTAAAGATACATCACGAAAGATCGTTTTCGTGGAATCTGTTAAAAATTAAAAAAAACACTCCCCTTGTGGTCATATGATACTATCTTATCAACAGCAATTTCTCCGTAGCATTGTAATTCCCTAATTGGAATTTCAGAAAGTAGACGCCACTCGAAAAATCTTGAGTCGGTATTCTGATTCTGTGGTCACCAGAAGAGATATGCCCTGGAGAAAAAACTCTGACCTTTCGCCCAAGGGAATTGTAGAGATAGAAAATAGGACTTTCAGCATGGGTAACTTGTAATTGCACTTCAATGTAATTGCCGCTCACTGGATTTTGTAGTAATCGTAACGCAGAACTTAAAAATTCACGAGATATTTCTTCTACACCTGGTGATAGAAACTCATAAATCTGAAGACCACATTTCTGATCAGTAACACAAACATATGAACTGTCAATATAGACACCTGCAGCCCGACCTGGTGTATCGTAATAACCAACCTCCTGAGGATTTGATGGTGTGGAAACATCAATAACCCGGAGACCACTGTAACCATCAGCAATATAAGCATGGGGACCTGAAACATAAATATCAAGAGCACAATCTGGTGTATTGTAAAATCCAACTTCATAAGGATTTGAAGGTGTGGTGATATCTATTACCCTTAGGCCGCCATCCCAGCAATCAGCAACATAGGCATAAGAACCCGAAATAGCTAGACGCCAGGCATTGTCTGGAGTATCACACCATCCAACTTCAAACGGAGTCGACGGCGTAGATACATCTATCACCCGAAATCCAGCATTACCAGCCGCAACATAGGCATACGCACCGATCACAATAACATCATTAGTGCAACCTTGTGTCTGAAAGTAGCCAACTTCATACGGGTTTGTCGGTGTTGAAACGTCAATTATCCGAAGTCCATCCAGAGCATCAGCAACATAGGCATAAGAGCCCAAGACATAAATACCAGTCGCCCAGCCGGGTGTATCACACCACCCAACTTCAAACGGGTTTGTTGGTATTGAAACATCTATAATCCGAAGTCCAGCCTCGTTATCAACAACATAGGCATAAGAACCAGCAACATAAACATCAAAGGCCCAATCAGGTGTATCATAAAAACCAATCTCTTCTGGATATGACGGCGTAGAGATATCTATTATCCGAAGCCCAGCTAATGCGTTAGCAATATAAGCATACGCATTCGAAATGTGAATACCATAAGCATAATACATCGCTTGATGATAGCCAACTTCGTGAGGCGTTGTGGGTGTTGAAACATCTATAATGCGAAGACCAGCATCATCAGCGGCGACATAGGCAAGAGTATCACTAACGTAAACCTCCCATGCCCACCCTGGTGTATAACAAAACCCGACCTCTTGTGGATTGGATGGTTCAGAGACATCTACTACCCGAAGACCTTGATGCTGATATGCGACATAGGCAAGAGAACCCTTAACATCGACCCCAAGAGCATGTATAAAAGGTCCTGGTGGCAACTGATAGAAACCAACCTGGTAAGGATTTGAAGGTGTGGAAATGTCTATTATTCGAAGACCTCCGGCATTGGGTTGGCCATCAATAACATACGCATAAGAACCAACGACATGAACGTCCTGAGCATAATTGGGTGTACCACAGTACCCCACCTGCTGTGGATTTGAAGGCGTTGAAATATCAATAACCACGAGCCCACCACCTTGGTATTGGGGGTGGGCGTCACCAATGTAGGCATAAGAACCAGAAACACAAACAGCCGAAGCAATATCTGGTGTATAGCATTGTCCAACCTGTTGTGGATTTGAGGGTGTAGATACATCTATTACTATGAGTCCCTCAGAACCAGCAGCAATATAGGCATAAGAGTCCGCAACATAAACGCCACCCAAAGGAATGTCAGAGAAACCTTCTTTTATAGGATTTACTGGATCAGCAAAATTCCATATCTGAAGTCCAGCAACACCGTTTGCAATATAGAGCATTTGAGAAACAGATTCATAAAAGAGATCAGCAACGAATCCTCTGGTTCGTATGGCTTCGGTTACCTCTGTTACCTCTGTTGGATTTGAGGCATCGAGAACATAGACAGCGCCACCAGCGCCTAAGAAGACAAGATTACGTGATTCATCCATTGTTGCAGTTCTAGATGGGCCGAACGGCCAATTGCCGATGAATCGCACATTGAGTGAATCAAACCACCTCGTGCCTTCCTCAATTGGCGGATTTAATACTTCAGCGTGAGCCATACCTGCGTCAGTCTCGATTGCTAAAATTACCAAAATTATGCAACAACTGTACATAACCACCTCCTTTCTTATTGCTTTTTTTTATTTTATATTATAATGAATTGTATGTTCCATTTTCTCCATTTGACGCTTAATTTTACTCAATTTAGCAATAGATTCCAGGGTCAAGTTTTGCTGTTGACAAATTTAATCATTTCGATTATAATATTTCCATGTCATTGTATAAAGCTTCGTATTTCCCCTTTAATAAAAAAGTTGAAGCAGTCATGACCTATCTTAACAAAGGAGGATCATTGCACGAGACTGCTTACTCCTTTGACATTTCTTATATGACCCTGTGGCGATGGGTAAGAAAGTATCGTGAAGGTGGTAAGGAAGCATTACGGACTAAAAAACCAGCATATAAGAAATCATGGAAGAGATTATCAAAAAGTATCGAAAAGAAGATAATGTTCTTAAAAGAGCAAAATCCTTCATTGAGTGTAAGTAGAGCAAGGCAATTAATGAGACGGACTGGTATAGAGATATCAAACAAAGGAATCTGGAACGTCTGGACGAGATACGGTTTATCAAAGAGGTCGATTAAAGACCCCCTCAATCCTTTTGGGATTTCTGCTCCTGAATCAGAGGATGGTATAAAAAGAGCAAAGATGTTTGTCCATAATGGTGACCTGAGGGCTGCCGCTAAGATTCTAAATAACTTACCTAGTATGCCTAAAGATCCCGTGATAGAGAAAATACCCGAGAAACTCCTGTCATTACGAAGGAAACTCGATCGTCTTTATCTTGAAGTCCATAAAATACCTTACCCTCAATATCTTAGGAAAACTAGACGAGTAAGGAGAGTGCTGGAGAGAAAAGGCTATATTTACTCTTCAGTTATTGCCAATTTCTTAGAACTGATGGCACTAGATGCAATGAAAAAACCTCAGGAACAAATAAAGGTCCTGAATCTCCTTGGCCGAAAGATGCGCAGAGTAAAAGATAGTTCACTCTTGTTTCTCTTTTATTTCCAACAGGCATCGACGTTTGCTTATCTTCTCAAACTTAAAAAGGCAATGAATATCGTTCCGAAATGTCGCAGATATGTTTACCGTCTTCCTCAACCCTATTATTGGGGAACATTTGGCTCTCTCCTCACAGCGATTGGTAATTATAAAGAGGCCTTTAGGTATTACAAAATGGCCTTCGAAAAAGAGAAAGACCGAGAACATTCTGAACATCTCGCCATATGTATGGCACTCCATGGATATAGTATGGCTGGGGAATACTCACACGGTAATAGGATACTTGATACGGTGCAAGTATTAAAAGATCGACCTATGTCCGGCACTACTTATAGTCTTGCTCGTGCCTACATGTCTTTCGGTCAAGCTAACCTTGCCGATGCATCACAGTTCTATCTTGAAGCTTTGAATAAAGCCTCCAAAGGCGAGTTGTATAATCTCCTCTATGCCACATCAGTTGGATTAGCCGCGGTAGCCTTGGCAGTGAATAAAAAACAAGAGGCAAAAATTTATCTACAGAAGTATCTACCTCTAATTAAAAAACAAAGATTAGCCGGAAACGAGTTAGTAATGAAAGTATTGCTTGGATTAGTAGCTACTGTACCGAGGGAATTCACACTGAAGCCTCCTCTGCATCTCCTCAATCTGTTGCTGCGTGCACATCAAACAATGAAAATAGGAGACTATCGAAAAGCGTTTAATCATGCAAAGAAACATGCACTTTTAGGGTTGTTCCACCGCTGCATAATCTTCTTTCCGGAACCAGTATTGCATTTACTTGAAAAAGGCAAACATACTGGACTACCCAGAGCAATTTTGACACTCCCTATCTTTGATCAAAAAATTCCTGTGTATCACATAAAATTCCTTGGTGACCTTGTGGTTTCAAAGAATCAACACTATATGAGAACAAAATTAACGCCTAAGGAAAAAGCTTTCTTAATTCATTTGGCCTTAAAGGCTCACGCACCTGGTAAATTTATTATATTACACGATCTTTATCAAAATTTCTGGCCACATAGTACAGATCCATTAAATCTTATTGCACACTTGATTACTAAGATCAAGAAGAAAATTCAATTACCCAGTCATCTCCTTACTATTGCGTCCAGGTATGGCGAGCCGAAATTGATAAACAACGGAATACACATCACTACCGACCACAGTGAATTTGAAGTACTACTTACCCAGATTAAAACCCTCGAACGGGTGAATGAGTGGCAGGTTATGTTGAGAGAATATGTAAGAGCAGTCAAGTTATTTCGCGGTGCACCATTTGAAAAGATGTATGACGGCTGGTCAGAAAACATGCGGAGAGCAATATTAAACCAATTAGAACTCGAAGCAATAAATCTTATTAAAGTATGTTCAGAATATAAAAACCTAAATCCACCACGGTTCTTGACGACCGCAAAAAAAGTACTTAAGAAAGTTTCGAAAATAATTCCCTATTCAGAGGAAATTATACATTTTTTAAAAAACCCTCATTAGTCGCGGTTTTGGACAAACAACATCGCACTCAAAAGACACAAACCTAACACAAAAATGATTAGTTAAAATGCAATGTTCCTTAAAGTGTTGTAAATATTAACGCCGGAGTGATGGAATTGGTTAGCACCACGGACTAGCAGTCCGCAGGTCGTCTTGCATTTAGGTTCTATAAAATCATGGATAACTGAGGATTCGTTGCAAATTTTCTACAAACCCGAAACTCAAGCTAACGATTAAGAGATCTGAAAAACATCCAAAAGGTTACCCAGCAAGGCCTAGAGCTCTGGGTGAAAAGATAAGAAAGCATAGGATGGATTTAGGGTTGTTTCAGAAGGATGTTGCTGAATTGGTCGGTGTTAAGACTGACACTGTGACTTTGTGGGAGAAGGGGAGAACAAAACCGAGTAATGAGAATTTGAAAAAAATAGAAAAGTTTTTGCTGACAGAATTTAAAACAACCAAATGAAATCCAAATCATAGATGCTCATTCTCCTGTAGCTCAACAGGATAGAGCGACGGACTTCGAATCCGTAAGCAGCAATCTCAAAATAGTCTTATATTACGTAATTTCGTGAAAAAGTAGCATTTTGCCTTGTCTTGTTATGGTACGGAAGTGTACTCAATTCTATACATTCTGAGCAAAATACTGTCCAAAAACTGTCCAAATTTTGGATACGGGGGGTCGGCGAAAGCTGACCCCTTTATCTCTAAAGCTAACCTTTCGTTCAATATGACGACAATTCATTTATATTATATATTTTGAAACAATAACAGATTATCTATCGTATTCCATTAAGGTTCGAGATACCACACCAACATATACTTCATTCTTGAGCAAATTATCAAGAATATCCATGACTCTTTCTTTGTAATTGTTGCTGTCTGTTCTATTATAGCACTTAATCAGAATGCTCACAGAGAATATGAGTTAACCTCACTATCGTTATCTTCTCCTAACGGTATAATAGCAGTCTGGCATATTCTAGAGTCTCAGTATCTCTAAGGGAAAGACACCCTGCACACCCAATCTTTCATTTAAAATAACCAAAGCCGTGAGGATTTCTTCTACTTTGCTTGTCTCATTAAGCACAGACTCAATATCTTCCTCCTGTTGGACTTTGTTACAGAACGAAGTCGCATAGGCATCCGCAAGACCCGTCTCTTTGCAAACAATTACCACTGCATTAGCCTTTCCAAAACTAAAAGAATGCCCTACACTTCCAGAGGATGTACATATTCCCAATGGCGAATATGCCGGGCCAATCGTTAGACCTACTTTTTCAGAAAGTGGTGAGGACTCAGCATAAATAGATATAATCGCAGGTTCTTTCACATTCAAATATATGTCGCCGCCGTTTTCAATAACAATTTCTTTTACCCCGAATTCAGTCTCAATGCGTTGGCCCACCTCCTGAGCAAAGACACCAGCAACAGCTGCCATGGACCCCACCTCTGCCGCTTCCCCAAACGCTGACATTCTTTTAACCACTGGTGGCGCAAATTCATAGACTTCGTAAGGCGATAGTGCGCTCAAAAACTTCGTATCTCTTTTACAATACTCCTCAATCTGTCTCCTTATATTTTTGGTGCGTGTTAAAGCGAAATCTATCATTTCCTTTCTAAATGATTGTCTATCAATACCTATCCAGAGATCGGTTTCCATAAACGTAACGGTGAAATATTTAAACCTATTCTCTCCTATATTTCTTCGATAGAATCTCGCCTCAAACAAGATTAGCTCCTTACGTTTTTAGACCGCCAACAAAGCAGACATTAATCAACCTGAGTGGACACGCCTGGATACACAATTCACAGGCAATGCATTTTTCAGGGTTAAAAATCAGTTTCCAGCTATCTCTATCCACTTCTAATGCTCCTGGAAAACATACAGCAGTGCATAACCCACAGTGTATGCATTCATCTTTCTTTATAATCACCTCACGGCTGAGCGAGTAAATTGAAATACCTTCATCCTTGAGAAATCTTAAGCCCTGTTCCAAATCTTCCTGTTCAGCCTCAATCTCAATCAAAAGTCGACCTTCCTTTCCT
>Ga0114919_10003018_pt1 | contig 13601 bp, 11 predicted proteins | sample BlataG_FD_88682 | JGI IMG/M metagenome (GOLD analysis project Ga0114919, IMG submission 88682) | Deep subsurface microbial communities from Black Sea to uncover new lineages of life (NeLLi) - Black_00105 metaG | ecosystem: Environmental > Aquatic > Marine > Oceanic > Sediment | place: Atlantic... | reverse complement strand
ACCAGGCCATGCTGATTTTGGAGGTGAAGTGCAGAGAATACTTAGAATGGTTGATTCAGCTTTATTGCTTGTAGATGCATTTGAAGGACCTATGCCTCAAACTAAATATGTGTTGAGGAAATCCTTAGAAATTGGGTTAAAACCAATTGTATTGATAAATAAGATAGATAGATTAAACTCCAGGCCGCATGAAGTTTTAAATATGGTCTTTGATTTATTCGTAGAATTGAATGCAAATGACGAGCAGCTTGATTTTCCTGTAGTATATACTTCTGCAAAGAACGGTGTTGCAAAATATGAGTTAGAGGATGATAATGATGATTTAAGGCCTTTGTTTGAGACGATAATAAAGCATGTTGAAAACACCGAAGGGAATGCAAATAAACCTTTTCAGTTTTTAGCATCAACAATAGAATATGATAATTATTTGGGTAAAATAGGAATAGGAAAGATATATAATGGCAAGGTAAGTCAAGGCGATGAAGTTACTTTATTGAAAAGAGATGGAGAAAAGTTACTTTACCCAATAACAAAGATATATACTTTTAAGGGATTAAATAAGATAGAAGTTAAGGAGGCTTATGCTGGGGACATAGTCTCTCTTGCCGGTATAGAAAAAATAAATGTAGGAGAAACTGTTACAGATAAAGATAACCCGAAACCTTTGCCGATAATAGATATAGATGCGCCTACTCTGGCAATGACCTTTATGGCAAACGATTCTCCTTTCTCAGGAAGGGAAGGTAAGTATGTAACTTATAGAAATGTATGGGATAGGCTTCAGAAAGAATTGCGGACAAATGTTAGCATTGATGTTGAAAAATCTAATTCCTCAGGTGCTTTTATTGTAAAAGGTAGAGGAGAGCTCCAACTTGCAATATTGATAGAAAATATGAGAAGAGAAGGATATGAATTACAGGTCTCAAGGCCAGAGGTTATCTATAGAGAGTTAGATGGACATAGGGCTGAGCCAATAGAGCTTGCTGTGATAGATGTGCCTGATGAATTTGTAGGAGCGGTAATAGAAAAACTTGGCGTAAGAAAAGGTGAGCTGATGAATATGGTACAAGGAAATGATAATTATACAAGACTTGAATTTAAAGTTCCCTCTAGGGGATTGATAGGTTTTAGAGATGAATTTATGACATCCACAAAGGGAACAGGAACGATAAATCATAGTTTTTACGAGTATGAATTTTACAAGGGCGATATTCCCGGGAGAAACAGAGGGGTAATTGTAGCAATGAAAGCAGGAACCTCTGTAGCTTATGCATTAGATAATCTTCAAGCCCGAGGAGTTTCATTCATTGGGCCAGGAGTAGAAGTATATGAAGGGATGATAGTTGGAGAACATAATAAGGAAAATGATTTAGTGATAAATGTGTGCAAGACGAAAAAGCTTACTAATACGAGGGCAGCCGGCTCGGATGATGCCATAAGACTTACTCCTCCCCGAAAATTTAGTTTAGAACGTGCCTTAGGATATATAGAAAAGGATGAATTACTGGAGATAACTTCTAAAAATATTAGAATGAGAAAAAAAATCTTAAATTATAAATATAGAAAGAGAGTTGCAAGAGGGCAATAGACAAAGTAGACAAAGGGTCAGGTCTCAACATTTGACATTAGTATGTAGTAGAGCATTCTCTAAATACCTTTACATTTTGTTCTGTCATTGCGAGGAATGAAGGATATTGGTAGCCGTAGGGGTTTTAGCCTGCGTAGCGTTGGGGTTTATCCTTGTAATGCCGCCATTTTTGCCTTCCAAACAGCTCCATTTGCTAAGATTCGTTTCTCAACCCTGGCACCAACATCAGACCCTGATCTTGTAAGTTTATATTGGCTGGCATCAATTTCATTTGCATATTTATTAAAAAGGGCGAGTTTAAGAACAGTGTTGAAATCTTGTGCTCTCATAACTTTAGCGATAAGCCACTTATTGTTGCTCTTCTTAATTAAGATTGCGTAATCGCTAATCTTATTGTAATGTTATTTTAGAATGTCTCAAGAAGACTTTAGTTGTTATAAAACTACAGAAGGTTATAAATAAACACAATTAAAAAAGCTACTAAAGCAACAAAAATAATTGGAGGTAAAAGCAATTTATAAACTTTAGTAAGATTTGATTTAAAATAATCCCTGGTAACAATAAGACATAAATGCACAGGAGAAAGAAGAACCCCTGCAAATCCACCAGCGTAAGCTAACATTATATAACTGAGATAGAGGTTATCTATTCCGATGAAAGGTAAAAGTAAAGGGAAGGTAATTCCTACAAATGCCTGGGTGGCTCCCATGAGGAATCCAATAAGAAAAGGAGTAAAAAATAAAATAGCTATAGGTGAAATCCCCATTTTGTTTAAAATTTCGGGAATTATTAAAAGAATACCAGAATTTTCAAGAATTCTTTTAAATATCATTACTGAGACAATAAGGAGGATTATCTTCCAGGATAATAAAATTTTTCTAAGAATAAAGGTTACTTTATTTCTTTTTATTTTGATTGTTATAAAGGTAAAAAATACAATTAGTGATAAAGATAAAACCAGGTCTAATTTGAATATCAATACAAGAACAACGATGCTCAAAATAGGCCAGCTATAAAAAAGAAGTCTATAGATTTCTTTAAAAGTTTTTTCTTTTTTATGAGATGGTTTAAAGGGGATTTTCCTTAATCCAAAAATAATTCCGGAAAAAATAGCTGACAAGGTTAAAGGTATTTGAGCGAGCATAATTTTGGGGAGGGCAATATTAAAAATAACGGCAGCTAAAATAAGTCCTGGATAAAGTGGCCAGGTATACTCCCAAATATGGCGGAACCAGTAATTTAAGAAAGTTTTGTATTCTGCAGATAATTTCATTTTATTACCGGATTCTTCTACTATAGGAGCTGAGAGCATTGCTCCCGCAGCTACCGGAAGAAGTCCCATTAATATAGAGGGGATAACCAATGTTATACGACGATCATTTATAAAAGTCTCTAAAGAAAGGTTAATGTTTTTTAAGCTCTCTCCTTCGTTCAAGAGATTACCCAGGGTAAAGATAAGCAAAATAGCTCCTACTAATTTAAGTGTAGAAGGATCAATAGTAGCTAAAAGGAAATTTTTGAGAATCATTATAATAGGCATTTTAAGCAAAATTCCTATTAAAAATGAGCTTAATATTATTATTAATCCAAGATCCATTTTTCTTTTTATTTTCATAAGTGAGATTAATATAATTTAAAATATGAGAAATGCAAGGGTTGAGAATATTTCAGGAAAGAATGAACCATGTCAAAAGCGAATTAAGTCTAAAGGAGGATTAAGTAATATGAGAAAAGGTGATAAGTTTACCATTGCTTCCATGGATTACGAAGATCCCTATACAGGACACATAGTTCACCGTTTGACGGACCTCAAGGGAAATGATAGGCTTATATATTTCACAAGTGATAGCTTACTTGCAAACGATCAGACGCTTATCTTTCTCTCGGATCGAAATGAAGGACACCGCAATTTGTTTTCTCTTAACCTTCGGACAAGAGAAGCCATTCAACTCACGGATAATCAGCAAGGTATATTCGAAAGAGTTAGAGACTCTTTCGAGAAAGATGAAGAGGTAGGGTTGACCAATGCTGCTGTGTCTAAACACACAGGGGATGTCTACTATATCCAAAATCGCCAGATACGTTGTGTAAATATTCATACGCTTGAAGAATCAATAATTGCCAGCGAATTCCCAAAAGAGGTTCATATAGTATCAGCGATACCCTGTGTCGATGAGAATAATCAATATTTATTAGTTCCCACGATTTCCCGAGAGACTTTTAGTGATTTAAAGAACCCTTCCGTTTTCTCTTTTGATATCTCCACGAAGGTTCACCGTTTAGGTTTACACACCGTAATGCATCGGTTCCATACTGATGGGCGTGGAGAAGAAATCCTCTGGGAAGAACCTGGTTGGGTGACTCATGTTCAGTTTCGTCCTAAGAATGTTGAGTGGATTCTTTTTAACCATGAATGGGATCCTAAGGCAGGAATCGACCGTATGTGGCTTTGGGATGGAAGCTCGGCACGACGTTTACGCCCAGAAGGTCCCAACGAGGTAGGTTTTCCTCGCTCAGCCGATGATTGGGTCTGTCACGAAATATGGCAACGAGACGGCGAAGCTATCGTTTATCATGGTAAATATGTTGATGGTCCTGCCTTTATTGGTCAAGTTAATCTAAGTGGGGAAAAACATTTAGAGCTTTCTTTCCCATGGCATTTCACACGTTATGGGCATTTTGCTGTAAGTAATGACCCAACTCTCTTAGTTACTGACGGGTATGTTGAGAAACAAGGTGCACTATTAGGAAAAGACCGAAAAGCTGGAGGATGGATCTCCTTAATTCGGGCAAATTGGAAGGAACGCCAACTGTCCTGGACACCTCTTTGCCTCCACGGATCGTTTTGGAATACGCAAGGTGCACATCCACACCCCATTTTCTCTCATGCCGGCGATAAAGTATTCTTTAACAGCAATAAAGATGGACGCTTAGCTATTTATATGGTTGAAATATCCAAATGAATAAGGTTTTTCAAGTAGTTTCTCCTTTGAAGGCGAGTTAGAATAATAAGGTTTACCCTCAGGGTAGTTGGACGTATGGAGGCTTATCCTCCTGCCTATTTAAAATTTCTATTGCCCTTTGGGAAAAATATTTATCTCAAACATTCCAAAACCCTGGGGATTTTTAGAACCTAAACCCGCCTCATATCCTAAGTAAATAAGCTCCGGATTACCTTGTAACTTATATAATCCCATCCAGCCCTTTATTACTGTATAAGACCCTTTTTCAGGAGTATATTTTATTATTTTCTCTGAATTTTTGGTTACTTTAACCCTGGTAATAATAAAATCGTCATTGGAAGGAATAGCTTTATAAAAAGCCCTGTATTTTTTAATAAGATTTTCTTTAATTAACTTAGAAAATTCTTTTTCAAAAGGAGAGTAATAGTAAGTTTTCTTCTTTCCTTGAGTAGAGAAAAGAGTGCTATAAACAGTAAGAGGAGAGAGCATTTTAATAATGAGAGGAGACTGCATAAGAGGAGCAGGATTTACTTCAATAGATGTTATAACAAAAGGCTCTTTAAATAACTTAACCTCTCCAGTTTTTATTAAATCTTCAGCAAATTGTTGAATAAAATCATTGATAGGCGAGCTTACATAAAAATGAAAGGGTCCAGTGAATGTTATTTCTTCCTGAGAAAAATCTATCTTAAACTTTCCTGAAAGACGGGAAAAGGTAAAAAGTTTAAATCTGCGTTTTCCAACAAGATATCCCTTATCGTGAAAAAAGGTAGCTAATTTTTCGCTGATATGACGATAAATAAAACTCTGCAATCCATAGTTATAATTGAGGGGAAGGGTAATTTCTTTTTCTTGAAGAGGAGTAAAAGTTATATTTAGTCTCATCTTCTTTCTTTGTATAATCTTTGTTGGGGATAAACCCCAACGCTACTTATAGCTTGTAGCCGCGAGGCTAAGAGCCTGCACAAAACAACGCAACCTAAAGGTTGCGGCTACCAGCCTGCAAATGAACATAATAACTTTTCTTTCTTTACGCAGATAATTGAATTCTTAACTAAAAACTAAGACCTAAGAACTATTAACCCTTCTGGGTATTGCCATTTTCCAGATTTTTTCTAATTCATCTATATTTAAATTTATAAGTTCTCTGTCCTCTCTTAAAATAATTAATTTATCTCCTCCTACTTCTCCTATCTTTAAAAGAGGGATATTGTTCTTTTCAGTAATTTCTTTTACCAAAAGAAAATTATCCGGAGGGCAGGAAATAAGGATACGGGATTGGGTCTCACCAAAGAGAAAAACATCACTTCTTAAATTAGACGAAGGAATAAAAATTTTTGCTCCTTGTTTATTGTCAGAATCAAGAATACAGCACTCGGCTAAAGCTACGGCTAACCCTCCTTCAGATAAGTCATGGGCAGAATTTATAAGTTTATTTTGAATAAGCTCAAGGCAGGTCTTTTGAATAGCTTTCTCTTCTTTTAAGTTTACCCGAGGAGGTATCCCTAATTTTAAGTTATAAATTATCTTCAGGAATTCGCTTCCTCCTATTTCATTTTTAGTTTCACCTAAAAGAAGGATTAAATCTTTATCTTTTTTAAAATAAGGAGTGCAAAGAAGATTAACATTTTCTATAATTCCCAGCATCCCAATCATCGGCGTGGGATCTATTGCCCCTTTAGGGTTTTCATTATAAAAACTAACATTACCCCCAGTTACCGGTATCTCCAAGAAATAAGAGGCTTTAGCTATTCCTTCAACACACTTTTTAAACTGCCAGAAAACCTCGGGCTTGGTAGGATTTCCAAAGTTAAGACAATCAGTAATAGCTAAAGGTTTTCCACCCAAGCAGACAATATTTCGGGCAGCTTTAGCTACGGCAATCTTTCCTCCTTCGTAAGGGTCTAAATAAGAGTAAGTTCCATTTCCATTACAGGTTAAAACAATAGTCTTATTTGTTCCCTTAATCCGAAGAACAGCCGCACCTTTTCCAGGTAAAATAACTGTATTAGTTCTAACCGTATGGTCATACTGCTCATAAACCCACTCCTTAGAAGAAAGTGTAGGGGAATCCAAAAGTTTTCTTAAAACCTCGTTATAATCACTGGCTCCAGGAAGATTGGAAATTTTAAAATTTTTTACTCTCTTTAAATACTCCGGCTCTCTCTCTTCTCTTATATAAACGGGAGCATCCTTTGTTAAAGCTTTAATCGGAATCTCTGCCACTAATTTATTATTATCAAATACTTCCAATGACTTATCTTGCGTTACCTCTCCGATAATTTCTGCATACAAACCACGCTTCTCAAAAATCTCCTGAGCTTTTTTCTCTTTTCCTCGCTCAATAATTATTAACATCCTCTCCTGAGATTCAGAGAGCATTACTTCATAAGGTATCATTCCCTCTTCCCTTTTAGGAATCCGAGAAATATTTAGCCTTATCCCGGAATTTCCCCGGCCCGCCATCTCCGAGGAGGAAGAGGTAAGACCAGCTGCTCCCATATCCTGCATTCCGATCACTATTCCTGATTTTATAAGCTCAAGGCATGCTTCCATGAGTAACTTCTCTTTGGAAGGGTCCCCTACAGCTACCGCTGATTCGTCTTTATCTGATTCTTCGGTAAGTTCGCTGGAGGCAAAGTTAGCACCACCCAACCCATCTCTACCGGTATCTCTTCCGACATAAAGAACCAAATTCCCTTCTCCCGTAGCCTTCCCCTTAACTATATCTTTCACCTTAACTATTCCCACGCACATCACATTTACCAGAGGATTTCCTTCATAAGTTTCATCAAAATAAATTTGTCCTTCTACCATCGGTATCCCCATACAATCTCCATAAAAAGCGCTTCCTTTAATCACTTCGGTAAAAAGATAGCGGTTATGAGGTCTCTTTAAGAGTCCAAAACGAAGAAAACTCAGAAGCGCAAGAGGACGTGCCCCCATAGTAAAGATATCCCGAATCATTCCTCCTACCCCCGTAGCTGAACCCTGAAAAGGTTCTACTGCACTGGGATGATTATGAGACTCTGTCTTCATTACTATAGCTAAACCATCGCCAATATCAATTACCCCGGCGTTTTCCTCTCCAGCCTTTACCAGAATATTCTTCCCTTCAGTAGGGAATAACTTTAAAACAGGCTTTGAACTCTTATAACTACAATGTTCACTCCACATTGCAGAAAATATTCCTAATTCTGTAAAGTTTGGCTCTCGCCCGAGAATTTTCTTTATTCTCTCATATTCTTCTCTTGCTAATCCGTGAGCTTCTATTAACTGAGAAGTAATCTTTCCTGGTTCTCTCATTTAATCCCCCCTTATCTGGCAATTCAAAAAATAATGGCTTATTTTCTCTTCAATTTTCTTTAGCTCTTCTTTTGAATAAGGTTTTACTTTCTCGTAATCTTTACTTAAAGTCTTTTGGGGAACAAATTGCTGTAGAACATATTTCTTTGCCCCCTTAATCTGAGTAGCCAGGGTAATTATATCTTCTTTATTTAAGAGAGTGGGAACTACGGTGGTTCTAAACTCATAATTAATTTCACTGTTTAGCAAAATCTTTATACTTTCTTTTACTTTCTCAAAAAGATTATTTTCTTTAGCATTAATTCCAGAAGCCTCTCTATATTTATCCCAGATTAAAGGACCTTTAACATCCAAAGCCACATAATCTATCAAATGTTTTTTTAGAAGTTCTTTCATCATCCGTGGATTTGTCCCATTGGTCTCTAATTCTACTAAAAACCTCTTTTCTTTATTTCTTTAATAAAATCTGGTAGATCTTTATGAAGAGTAGGTTCTCCCCCAGTAATAGATAACGCATCTACCCACTTTTTATTAAGAGAAAGATAATTTATTATCTCCTCGGGATTGATAGAGGGAAGACCCTTATAATTTAAAACCAAATCGGGATTTTGACAAAAAGGACAGCGAAAGTTGCAACGAGATAAAAATATAACTGCACTAATTTTCCCGGGATACTCAATTAAAGAAAATTTATTAAAACCTTTAATTTCTATCATCTATAGACTTTTAGATTTCTCAAAGCTATTATTAAAACTCCTTCCTCTTCTGAGCTTATCTTTTAAAAAAGGGGAAAATTTTCAGCATCATCTCAATTATCTTTAAAAGAGCTCTGATCGTATTCCACCCTTTGCCTGAATTCCTCCTGTTTACCTTCATTCCAGTTACTTACCGGTCTGAAGTAACCTACTACCCGGCTGTAAACTTCCGTCTTCTTCCCACATTGAGGACAAAGAGGATGCTCTCCTGTTAAATATCCATGGTCAGGACATATCGAATAGGTAGGAGTTATGGTAACATAAGGCATTCTTGTATTATACAAAATCTTTTTTAAGAGCCTGGCACAAGAAGCACCTGAAGACATTCTTTCTCCTAAAAATGTATGAAATGTTGTTCCTCCTGTATATAGAGTCTGAAGAGGCTCCTGGTGCCGAAGAGCTTCAAAGAGATCATCGGTCTTATTTACAGGCAAAAGAGTAGAATTAGTATAATAAGGAACCCCCTCTCCAGCAGTAATAATATCAGGATACTTTTTCTTATCAATCCGTGCTAGACGATAGCTTGTGCCTTCCGCCGGAACAGCCTCGAGATTATAAATGTGCCCTGTTTCTTCCTGGAAATCAGAGAGACTTTTTCTCATAAAATTTAATACCTCTATGGCGAATTCTTTTCCCTCCGGAGAATCAATTCCTTTTCCGAATAAATTTAAACAAGCCTCATTCATTCCAATTGGACCAATAGTGGAAAAATGATTTTTCAGGGTTCCTAAATATCTCTTAGTATAAGGTAAAAGACCTGCTTGTACATTCCTTTCTACTATTTTTCTTTTAGTTTCAAGAGAAATCTTAGCTAAATTCATTAGATAATTTAGCCTTTTAAAAAATTCCTCTTTATTTTTAGATAAGTATCCTAATCTGGGCATATTAATAGTAATTACTCCCACGGAACCTGTAGAATCTCCGGAACCAAAGAGTCCTCCTGTAATATTTCTATCTAATTGTCTTAAGTTCAAGCGGAGTCGGCAACACATACTCCTGACATCACTAGGATTTAAGTCACTGTTGATAAAATTAGAAAAATATGGAAGCCCATACTTTGCCGTCATCTCAAAAAGTATTCGGGCATTTTCACTTTCCCAATCAAAATCCCGTGTTAAGTTATAAGTTGGAATAGGAAAGGTAAAAGGTCTTCCGTTTCTATCTCCTTCCATCATAACCTCAAGAAAAGCTCTATTGATCAGGTTCATCTCTTTTTGATAATCAGAGTAAGTCTCATCTAAAAGCTTTCCTCCAATAATAACAGGCTCATTTTTTACATCATCAGGAACCATCCAATCAAAGGTTAAATTGGTAAAGGGAGTATTATGAAAGGCCAATAATCCGCTTCCTCCAACAAAATTTTCTGTCACTAAATCAACGCTAATATCATACTCGTATTCTCCATCATAATTGATTTCTTCTACCCCGCTACAAATCCTGGCACAAAAATCGCTAACTTCGTATTTCTCCTTTTTTTGCCCATTCTTGTATACTCTAACTACATACTGATCATTCCAATTTTCCTCCTGACTATTTTGATCATACACGCTGAACTTTCTGCCAAGCATCGCACATAGCAAGCTTAAGCCAGCGGATAGCTTCCTGGAGGTAGTAGTGTAATCAAAATACTTTTCGTATTCTGAGCCATCACCTTCTAAAAGCTCCTTCAGGAATATTTTTTTTAGATTTCTCTTAAGGCTAAATATAAAATAGGGTATTTGTTTATTTGTACAATAAATCCCACAATATCTTTGCAATATCTTTGCTAAGATTCCAACGCAGGCAATTTTTTCTATAGTAGAGGTCTTATTACCTTGTTTAGAATAACCCTGACAATCTTCTACTCTTCCCAGCATATTTAATTTCTCAAGTAAAAACTTTATTTTCCCCACTGTCCCCTTTTGTTGGCTGATGTAACCATAATTTGAGTTGCCGCTATGTCCCTCCGAAATAAACCGGGCTACAACTTTTACAAAACTTTCCAGGTCTTCATCTTTCAAAAAGCGAGGAACGCTTTTATCGCTCTGCTTAACCTTAAACTTAACATTTAAATCATTGGAGAATTTGCTCCAAACCCTGAATGGAATTATTAACCTCCTACTCCATTCCAGAAAACACTTTTTATCATAGATGTTAAAATCACTATAAAACGGCGTCAATCCGCCATAACGAGCAAGAACTTTCTTTCTTATCTCCTCTATTTTTTGTTGGTCTTCGACAATGACATAAGTTTTACTCAACAAAATTTCGTCTCTCTCAATCAGCTCTTTTAAATCCAACTCATTCAACTTCCCCTCATCTTTTACCTTACTTATTCCAATAAAGTGGTTTTCCTCTATAATATTGCTATTGGGATGAGATACCTGTATTTCCTCTCCTGAGGTTGATTCAGGATTAAATGTATTATTCAATTTTTCAAAACTAAACAAGGAGTGAGCTCTGGAAACCTTAGCTGTGCCCTTGCTCGTTCTGATCTTTAAAAAACCAAGATTTTTAGGAGTTCTATGTCTCACAAATGCTTTTACCGGAGCCCATATAGCCTCTCCTTTTTTGTTAAAGGATAGAGTTTGGATATCGTCATAGTTTTGCACAGCATAACTTTGCGGATGTTCCTCTAATATTCTATGTCTATTTTTCTCAAATTGAGAATCCACGAGTTTACCAATTTCAATAAATTCAATCTTGCCCTTATTTTTAATGACAACCAGCTCATCCCAGATAAGACTTTGGCTGCCCCAGCGAGATGTTATGTTTAAATTAAAAACAAATTTCTGAATCGCTTGCTTGGTCTCTCTAAAACTAAGTGAATCTTTTCTTATAAAGGGAGCTAAATATGTATCAATGGAATTAAATGCTTGAGCTCCAGCCCATTCATTCTGAAGAGTTCCAATAAAATTTACCATCTGCATTAAAGCTGTATCCAAATGCTTTGGTGGATTTGACTCTATGTTTCCTGGAACTCCATTAAATCCTTCGTAGAGAAGTTGCTTTAATGACCAACCTGCACAATAACCTGAGAGACCAAAGTAAAGATCGTGGAGGTGAAAATCTCCATTGCGATGAGCGTCTGCTACCTCCATAGGATATATTCTATCCAGCGTATAATTAGAAATTACTGAACCAGCCACATGCATGAGAAGGCCAGACATAGAATATCCAATATTGCTGTTTTCTCTTACTCTCCAGTCTACTTGAGAGAGATAATCGGAAACTATTTTTTCCACTTCCAGAAAAGTAGAGCTTAACTTTCTTAAAGTTTCATGCTGTTTTCGATAAAGAATATATGCTTTTGCTGTAGTAGCATGTCCAGTCTCAATTAAAACTTTTTCCACTATATCCTGGATATTCTCTACTCCAGGAATTTCTTTAGCAAACTTTTCTTGAATGATTTCTACTACTTCGTCAGAAAGAGTCTGTGCTAAATTTCTGTCTCTTCCACCTACAGATTTAGCTGCTTTCCATATAGCTTCGGTAATTTTCTCCTGATCAAAATTAACTATTTTTCCATTTCTTTTACGAATTTCATTGATAAGTCTCATATAGGCTCTCCCTTACTTTAATTTAGTAAGTATTCTTTTCTTTTTTTGGTTTTGGTGATGGTTAAAACTTTTCTCTTAGCCCCTTCCCTGCTCTAAACTTAGGCACTTTTTTAGCCGGAATATTTATAGCTTCTTTTGTTCGGGGATTAACCCCTCTCCTTGACTTTCTCTCTATTACCTGAAAAGTGCCAAGGCCAACTAAAGTAACTTTTTCTCCTTTGGAAAGAGTATTTCTAATAACCTCTGTTGTAGCATCAACAACATTCCCAGCTTCTTTTTTAGTTAATCCTGTTTTGTTACTCACCTCTTCTATTAATTCTGCTTTGTTCATCTTACCCCCTTATCTTATTTTTTTATCCCTCGCCTTTTGTTTCCTCTTCCTCTTTTTTAACTTCCTTTCCCCCCTTAACACTCCAAGCAACGAGTCCTAAAACTACAGCTATAACCCCAGTTACTGGTAAAGATATAGCCTTTGCTGGACAGGCTATTAAAGCTCCCAAAAAACAACCTGCAGTAAAACCCGAGAACCACCAAAAAATCGTCTTTAACATTTATTTCACCTCCTGGTGATCTTTTAGTTCTCTCTAAAATTTTTCTCGCTCTTCTCATAGTTCTCTTTGCAATCACCTAATTTTGGATTTACTTTGCAGAAAGTGAACTCTTAAATTGAAGCATATAAAGATGATGATAATATCCTTTTTTCTTTAAAAGCTCCACATGCGTTCCCCTTTCCACAATTTTCCCCTTATAAAGAACAAGTATTTTATCGGCATTCTTTATAGTAGAGAGACGATGAGCTACTACTAAAGATGTTCTGTTTCTTAAAAGTTTTTCAAGAGCATCTTGAATAAGAGCTTCTGTTTCCGAATCAATGTTTGCAGTAGCTTCATCTAACACTAAAATTCTGGGATTAAAAGCTAAAGCACGGGCAAAAGCTAAAAGTCAAGGCTATTCTTTCTCCAGCGATACCAACCTGCTCTTATTAACTAAATAAAACCTATCTCCTTTTGAACCCAGCAAATTTCTCGTCGATTTCCTCTCTTAATTCTTCACCTACCTCCTGAAACCCATCTAACAATTCTTCATAAATATTATCACTGGCAACAAAGTTCCAAAATTCTTTCCCCACCAAAATTTCATTATTTTCTAAATCATATAAGCCCTTTAATGTCCAGCGTTCATAAGGTTCAGGATAGTAGGGGTTATAAGGAATAGCGAGCCTTGTAAAAACTTTAGCATTTTTCTCTTGACTTAGTCTTAATCCAGTCCATCTTAAAAGTTTTAATTTCAAAGCTACAAACTCTTTCATATTCGGCTTTGCACTTGTTATATCAAAATAGCTCTCTTCATCATTTATTTTTAAAAATAAGTCAACCACTGAATCTGGATCAATTTTTCTCTCCCCTTTCTTTATCTTTTCTCGGATTTGTTTTATTTCAATTATTTTATT
>Ga0114919_10003017_pt1 | contig 13602 bp, 23 predicted proteins | sample BlataG_FD_88682 | JGI IMG/M metagenome (GOLD analysis project Ga0114919, IMG submission 88682) | Deep subsurface microbial communities from Black Sea to uncover new lineages of life (NeLLi) - Black_00105 metaG | ecosystem: Environmental > Aquatic > Marine > Oceanic > Sediment | place: Atlantic... | reverse complement strand
TTCCCGTTTGCATCATTCTTTTTACACGGAACATAACTCGCCATATTTCCCCCCTATATACTTGCCATATACATAGCACCAAAACCACCACTTGAAGGTTGCCCCGATATACTAATTGTTCCACTGGCAGAAGCTATACCTGCTATAGTTCCAGTAACCTTCCTAGAAATTTTTGTAGCCACTGAGACGCCAGCCAAACAAGCACTCAAACCAGCCAATTCCTTTAATATCTTGGTTGCTCCACTAACTGTAGCTAGGCACGTACTTGCCCCAGCAATCTTTCGGGAAGCCTTTACTATGCCTGCTACGCTGGCTGTACCCACTACAGACCCAGTAATTACCCTGTTCCGTTTTACTATACCCGAAACACCAGCTACGCCATTGGATGTGCCAACCAACCATTTAACACCCTCCCAAAAGTCAGCTTCGTGAACCCTACAACCTCCAGTGCTTGCCTTTGTAGAGTAGAACCTTATCCTTAATGAAGTAACAAACTGGGTGCTACCGATAGGATATTCTACAAACTGGTCGGTAATAATAGACCCAGAGTATATGTTTTGCCAAGCATCGTTATAATAGACATCAACTTCTATGGCGTTTATATTTACTATTAAGATACTTACCCATATTTGAACCTTATTACAGTCTATGGCAGAGTGAGTTAATTCAAGATAGTTTGTCCAAGCACCTTTAGGGGCTGAAGCATAAGCAAAAGTTTCAGTATCCTCATCATAAGCAAAAGCCTCGCCTGTCCAGACACTTCCACTATCAACAAAACCAGTAGGACTTAACCAAGCCATTAGTTGCTCCTTTAATCCTCAGTAATATCAATGTCGCCAACAGCAAACTTGGCTGTATCACCACTACCAATAGTCTTATTAGCAGTTAGGTCAGCCCAATAAAGAAGATTACCAGCAGTCTCGGCATCAAAAATACCAAAGGCTATTACTTCTCCCCAACTTGCCGTAGCTTCCACAAAAGCAATCTCTGTGCCATTGGACTTAGCCCCATTAGAAGCTGCGGGGAAGTTAGTAGCATTATTGGTTACTGTCTTTCTCACATAAGAGCCGCCTGTAACCTCAGTACCACCACCAACATCTGTTGGTGCTACCGTGTATAGAGCTATGTAGACTGTTGCTGGTGCTGAATAAGCAGCATTACCAAGCACGTGGTCTAATAACTCATTCTCTAAGAAATCCGATTTGCTCCCTGCCATTTTTGCCTCCTTATTTTATTATCGGAAAAGCCATATCATCCTCTAATTACATTTATACCAAAGGGACTCATTCTTATATATTGTGCTCCACCCTCTGCTGCCGCAGTATAATCAACCTCAACATAGACTTGGGTGCAGTGTGAAGACCAAATCCCAGGCTTTCCATGCAGAGCAATGCCAACTTGTAAAGCATTTATATCTGCCCATTCCCAAGCTTGACTATCAGCAGGATTGGTAGTCCATTGCTTTGAGTAAAGGGTAGTAATTGTAGTAGTTAATGTTCGTTCTGTATCTTCTGTGACTGTAGAATTAGATTTAATAGCAATTTTTAGGCTTGGAGAATCAGGTGTGTCATTTACAAAGGCAACAACATACACAGTAATGTGGTTTATAGTTCCTGCACCTACACCAGAGTCAGCTATATTGTATAAATCTCTGGTATAAGCGTCAGCGACACTATAAACCCTAGTTGTCCAACCATCAGCTACTGCCTCATCAACATTCTGATAATGGTTAGGACAGGCAGCCCCAACCTCTTCGGGAATGTTGCACTCATCACCAGCAGCATTTGGTCTTAATGTCTCAGTGCTCATTGCCACATCCCATAAAGAGTTCCTCTATCAGCTAGGGTAGCTTTAGCCCCAAAATCCTCCTTAGAAGTAAAGCCAATCCCCTGAATGTTCAGTAATTCACTGGCATCAAAGAACTCCTGAATGGAATTGAAGCCCTGCTTCTTGAACTCTTCAAGCATAACATTTAGCAGTGGCGTATGGTCTTCAGAAACGCCTTTATAGTAGCCACCTATATAAAGCATAGAATGACTGGCACGATAATCATCAACCGCTTTTCTGCCAGCTAGGATTTTATTCTGTTCTACCGGTTCAATCAAAGGCATATTTCACCTTAATCCTTCACGCCAGCCACATAGGGGACAATGTAATCCCTTTGTTTCGTGTTCTTCTAAGGGCCACTCGCATAAAGGACAGTTTGTTCTTTTCTCTAACTGTTGTTCTTTTATTGCTTTTAACCACCCTAAGATTTCACTACCAAAAGACATTTCAAACTCCTACGCAGCGGCAACTAAAAAGCTGTTGGGGGATAGCGGCTTGAAAACTATATACCACCTGATATTACCCGTATTTGCTGCTGAACAGTGAGCCTTGATAGTTCCAATGGGACATAGCCATGCTATTCTTGGAATTGCCTCATCTACTCCCGCAGTGGTAGGAGTTAGAACTGCGGGGTCAGCAATGGAGAATATATAAGATGTGCCTATTGCATCATCGGTAATTGCTACATCCGTGGAAAGGGCTACATCTGCCGCAGGTGCAACAACAGTTAAATCAATGTGGCAGTTAGCAATATTAGCTCCAATTGTATCCGTTACAATACCCACAAATTCAGTAACCAAAACAGGGCCACCAGTTATATCAAATAAGTTATCCTGACCGTTAAGGCAAGCACCATCTGATTTTTCCTCACAATGCTCTAATAGATAGGCTTCATTGTAACAAGTCCTAGTTACCTCCTGAAGAGGGTGGGGTTGAATACCCCACCCTTTCTCGTTTTACAGTACAGTTATGTAAGCACCATCATCAAGCGGGATATAGAAGATGATCCAGCGCCATGCACCATTAGCTGCTGTAGCAACTAGACCGATTACACCGTCATTCAAGACAATACCCTTACCACTTGTTGACCCCAACACGTTCACAGCTACGTGGCCTCCAAGTGGACCAGTACCGGGTGCCCCCACAACTACAGCCACATCCCCTGCCACTGAAGTAGTACCAAGGTCAGTTGTTGCCGTAATAGCAGAATCTGCACCAGCCGCTAGGTCGGGATTAAACTCAAAGGACATCGTATTAGCTACACCACCATGAGTCGTAGTGCATACCCCAAGCAAACCCGTTACCAGTACAAGTCCCACTACATCATACACGGGAAGACCTGGAGTAGCCGTGATAGCTATGTTCTCTGCAGCTCTGGGGACTGCTATCCCTAATTGAAGTTTCCGTAATGCTTTACCACCTACATAATCACCAGCCATTGTTTTACCTCCATGTTTTTATTTACCAAGTACAGGAGAGGTCTTACGTTCCTCATCCTTGGTATTTGGTGGACTAACCACCATGCGATGTTTTATTGGGGAGGGAAGGGCCTTACCCTTCCCTTTCTTTTTCTTTTTACTCCCCATTAGCTACTCCTAGATTGCAGTCGGCATTACTGCTTCAGCATATCTTGGTTCGGAAAGGATAGCCACACAACTGAATATGCCCGCAGTACCACCATCATCATAGGCAGGAGTAAGGTAGCGATACTGGACATTGGCTATCCACATATCATCTGCGGCAACCTCTACTACCAACACCCTATTTACTATCGATGCCTGTGCCATAGTAATAGTAGTTGCTGTTGCGGCAGCACCATAAACATCAGCCCCCGCTGTAAGAACGGCTGCGGAACTGTATCTATAGGTAAAGGTTACAGCAGCATCGGCAGCACCATTGGTTAAACCTGCCGACATGGTTAGGACACCTGCACCCGCAGTACAAGAAGCCGAGAACAAGAAGATGAAAGTGGCATGGTTGTATAGTGCCATATCAATGGACTCTTCAGCAACCGTTATCGTGTTGTAGTTGTCTGCTAGAGGTACAAAGATTGGAACTATACCGTGTGATTGGGAAAATCTTCCAGAAGCCATTTGTTTTACCTCCGTATTTTAGTTTAGGGCGGGAGTTTCACCCGCCCCCTTTTTGTTATGGTCTACCGGCTAAGACTACGAATGGGCTAAGTGTGGCTGCTCCACGATATGGGGTCAGGTCAGACAACCACCAGGGCTGCCCATCATAACGAAGGACAAATCTGAATGCCATCTCATCATAGATGAAATAGACATGCATTGAAGTCGCTACCTGAAGCCCACCAGATTTCTCACCAACAAGGTACTGACTGAAATCTGCCAGACCAAGGTCGCCCTGTGTGCTTAGAGCCTGCATTTTTTCTGTGAAGTAGATGGGTCTACCCATCAATGTCTGGTAAGGCAAACCCGAAACACCACCAGCAGGCATCCAGACTGGAATACCACCAGCACCCACCGCAAATGCCATAGAAGCCAACTCTGGAAAGCACTCTATGTTAGCAAGCCAAACAGCATTCTTCTGCCCAGCAGGATACAGACGAGACCACATGTTCACAACGTTCTGCCAGAGAATGGTATTTATTGCCTGGGCTGGTTCAATGGCCTGGGCTATCAGAGACGGATTGGCTGCATTGAAAGCACCCAAAGCCATGTTGACACCAGTGCCATTCAGGAAATCATCATCTTGCACAAAGGCAATGGCCTGACCAAAAGTTGACCTCACTATAGCCTCGATGCTTATTGGCGAGTCCTGGATAAGCTCATCAGTCACCTGTGCCAGGCCAGTCAGTTTGTGAAGGGTTAGAGCCACCCTGCCAAATGTCGGTTTGGTGACACCCTTAGTCCCGCCTTCCTCAGTGCGATAAATGGTGATTCCACCGAAAAAATTGGTAGAATGGTTGGCATCTACTTGTGCAGGAATGGTTATTCGGTTAGTAGCCATAGGGATTTTGGTGCACTTACTACCAACTATTGATGTCTCCAGGGCAGTCGAAAGCATGGAGGCCCTGAATTCTTCGGGAACTAGATAGCCGCCCTGGGCCATATCACCCTCTTGCATTACGGCCTTTGCAGCGGTAGACCAGTTCCGAAGTGTTTCGCTAATAACACGGTCGGGATGGCCAGCACCAATCAAATCGGTGAAGAAATGACCCATGTTCTTAAACCCACCCTTGGGGTCATCCACTAGCTTATCCTCTGGTGCATCACCGAATTTAATCTTGCTTTCGGTTTCCTTTAGTTTTTCAACTACTATACTAGCAGCTTTGGCCGCTAATTCAGCAATTTCTTGAGGTTCCATGTAATTTTCCCTCCTGTTTAATCTATTTTACCCTGAGCCTTCTCAATGACATCTCGAACTGTCTTCTGAATTAACTCAAAGATTTGAGCCTCCTCCATTTCGGGTTCTTCTTTGTCATCAATAGACTCTTGTTCAGACTCCTGTTCAGATTCAGCACTATCCAGAACAGTTTGAATTAAGGTCTGAGCTTGTTTCAAATTGCCTTTATTCTTGCTACTCAGTACAGCACCAATCTTTACTAATATATCATCAGGTATGTCGTCACCTGCTAAACGCATCACTTCTCTTACCAAATTCCAAGCATCTTCTTCGGCTTCATCATTCATGCCTTCAGTCTTTAGCAATTTGATAAGGTAATCCAACTCATCCATAATCCCGGCCTGGCTCATTTCCCTTTCCTGTGGAGGCTTTTCCTTTACTTCGACTTCCTCAGCAGTTACCCCCTCGGCTTCATCCACACCCTTATGGTCTTCCACCCACTTTTTAGCCTTTGCCATAGTCCAGTTGTAAGGTTCTCGCTTATCAAACAGATATGTCCTTACCTGCTTTTCCTTACCACAATATAGAGCCTTGATACCTTCTTTCTTGGAGATGTCTATCGTAGCGGTAACCTTACATTCCGCTACTGGGATTCGAATATAATCATCATCTTCTTCAGGTTTGGTAATAGTATCAAGCTCTTTGGTAGTAATCACCCCATCTGTAACCGCATTGCGGAGGGCATCAGGGTTTGACGGCACGGGCACGATAGCAATTTCAAGTAATTCCTGCTTGGTATAAGTCTTTCTAGGTGATTTATCTGTCCCATCCCCATCAGTCCATTCCTTTGGAATAAAACCCACCGATACTGTTCTTAAATATCCAGTATCAACTAACCTTTCAACTGTATCGGCGAAGTCATAAGTTTCAGGTGGGGGGAATTCAATAGTATTTTTCACCTTGCCATCTCTAGTTATCCATATTTTGGGGACACGCCCAACGGGAAGTGCCCTATAATCATGGGCATAGGTAACTACGGGATTCTTTCTAAAATTCTTAAAATCCCAACCCTTTACGTCAATTACCTCACCGTCCCTATCAATGTCTGAGGTTGAAGCGATGAACTCATATTGCCGTTCTCCTAGCTTCTTTACCTCACAGTCTTCCAATACCTTATAAATCATTTCGGACATAGTTTACCTCCCTGTTCTCTTAAATAGACCATAGTTCCGCATCTAGCACATTTAAAACATTCCTTTATACCTTCATGCGGATGCAAGAATTTACCCGTTACAGTTAATACGAATTTATCGCATTTACTACAGTAATATCCCTCAGCCATTAGTCCCTCTTTGCTAAATATAAAACCACCCCCGCAGCCACCAGAAACCCCCAACCTACTAATGCAATTCCTTCAGGCATCATTTCCCCTATTGACATTTATCTTTTTTTCTGCTATGATTGAATTATGAGAAAGACAGATTCTAAATTGCTTTCCGAATTGTCCGACAGCTTGCAGCCTTATGATATTGAATACCAGGAGACTTCAAAGTACGCACGGTCTTTTACTATAAGGGCCGTTCGCCAGCATCCTCAATGGGGCAAGTGCACAATGTTACAACAAATAAGCAAAAGCCTCATTAGGAACACTAACAGGCAAGTATTATTTACCTTTATCAGAACAATGCTTGACAGGGCATTTGAGGATGCACTATTGCCAGAAGGCAAACTCTAAACGACTGGTAGAAACACACATCGGCAATTGGCATGGACTGGTATTAAACCGTGGGCTTCCTTTGTGGGATAAACGTTACCGTGTAAACCCATACATTCATCGCAGGTTCTTTCGTCAAGGGCTGCATAAAATTCAGACTTATCTACACCCTCTTTTTCATATCTCCACAATGCCCCTTCGTTGGAGGCGGCAATTACTTCTGTCCTTGCCACTATAGGGGCTCGCCATTCGTAGCCGTTCTCATAAAATGTCTTTATCCGCCTGGTTAGTTTAGGCACACTCTCACCCTCAGCGAATCCTGCGGCCAAAACAGACCTTAGTTGTTCTACCGTAGTCCCATTTACCATCTTGGCAAGGGATAACGACCTCTTGGCAATCCAGGCCAGGGCAACCGCATCTAAGGGGAATTGCTTCATAGCCTCTTCAGCGGAATCTTCAAATACATCAGTAACAAGCGGTTTGAAGGCCGTATCAAACGTCTTTACCGCCTTATCCTTATCAAACAGGGCATCTTCGGGCTTACTGGCACCCTTTAGTTTGCCTATCACCTCACTGGCCTGTTCATCAAATAAATTCTTAAATACCTGCTTGAATACTTTCTCTTTTGCCTCTGCCTTGAGTATGTAAGAGCGCCACCACGCTTCCTTATGCTCTTCGGTGAAACTCTTTTTGACTGACTTAATCGGTGTGGGGAATAGGTTCATAGGGAGAAGTAGTTGTTCGCCAGTAGGTACTGGGTCCCAACCTGTTAATGTCCGGGCATCATTGATAGTCAGATAGCCAGCTTTAATACCCGATTCGGCACTCATCCGCCTCTGCTCAACGGTTTCAGGCACCACTTCGTCAAAATCCAACTCCGCCTTACCGTTTAGCTTAAATAGGGGTAAAAGCTGTTCGTTTAGTTTGTTTCTGATTCTGGTCAGGGCTGGCTTTACTACCCATCGGGCAAATAAATAATCACCAGCTTCGGCATTAGCCCGATTGACATTCTCGGTAATACCCATCACCGATAAGGGCATACCGAAGGTAAACAAAAGGTTTTCCCTGGTTTGCTTACGCAGTTCGGGGAAATCCATATCTTTCTGATTAACCTGTATCTGTTTGTATTTAACCCCAGCCTCCAAGATGGCTATTTTATGGGCTTTACTCAAACCGCCATGCTGGGCTCTCCACTGTTCCTTCAGGCGCTCAAATTGCTCAGCACTAAGCGTATCTTCATATTCCAAAACAGCATCTGCACGGGCTGAGTTATAAAAGAAATTCCTATTCCATCTACCAGCGTAGTCCTCAGAATCCAGCTCTATGGCGGCCGCCTGTGCATATCCTATCCCACCATAAGGATTAAGGGGGTCAGGCATAGGAAACCAGATTATTTCCTCTTTGGTAAAAGGTATCTTCTCACTACCGATATTCAAGACATAACCTTGGATAAAATCCTTTTGAGAGGGTACTATCCGCATCCTATTAGGGGGTAATAGCCATATTTCGCCCGGAACCCCTAATTTGTTCTTGGGAATATACCAGAAGGCTCTCCCCACTAAATCAGAATATAATTGGTGGAGCTCAATAATCTCAGAGCCCACTTGAAATTCATTGGCAAATTCCAGTAAAGTTAATATTGGATGGTCAGGAATCAGGGTACGCTTCCCGTTTGTAGCGACTTTGTACAATCTCCATTTAACTTCACTTATCGCCGTAGCCCTACGCAGGCAAATACCGAATAAACTATATATCCTGCCATACGCTTCTAAAAGTCCTCTTGTGTCTCTGTCAGGAGCTTCAAGCCAAGGACTGGAGACAAAGGCACCCCTGAATCTCTTTGCACTCCTTCTAAATCTATCCCATATAGCCATAGACTTACGCTCCAATATACTGCTTTAATATTCTTGCTAAAGCCAATAAATATACACAGGGCAAAGCATACCCTCGTACTCGGATAGTCCAAGTTATCCCTTCATTGCTTCTTTTGTAATCCACCGTTTCCAACCACCAAGGTAGTTTGGCCATTTAAATCCACCTTATTGAAGGTTCTCTTGGAACAGGATTCATAAAACAAAGTGCTAAAGCATCTGCCCTATCGGGACTCTTTAACCCCCGTGATTTCATATCTTCTTTACTTTCAATGATTATCAGGTCACGGGGATTGAGGGGTTTCTTTTTAATATCGGTAATCTGCTTGAGCAGAATCTTATCATTGGGAATTTGTATAGAACCGTCTTTGAATTTGTTGGCTAAGTCCCAGTACATCTCGGCACGGATATTAGCGTATAATTTACCATTCTTGGGTTTACCCTGAAAGCTAATACCATTAACAACACGGTGAAGAGCCCTCAACCCATCCACCACGCCAGGATTATAGCCTTCATCTATATTAACGATAGGATTTTCGTACTTATTCATCTCGTGGACTATATGCCCGATAATGGTTTGAGTATCAGACTTCTTCCAGAAAGCCTTGTCTATAACCTTACTGCCCCGTCTTACATAAAGGGCATTCTCATCCTCTCCGAATCTGGCAGTATCAACCCCAATAGCGATAAGGTCTTCCTTATCTGTCTTAATATCACGGTGAATGGCCGCCTCCGCTAATCCAAATGGAACTAACCTATCCGTCTCCCCTGATGGGAAATCACCTTTTATATAAACCTCGTAAAGCGGATTGTCCTCACCCCATCCCTCTTTCTTCTGTGCGACATATTCCTTGCTAATTAAAAAGGGGCAATCTGTCTCACCCGTAAACCCAGGGGTATCAAAGGCGGATATGTGGAAGTTTGTATATGCGGGGGAAGCGAAGCTATCCCTGAATTTACCCACAGACTGCGTAGGATTACCCAACCATAATGACCGAGTATAACCAGCAGCTAAAGGATTTTCCAAGGCTCCGAATACCTCATCGGGTATGCCACTAGCCTCGTCAACTATTACCAGGACATGCTTGTTGTGAAAGCCCGTTACCCTGTCAGGTTCATCAGTGGAGAAGCCGAAGGCAAACCAATCGGCAGCTAAGGTTAAATCGGTTTTGTTGGCATTTCCGCCAATCGGTATTTTGGCATGAGCATGCTTGGCTATAATTTCTCGCCATAGCTGTTCCTTTATCTGCCGAAAGCTCTTCCCAGTAGTTAAAACCGTACACGGGTGAAAGGAACATAAAAACCAGAGGGCAATACAAGCCGCCACCAATGTCTTCCCTACCGCCGAGGCAGACCTTACCGATGTCCGGGGATTATCCCTAACCGATTCCGCTATCGCAATTTGCTTAGACCATAAATCAATCCCCAGTATCTCCTTAATGAATATAACAGGATTAGCCCGCCACCACTTTGTAATTTCATCTAAGTCAAAATCATCCTGTATCATAACTTATTCTGCAAATGTGCCTAACGAATATACCGTGCCAGTTACTGCCGTAGCAATAACACACATATAAACTCTGGTTGTAGTCGTTAATGCCGTCATGGTGCCAGTCATAGTCCATTGTGCACTAGCATCAACCGTAAGAGTCATTGTCTGATTACCTGTGTTCTTATACCACAACAAGAATGACGTGCCAGCCACCCAACCAGGTATCAAGGCCACCGTAGCCGCAACCGTGGGCAACGTGGCAGCTATGCCCCCTGTGCCGGTATTATCAACTATCAGCCCACTTAGCAGTTGAGCCCCCGTCATGGTATAGCCAGCGTTACTCGTTAAGACGGTCGGAGCTACCAACGGGAATGCAAGCCCGCTACTAATAATGGGCGTAGTGGTCGCTCTAAGAAAGCCCGCCCCAGCATCGTAAACCAAACTGCCAGTTGCGCTTCTTATGTCTAAATCCTGGTCTCTGGAGGAATTACCAAGTTGGATTTTCCCTTCCTGCACCCTAAACATAACTTCGTCTACGACTGTTTTATCCAAGTCTACCAGGGTAACATCGCTATCCGTTATCACCAGGTTTGCATTTTTCATGCAAATGACTCTATCCATGTTTCCTCCTTATAAGACGCACTACAATCAATTTCTGGGGGCTCCGAATCGCCCACGGGTAGGATATGCCTCTCATAATGTATTCTCTCCATTTCTTCCCAACCTTCAGGACTCATACCCCAACCTGTAGAACATCCATTTACTTCTGCTTCACAATAAGGACAGTTCAATACCATACCCCTCCTAATAATCAGGTATTACATATCCCTCAGCATCTACCTTCGGCATCTTTATCGGAATCCCATACCTCTCAGCTAACATCATCTTTACCCTCATCCGCCTCTTCCTCATATAAGAACGCATATACCTCTGCTGATATATCCTCTTTTTCTCTCCTTTTAATGGCATCGTTAAGACCTTTTGTTAAGACCCTGACTTAAAATACGGCGGGAATTTGTAAGAGGTAGTATTCAGCCTCCCTTCCAAACTTTTCTAAAATATTTACCCCTATACCCTTGCCGTTTACATAACAAAGATAGTGCGTCCCACTTTAGGCACGGATTTACCCGGTATATGCTTTCCCCAAAGAGGGCTCGGAGGGTCGTTTGATTGAAAGGCGAATAACCTGCCAGAGTGGGGGGTGTAACTCAACTGGGAGAGTAGCTCTTTACCGAACGGCAGGTCACAACCCATACACCCCCGTCCTTCGCGCGGTCAATTATACTTCTTATACAGGTCGGAAATAGACCGTACCACCCCCCCGTCCCCCTGGTATTTCTTGGCCCAGTCTTGGACTATATACTTAGCACAGTCAAAGGCTACTCTGGTTATTCCAGTAGGGTTCTTGAGTGCTTTAGATAATACATCTGTGGCTGGGCCTACGAGGTTAATTAGTTTCTGTTCATATGTCTTGCTGACGAGTTGAATTATATCGGGGTCTTTCTCCCATTCATATAGTGTTGCTACGTGGACTTCCAGCATAGAGGCCATCTCACCGTACGTTCTAGGGGAGCGTTCTTGTGGTACTAGGGATAGCCAGTCTGCATAGAGTCTTTGTTGGGTATTTAGTTGTGTTCTCTTATTAGCCATTTAGTTCCTTTTGGCACACTAGCGTGTTAAGCCCGTGATGTCCTTCTCACCGAAGGTCGGTGGTGGTCTCATTTACTTTGCAATCCTTCGCTTATATATCCTTTAACCCACCCTACACCCGTTTGCTCAAAGATTGGTGGCGGAAACACCAAAAGATACCACCCCCTTTCTATATGTAGCAGCTCCCATCCCACTTGCTACATTGGGGTAGTAACGCTTGGCGAGATTAAGGACGACTCAACCTTGCGTCTTGACTACCCTTATATTCCACCCTAATTTCTACCATTCCGAACCTGAGCCTACTATGGACACTCCACCATCGGCTTTTCTTGCACGCCCAAAGCGGCTTTAGTCACCATCAACATGCCGCTTCAACCCTTTTCCAGGATTCCCTCAGCTCAGATTACACGGTAACGTGATTAGAACATATGTTTGAACGAAAGTACTATTGACACCCACCCCCACTATGTTATAATGAGTGGTGATGGAGTTCTTTAACAATTTAACACTGGGCGGGTAGGAAAGGAACTGTAATGCCTACGGTAACCGTGGCTGAAGTTGTAAGAGCGTTATATTTAGACATGAAGGAAAGTTATCCAAGTTTAACCATGGAATGGCTCGCAGCAGAGGCAGAAAAGCAAATTGCCGGCGAACAGCCTACTGGTATGCCAGGGATGTACCTAAATAGATACTTGGAAGAAGCGGGTCTATTAAAATAAAATATTTACCCGCCTAGTATTGAGTTGTTAAGGGACTAAAATAAATAGGAGGTAAAGAGATGATAACACGAGACGAAGCGTTCCAACAATATGAAGAGGCATTAGCTAAAATAGATAAAGAGGCTCACGAGGCAAGAGGGGCAGCCAGAACTACATTTCAAAGTCAACTGGCAACCATACGCAAGGCGTTACACGAAGACTTAAAAGCTGTCCGTGCTATACAACAGAAAACAAAAAGGAGGTAACTATGGACGCTATAGCAGAGACAATCAGCTTCACCAGGAGGTACTACCAGACCGAACCAGATGCCCGTTATTGGCGGGTATGTACTTGTGGGCATCGAATACTACGCACAGTCCTTGTCGGTGGTCGTTTCCCTATATTTGATATAAACCGCTGCCCTCAGTGTGGCAGACCAATTAAAGGATACTAAGGAGGTGAGGAAATGAATTATACAGTATTTTTTGAACAAGTGCATAGAACCAATTTTCAGGTGAAAGCTGCTAGCGAAGAAGAAGCCGAGGAAAAGGCTACAAAACTCTATGGGAAACAGCTATGTGTTCCCTTTACCTATGTGCAAGAGGAATGGATAGCAGAGTCTGACGGTGAGGATAAATAGGAGGTAAGTAATGAATGCAACAGAAGAAACCATTAAGTTTACATTAGACTACTACTTGAGGATTTAAAGACGTTACTGTGATCTATGTGGGTGGGAATGGCACCTGCTTAAAAACGATGGAACTTGGGAATGTCTAAGTTGTAGGAGTAGATAGGGGGAGAGTCCACCACGCATTGGGGTTCGCCTTAAGGGAATACGCATTATACTATTCACCGCCTTCTCAATGCCACAAATCTATTTTACACTATATCGTGTGGGTTTGTCAAGTTTTTGTGACCAATTTCTGATTTTTACTGCAAATTGGTTGTTTCCCTGCCGTTAAGTGTCGGTTTTCCAACCCTCCCCGATCCATACCTTATTGTATTTCTCTTTCATTACAAAGGCAAGCCAGAGTTGCTCCA
>Ga0114919_10003015_pt1 | contig 13608 bp, 11 predicted proteins | sample BlataG_FD_88682 | JGI IMG/M metagenome (GOLD analysis project Ga0114919, IMG submission 88682) | Deep subsurface microbial communities from Black Sea to uncover new lineages of life (NeLLi) - Black_00105 metaG | ecosystem: Environmental > Aquatic > Marine > Oceanic > Sediment | place: Atlantic... | reverse complement strand
TGAAGCCGGGTTGGAGGAGCTGTCTCTCGATGCTGTGGGCTGGATCTGGCAAACATTGACGGACGATCCCAATTCCAGCGCTGAATTGGAAGCCATCCGCCTGCATATCAACAATCGCGTGGTAGAGACCGCCGGAGCGGCCAACTTCACCACCCACTACCACGACCAGACCTACCTACTGCTCAGTTCAAACCGGCGAACGGACGGGATTCTGCTGGACACCTTGATCCTCGACAACCCAAACAGCGACCTGATTTCCAAGCTGGTCAAAGGGTTGCTGGCACACCGCACTAGGGGCCACTGGGGCAACACTCAGGAGAACGTCTTCGTTCTGCTGGCTCTCGATCGGTACTTCAACACCTTCGAGGCGGAGACCCCGGACTTCGTCACCCGCATCTGGCTGGGTGATACTTATGCCGGCGATCACCAATTCGTTGGGCGCACCACCGAGCGGCACGAGACGAAGATCCCCATGGTATATCTGGTGGATGAAACCCTGGGTGGTGGAGAGACGCAGGACCTGATACTGAGCAAGGACGGCCCAGGGCGGCTCTACTACCGGCTTGGGTTGCGCTACGCTCCCACCGACCTTAACCTCGATCCAGTGGACATGGGCTTTGTTGTCCAGCGCATTTACGAAGCGGTGGATGACCCCGAAGATGTCTACCAAGATGATGACGGCGTCTGGCATGTCACCGCCGGGGCGCGGGTGCGGGTGCGGTTGACGATGGTTGCTGATAACCGGCGCTATCACGTGGCGCTGGTCGACCCGCTGCCGGCTGGATTAGAGATCGTTAACCCGGCGCTAGCGGTATCTGGAAGCGTCCCCCAGGACCCTAGCAGTTCGGATTACCGCTACGGATGGTGGTGGTGGACCTGGTACGAGCACCAGAATATGCGCGATGAACGGGCCGAGGTCTTCACCCCGCTACTGTGGGACGGGGTGTACGAATATACCTATATCGCCCGGGCGACCACACCAGGCACCTTCGTGGTACCGCCGGCTAAAGCCGAAGAGATGTACTCTCCGGAGGTGTTCGGTCGCAGCAGCAGCGATTGGGTCATCGTGGAGTAGCTGGTCAAGCTTCGAAATTAAGAGGCTGCATTCGAAAAGCACCCTCCCGCAGGTTTGGAACCTGCGGGAGGGTTTTAAACTCCGAGGTCCATGTTGGCCATTAAGAAGGTAGAAATTACCTCCTTATGCTAACTCATTTGCCGGAGAAATTATTCCCACCGACCTCGGAGGTCTGAAAACTCCTCATCTGGCGAGAAATTCATCAATCGCAGCAAAGTATTCCCGCTGGTGCGAGATCGCGATTCCGTGCTCACCGCCCTCAAAAACCTTCACCTCAGCCTGCGGGTAGAGCACCCTCATCGCCTGGCGCTTTTCCGGCGGCGTAGAGGGGTCTTCAGAGCCGAACACCATCAGGATGCTACCGAGCCAATCCTTTAGGTCGTCAGGTGAAAAGGTGTAGTTCTCCGTCTGATCGACCAGACGCTGCAGCGCAGCGAGCAGATCTTCACGCTTTACGCGGTAGAACACGATCTCTTTGACAAGTGCCCAGAGCATCGCTAGATCAGGGTCGCCGGTTTTATCGCTTATTAGCCTGGCAAAGGACCGGTTGATCAACGCTCGCAGCAGAAAAGTCGGCATGATCCGTAACCAGCGCATTAATTTAGCAATTTGTTGGCTGTTTTCACTATTAGGCGGTCCAATAGCAGTTATGACCAGCTTACGCACCCGTTCGGGGTAGTGCCGCACGAGAGACTGCACCATCCAGCCGCCATAGGAACCGCCCATCGCGTAAAACTGGTCAACTCCCAGACGATCCAGCAGCTCGATGAAACCCTCAAACAACTCCTTCAGGTTGTCAATCGGCGGATAATCCGGTGCAATGACCCGGTACTGCTGGGCAAAGTGCTCTAACGACTTAAAAGACACCTCAGCGACGGTTGTGCCACCCGCGGGTATGAACAACGCGGTCTCATTTACCTGCGTATCGATGAACTGCCACTGCCTCCCCTTGATCGTGATCGTCCGATATGGGTAACGTTCGCGGAAAGCCTGCAAGCGCCTGAGAGATTCTTCCGGTACATCCTGGTACAGTTTAGCGATTTTAGGGTTAGGGCTGGCGATCGTATCCATCGTTTTCCTCCTAAATGCCGGTTGAAGAAACGAGTTGATAGCCGTGTTCTTCCCACGCCTTGCGCATCACCGGGTTCCTGCTCAGATACCCGTCCACAACCGATTTAGGAACGGCGTTGAGTGGGCAAGAGAAATTCACGCATCGTGGGCAGATGTGTTTCTTCAGGCTGAAGGCGAAGCTGACGAACCCAGCCAGAGTCAACACCGCCAGGAGGTACTCGCCGCCTAGTATCTGGAATGGGAAGGGGTACGCGACCAGCGCCCCAGCCCCGACCAGGAACTGCACTTTCTCCGCGGTGCTCATCGGTTCCGGGTGGTAACGCCATATTTTGATCACCCCATAGTTGGCAGGGCAGTGCAGCACGCGTGTCTCCTCAGCCCAGTATGGGCAGTGGCTGCACAGTATGCGCGCTTCCCAAATAAAGAAGAAAAAGGCCATGTACCCCGCCCAGCCGGCCAGCCACCAGCCGAACCCGCCCTTAATCATACCGGCCACCGCGGCGATTGCTGGTGGGAAGAACAGCGCCAGGAAATACAGCAGGTCGCCCCGGTTGAAGCGGCAGTTCAGCCCACCCTCTATGCTGCATCCCGTGCAGTTGGCATTATCTTGCCACGTGCAGATGCCGTACGGGTTTCGCGTCTCATGCTGATTGAGGGTCATGGTCATTCCTTTGTTGGTGTAAATTATGAGAAGAAACTATCCCTCCAGGCCCGCATCACCTTGAGTGCCAGCCCCCGAGATGTATCATTAACCAAAACCGTATATTGACTACACTGAGAAAAAGCCTAAGCGTAATGTTAACCTAAGTCCTGGCAAACTACTTGCAGACTCGAATTCATTGGCACGGTGGTTATAAAAATACTTCCCGAGGATATCAGGAAGCGTTACAGGGAAGTGCCAATGAAGCACTCCCTAATATCCCCGCTTTCGAACGAGGTATATAGAGGATGCTTTATTCTAATCCTCAGGCGGAACGATAAGTTCCAGCGCGTCTACCAAAGCTGGCAGATCCGATGTAGCAACCGCCCAGATGATGTCTTCATCAACCTCTAGGTAGTCGTGTACAACCTTATGACGCATACCGATGATATTCGCCCAGGGGATTTCAGGATGAGCATTTTGAACCTCAAGTGAGACACGCCGTGCAGCCTCACCGATCACCTGTATCAAGTGGACTAGAGCGAAACGAAGGTTCTCATCCTGATCATAATCTACTCTTGAGAGACCTGATGTCTTCGTTACCACTTTCCTGGCTATATCGAGCATATGTCCCAGATACAGCGAGTTATCCTTCGTCATACTGCACCTCGGCGCTGGCTAAAACACGATCACGTATGCGTCGATTTAGGAATTTGGGCGTGATGAGATCCACTTTGCGACCGCCTAATAGGCTCGATAACTCCCGCTCAATCTCGATGAAACGCAGGCCAACGAGCTGACCAGGCTCGAATTCGATCATTACATCAATATCACTCCCCGGACCGAAGTCGTCTCGCAATACCGAGCCGAATAGCGCGAGCCGACGGATGTGGTTCCGGCGGCAGAATTCTGCAATTATGTCGCGATCGATTGGTATTTGAGGGCTCATCCTTCGCTCTCCAGGATTCCTTGCCGCCTTGGCGAAAACGGGACAGTTAGGACTTGCTTCTCCGTGGCCTGACCCATGCCTAAGGATACTTATACTTTCCGATCCTGTCCACCCTGACAATCTCAGCTTTGCATTTTTTGTGTAAGACCTCCGAGGTCTATCAGACCTCGGAGGTCTGTCGAACTATTAGCAACCTTTGATAGCAAGTTGTTGGAAGCTGTTTGACAAGCAGGATTAAATGTATGGCCCAACAAGTCAAAATCACCCAATCAGTGAATAGGTTTCCGATTAGGATGATAAACGCGTGAGACAATTATCTTGTAATGACCGAGTTCAGGCGCCTATCGGTAATATGCTTTGTAATCCGCGGGAATCTCACTCGGGCAATCACCGGTACCGAAAGCGACCGCCAATTCCATTTCCGAAAGAAGCTTCAGATAGACAAATCGCGAAGGGTCCCAGCAATCCACATAACAATGCTCGGTCGTCACCATCGCCGGCGGGAGATACGTGACCTGTTTCGGACAAACCCGCAGCTCCATCTCTGAGCTGCGGACAACAATAAATTCTCCCCCCGGCACCAGCGTCTGCCCGACGTCCAGGTCTGAGCCATGGCCCATCGGATCGATTTCTGGTGACTCGAACCACGCGCCGGCGATCGTGCCCAAAACGTCTCCCGAGGCGCTCCCGCACTCCCCCTTCGGGAGCAGCGAGTACATCTGGCGCCGTAGATCCCCCTCGAAGTAGTCATACGGGCAATCGGCATAAAGCAGGATGTTAAGATCCCAGGTCTCCTGATACCGTGCTTGGCTGGCAAACTGGTTGGTCCGGGACCGGTTGTAGACCCCGAAGTCCCAATTATTGGCGGTGATAGTGCCACGGGTATATCCGATCAGGTCGCCGGCATGCACAAACACCGGAGGACTAACCTCTACTGTACGGCTGGTGTCGGTGGGATCCGAAGGCACGACGGTCGCCAGTTCGTCCACCAAACGATCGACATGAGCGAACTTATAATTGACCTCACAGCTCACATCAAACCAAACGAAGTACTGGGCTACATCTTGCCATCCTCCATCCTCACCCTGCATAGGCTGCGAATAGTACGAGGCTCTGGTCAACCAAGAGTCGACCGGTGCATAAATCGGTACTTCATAAGCATCCCCACTAGGATCATCGCCAATCCACACGTAGCTGTGGTGGATGATCGAGTGGGAGATCACGCCGAGGGGACTGATGAAGCGGATCATGCTCAGATCGGTGAAAGGGGAAGTGAAAACCGGATGGGGGTTGCTCTCACAACCATGTAAGGAGGCCTCGTCTGTGGGTTCTTCTCCATTTAACTCGGATCCGCTAATTGTAGGGCGTTCTGAGATTGGCGTTCCAGTGCTGATCGGGGTCACCAATACAGTATTAACAGATGGCTGATCCGTTATAGCTTGGTCATCAGCAGGGCCACAGGCTGCTGTGAACAGGAATAGCAGCACAATTAATACGAACTTCGAAGCATTCATAACGCAACGTCCACACTAAGCGCTAGAACCTATCTTCACCCCAAGTTCTTTCGCCTCCGCCATCAGACTGTCATTCTGACGAATCTCACCTGCATGATCGGCGCTCCCATAGACCATCCCAACGATTTCAGCGCCAATGTAGTTGTAAGCATCCTGGAATGTGCGCAATGCGTTGACCGCTCCGGAGTTGAATGGATCAGAATCGCCATAAGTCAAGACGATGCCGATTTGTTTCCCTGCAAGCGCGTGTTTCGAGGGATCGCCGCCTCCCAATGCATAACACCGGTCGATGAACAATTTGGTCTGTGCGGAGACGGTAAACCAATAGACCGGACTGGCAATCACCAGAGCGTCCGCCTGGCGTAGCTTTGGGTAGATGTTCTGCATATCATCATCGACGATGCATTCATCTCCCATACTCGCGTGACATGCTTCGCACGCGTCGCAGGGTTGAATATCCATGCCATGAAGGTAGAAAACATCGACCTCCGCCCCTACCGATTCGGCGCCGGTTGCGACCTGATCGGCCAATATCGCGCTGTTTCCATTCCTTCTCGGGCTTCCTTTTACAATGACAACTTTCTTAGATCCCATTGGATTCCCTCCATATCTAAAATTAGCTATCAGCAATTATGGCTTTAGTGAGCAAAATATCCAATAATTCATATACGCCATAGAATTTTTACCCGTCCGCACATTAATGAAAATATTGCCAGAAACTAATCACCTTCTTGTCTGAAAATAGCCAGATCATCATAGCATGGAACCATTACCTATGAACATCTTTATTTTAACTCCTCACTTCTTTGGCGAATCCCTTTCGGGTTGATAGGATGAAGTCCTTACCGATACTAGAGTAAAATTCGCGATCCCAATCCCCACCCCTCTCTCGGATAAAGAGATCCACAGGATGACACGTGGTGTGACAAAGGTGGAGCAGAGTGAGGCTGAGTCGAGATACGAAGGCATTTTTCGCACTATACCGTCGAGGAGCGGAAAAGTTTTTTAGGGAGTTTGGGGGGAAAGGAAAAATTGAGGCTAAATAACCCATATCGAGGTAAAGTATGTCTAATACTTATCACAATCCGTCATAAATCAGCAGCGATGTCAGATTCAAGAGAAAACACCTACGAAAATGATCAATTGACCCGGACATCTTACCTGGAGGTTCACTATGAGACAACGTCCACTCCTATCCATATCTAATATTATTTCTCCTCCTGCTTGCAATCTTGTCGTGTAACATTCCAGGCTTTGAGGGAGAAGATGAAAAGCCCACTAAAGAGCCTCCCATAGCTACTCCCATAGAGACGAGCCGTCCCCCAAAAGCACCTAAACCTACACCCTCCGATACTAGTCCACCACCAAAGCCAACGCTAACTCCTATAGAGGACGTTACAACCGTCATGCCCTGTATGCTGACTGCAAACAGCGAGGTCACCGCTTATAAGCGGCCGAGCCTGGAGGCGGAGGTTTTCGCCGTCATGCCGGTCGGAATGCCTTTCTATGTTGAAGCGCGTACGGCGGACGGGTGGATCGGCTTTGATCCCGCTTACGCGCAAGCGGCGAACATCGGCGTTTTCCATCACCGTTGGGTCCAAGAAAACAGTGACGTTACCCTCGAAGGAGATTGCGCCGATATCCCGGTTGTCGTCGGTCCCCCACCAGGCGTCTGCTTCACCATGCCCATGGATGATGTGCCCATCTATGCTGATCCCGACACTTCCTCTGCAGTCCTCATAACTTTGCACACATACGACTACGTGAAGGTTGAAGGTAAGACAGCGGATAATTGGTTTGCGGTTGACCTGAGTGTGGGAAATGTGGAGATGGAGGGAAATGGTTGGATGGAGGGTATGTACGTCAATTTCAACGGTCCATGCATGGATCTTCCGATCGTTTCACCTTAAGAGAAATTTCCGGCAGGATCTCCCATTTGAAATGTCCAGAAATCAGGGGAATTGAGAACGATCCGATCACTTGCTCAGACGGCAGATGTGAATAGGTGTCATCGGGCAACCGATGGAAGCTGGTCGAGTTGTTCCCCTCGACAGAACATGTATGACTTGCTGCCAAAGGATTACATAATACTTCGTGATAGTGTTTGGAGGCGCTGAAAAATAAAAAAGTGAGATTTTAGATCGATAGATCCTTCGAATCTTTCCTGAACCGGTAGAATAAAAACCGCTATTTACAAATGAGTCGCTTGATACAATTAAAGCTCATTGTTATAAAAACAGGGGTCCCAGTCGTGTGCATATCTAGTTTGAATTCTATAATCAGGAAATCCACAGTGGAGAAGAGATGAAACGCCAAAAACTACTCTGGGCAGCGATATTGACCCTGCTTGTCCTACCTGGTCTGCTTCTTTTGGGCGGCTGGATCAAGCTGCAAATCATTTACTCCCAAACCACTGCGCCGCGCTGGGTGAACCCCAATGTGAGTTTTGATGAACAACAGTTCGCGAAAATGACCGGGCAACCGCAAGGCGTGATTTCCCCTACCCGCGCGGTACAGATTGGTTGGCAAGTCGTTGATGAGTATGCAGGCGGAGTAGAGGTCAGAGATAAGTGGGTAGCCTACCTCGACGGTCCTACGCTGGTTGAGACAACTTTTCCAGACGGGGAGCAACGATTAGCCTGGCGCTGGGAGGCCATTGTTTCATCAGATTACGGTTTTATGGAAGCAGAGTCAGCCAGGGTTTATCTAGATGCCAAAACAGGCGAACCGTTGGTCTTGATCACCGGCATAAAGATCATAGATCCCACATTCTCACGACTGGGGATGACGTTCATCACCCTGCAGCCCTACAGCTCAGATTTTTATAGACATAACGGTTTGACCTACCTGCAGCTTGTAGGAGGACTCGCGGTGATTGTGCTCGGCGCACGCTGGCTGTGGGGAACTATTAAAACCTTATGCGACAAGCCATCTTCCTAACCTCACCAGAACTCTGGCAGCGTGGACACGGTCCGGATCATCCGCTCAGACCGATGCGGCTAAAACGAACCGTCGAACTGTTGGACGAATTCGAAGCATTAGAAGCTCCAAATGTGCAGGTGATCGCCCCCCGCCTGCCAACCGAAGATGAGCTGGCGCTGTTCCACACCCGGGAATACATCAACGCCGTACGCTCACTGAGCAAGGGAGAGACTCACCCCCCTGCTTATCGCTTCGGCTTCGGACCAGGCGACAACCCGGTATTCAGCGGCATGTTCGATACCGAAGCGCTCAAGGTGGGCAGCGCGCTTGTGGGCGCCGAAATGCTGGTAAACGACGAATGCCAGGTTGCCTTCAGCTACAGCGGGGGTCTTCACCACGCCGGACCGAACTTCGCCTCAGGCTTTTGCGTCTTCAATGACGCCGCCGTCGTCATCCATTGGCTGATCGGTCAGGGACTGAGAGTGGCGTATGTCGATATCGACGTACACCACGGCGACGGAGTGCAGGACGCCTTCTACAACACCGACCAGGTACTCACCATCTCGCTGCACCAGAGTGGACGCACTTTGTTTCCCGGGACCGGGTTCGTCCATGAAGCTGGGATTGGAGATGGTGAAGGTTACAGTGTCAATGTGCCGCTGCCACCCCACACTGATGATGAGGTCTATCTGTGGGCTTTTAATCAGGTCGCACCGCCGCTGGTGAACCGATTCAAACCCGATATCCTTGTGACCCAGCTAGGGGTTGACACCCATTATCTGGACCCCTTGGCGAGCTTGGCGCTTACCACCCACGGGCAGAAGGCTCTTTTCGAAGAGCTAAGCCATCTATCCCCTTGCTGGTTGGCGCTTGGAGGCGGCGGCTACAACTTGGATGTTGTGCCTCGCTCCTGGGCGTTGGCATTTGGTGTGATGTCTGAACAACCTCTTCCCGAGAAACTTCCCCCACGTTATCGGGCAACCTACGGTGGTGAGTGGCTTGAGGATCACCAATCACCACATATCAATGATCACATCCGGACTCTTACCCGCAGGAGGGTTGAGGAGGTTGTGGAAATGGTGAAAGAGCGTCACCATTTGACGTGACACTCTTGATGGGGTCTTTCTAAGCTTTCACCCAAACTCAAAATTCCCGCCTGGTGTCCCCCAGGGGAGACTGCCGTTCGCACCAAATGGTTTTATGGGTGCCGTTCGCACCCAATGGTTTTGTGGGTGTGCGAGAAAATTGGAAAGTTTCTTAGATTTCTCGGTTCCTGAGTTTTCCAGACAAGACAGTTATTCATCTTTGTTTCCCCCTGTTGTCCCCTCATGCCCCTTCCGTTTCACTTCAGGGGTGCTTCGCGAGGGGACATGGGGGCCGTAGCCGGCCCCACCGGCAGGAAAACCATCCCCGGTAACTTCACCGGGACGAACGGCTGCCACCTTCGGCCTCGGCAAAGCGGCTTCTGTGCAAGTCTCTGATTCGAGAGTGCCGTAGGCCGCTTAAACACCCTTATAAATGCGATCTAGAATACACGTGATATTAGCTTGAAGTCCATCAAAGGAGGAGTGGAGCGAGGCAGAAGTGTGATCTGAAGGCATTTGTAATCACAATGCCGAAGCGGAGCGACTTTCGGAAGGGGGTGTGGGGGACGATGAAATGGTCCCCCACAGCCCCCCTTGAGGGGGGCGAACGGGGGGTGATAAATGAACTGAGCGATGTAACTTTCGGAAGGGGGTCGAAGATGCCCACCGTCCTTCCTGGCGAAGTTACCAGGAGTGATTTTCTGGGCGGTGGGGGGAGATAACTTGCGTATCAAGTTATCTTGGGCTTTAGCTATAAGCTAAATCCTTTACGGCATATCCGGATATGCACCTGGCGCGGCGTACCAGTCCCAGGGATCAATACCATAGGTCGTCCGCCCCGATTCCACGACTACATCGACTAACGTGTGATCATTGCAGCCATCAGTGAGGCCGCAGGTGACCGCCTTTGTGTATCCGCCGGCAATGTCGAATTCGAGGTTGTAAGCCACCACTTGATAGATGCCGGGTGGCAGGTTCTCTATGGTGTACTCACTGGCGAAAGCCGGGGTGATCGTCCAAAACCAGGATGATCCGTACTTTTCGAAAGCCACTATTTTCATCCCCGGGATGTATTCGCTGGGATACATGAGTTCACCCGAGATCGCGCCGGTTTCCTGTACAGGCTGGTAGCCGGGGGGAAGGGGCACTTCCTCCTGGCTGTACCAGTCACACAGGTCGATGTCCCGCACTGTTTCCCCGGCGATAACCTCGAATGCCAATGTCGAGTGGTCGATACAACTATCCTTCAGGCCACACGCCACCGCCTGTGAGTAATGCCCTCCTAAGGAGTAATCTGGTAACCAGGCATATGCATTGTACATCCCGTTGGGCAGCTCGATGCTGTAGCTGGTTTGATTGACGGAGATAGGCAGATCATAAAGCTCACCAGCGAAAATCCTGTCAAAATAAGCCACCATAGCCGGGATGTACTCGCTTGGGTAGCAGACATTTCCGGTAACTGTGCCCATTATTGATTCCGGCGTTTCTATGGCTGGCACACTGGTCGGTGGAGGGAGAGGCGTAGCTTGAATTAGAAGTGGAGCGACTTCACTCCATGCACATCGAAATCCCATGCCGTTTCCAGAATAATCGGGACTGTCGCCGCTCCGATTTGCCGTCCGAACATACTTCGGACGGTTTAACCACGAGCCGCTACGCTGGACGCGCTCATCACCGGAAGAAGGTCCAAGCGGGTTCTCGGCAGGCGAAATATCGTAATAACCTTGGTCATAAAGATCGGCCACCCACTCCCACACATTACCCGCCATATCCAATGCACCATATTGGCTCGCTCCGTCGGTAAAGAAACCCACCGGAGACATCCTATCAAAGCCATCACAGCCCGAAGGACTGCAATCGACCTCATAATCATCATCAGCTGTCTCGTCGTCTACATTTGCCAGACTGCTATCGAATATATTCCCCCACGGATAGATCCTCCCATCTTCTCCTCGCGCCGCCTTTTCCCACTGCGCTTCGGTTGGAAGATATCGCCCTGCCCATTCACAGTACGCAACTGCACCGTACCATGTGACTTCCACTACAGGGTGATCCGCATATCCGCTCATCGCTCGCCATTCATCTCCAACTTGTTCGATGAGCACTTGCTGATCATCTGCATTCAGCCAGGTTTCCCTGCCCATGCTTTGGTTGCCCATATTATTGAGGAAAACAGCATACATGGCGTTGGTCACTTCGGTCTGATCGATCCAGAATGCATCCAGGGTCACCTCATGTCCTGGCTGCTCATCGTCGTCGGCATTCTGGTCATCCATCCCGCTGCCCATCCAGAACGATCCAGCCGGTACGTACACCAAGGTCATCCCGTCCTCATCCGACACCATTGTCGATCCCACGTCAAGCGTCGGTGTCGGAATTAAGGTCGATGTCGGTTGTGCCTCCTGTGTCTGGGCGATTGCCTCGGCTATGCTATCCTCAAAGACCTGAGTCTCCGCGATTGCCGTGGCTATAGCTGCCTCAGAAGGAGAACAGGAACTAATCGAACAGATTAAGATCAATCCCCCAATCAAGGCAACAATCCTGATCCAGTTCATTCTCTTATCCAAAGCTGTTGTTCTAGATATCATGACTCAACCCCTTTTCTTCATGTTCCTGACCCATCTTACAAGAAACTAGATGATTTCACAGTGGGAAACAAGTCTCCCTGGGTAAATGTTGATATTGTGTAAACTAGCGATGGTGATATTGAAAAAATTAGGTAGAATGCATAAAGAGAAGAAATTCGCTAATATAATAACTACTCACCCTCCCGCAGGTTTAGATGCCGTTTCGACATAGCACCACATCTCGAACGAATATTCAAACTAATAAATGCTCTCTGTCATAACCTGCGGGAGGGTAGGCTGAGTAGTCACCTAATAAATAAATTAGCCAGATAAGCATCTTTAACCCTAAGAAAACATAATGACTGCATCGACCTCAAGCGGCTTCCCAAAACTACGGCCGGTTGACTCGCGCCCAGTCCTCAAGGATGGTCGTTTATTCATCGCATTGCGAGATCCGTTGAGGCTGACAGACAAAACCATTCTCATCCCCCAATCAATCGCGCCAATTCTGGCTCTTTGCGATGGGACACGGGACGCTAGCGGGCTGAATGCTTCACTCGCTGTCCGCCTCGGGTTGAACATCCCCATAGATGAGATCAAGCAGCTCCTGACCACGCTAGATGAGGCATTGTTGTTAGACAATGACCGGTCAGCTGAAGCGCAGGATCAAGCACGACACAAATTTCTGGATGCGCCTTATCGGGAGCCATCCCTTGCCGGACAATCATATCCAGCGGACCCTGACGAGTTAAAAAGCTTCCTGCAGGGTTACCTGGATACAGTTGAGGTTAAATCAATCACCGAAGAGGGTTGCGGGTTGGTCAGTCCCCATATTGACTACGATCGAGGTGGATCCGTCTATGCTCAAGTTTGGGGAGGCGCAGCCGAGTTCGTCAGATCGGCTGACCTAGCGGTCATATTCGGGACCGACCACTTCAGCCAGGATGACCGATTGACGCTTACCCGACAGCACTATGCCACACCTTTTGGCGTATTGCCAACTGCACGTGGAGTGGTCGAGGCTCTGGCGAAGACGGTTGGCGAAGAGGAGTCCTTTTCCGGTGAGCTTCGTCACCGGAGCGAGCATTCAATAGAGCTGGCTGCGACCTGGTTGCATCACATACGCGGAGGACAGCCTTGTGAACTTGTCCCCATCCTGTGCGGCACCTTCGAATGTTTTTTCGGGAGCGAACAGAACCCAGAAAACGACCCGACCATCGATCAACTCTTATGTACACTGAGGTCAGCCACAACCGGACATCAGGTAATTATTGTCGCCGCAGGTGACCTTTCCCACATTGGTCCAGCCTTTGGGGGTCGTCCTTTAGATCTTATAGGGCGTGCCCGGCTGCAATCGGCAGACGAAGAATTGATGGAGTTTACGTGCGCCGGCGACGCTCAGGGATTCTTCGAGGCCATCAGGCACGTGGATGACGCCAACAACGTCTGTGGGGCAGTCCCCATCTACCTGACGATCCGATTCCTCGACCCAGTAAAGGGCGAACTGATCGCTTATGATCGCTGCCCGGCGGATGAGCAGGGTACCTCATTGGTATCGATCTGTGGGGTGTTATTTAAATAACAGATCCTCTGAAAGGTCAGCAAGCAGTAAACTCTATCAATCATAAAGGGGTTCCGTCCTTCGGAACCCCTTTTCCTTTAGTGACCCGCATAGGAATCGAACCTATAACCTACTGATTAAGAGTCAGTTGCTCTGCCAATTGAGCTAGCGGGCCAAGTGTTGCAATTATACCAATGCTCCACTAACCGTCAACGACGATAGAG
>Ga0114919_10003014_pt1 | contig 13610 bp, 9 predicted proteins | sample BlataG_FD_88682 | JGI IMG/M metagenome (GOLD analysis project Ga0114919, IMG submission 88682) | Deep subsurface microbial communities from Black Sea to uncover new lineages of life (NeLLi) - Black_00105 metaG | ecosystem: Environmental > Aquatic > Marine > Oceanic > Sediment | place: Atlantic... | reverse complement strand
GATGGTGAAGCTACAGTGCGACATTTCGGCCATGTTAGGCCCGGAGATGTTCGGCGAGTTCATGATGCCCGTGCTGGAGGACCTCACGCGGTTCACCGACTACAGCATGTACCACTGGGACGGGCCTGGCGCGCTGCCGCACCTGGACCACCTGCTGAACCTGGAAGCACTCGACATGATTCAGTGGACGCCAGGCAGCGGGGCCCCGTCGCTGGCCCATCCGCAATGGTTCCCCATGTACCACCGCATCGTCGAGGCCGGCAAGAAGGTCATCCTTCTGGGCATTCCCACGGACAGCATGCCGCTGATGAAGAAGGAGTTCGGCCGAAAGCTACAGCACTTCATGATCAACCTGAGTTTCGACAGCCTCACCGACGCCGAGGAGGGCATCAAGCAGGCGCAGTACTAGCGGCCGTTCTCGCAGGGACTTCGCGCGGCGGGACAGGAGCCCCGCCGCGCTCAATTCAGGCGTGTGCGACAGCGCCGATGGGGAATGCGTGCTGGCTCGCGGCCCGCACGTTAGGTAGGCTATGGGGGCGCGGGTAGCCATTACTGAAGGGAACGATCATGAGGAAATCGGTTCTTGTCGGGCTGTTGATCTGTTTCGCCGTCGTGGCAATAAGCGCATCATTTGAGTCGGAAGGCGGCTGTTGGTCGCCCATGATCGTCATAGGATAGGCGAGAAGGTACGGGATGGTCCTAGGAGTGAGGCTATCTCGGAAATCCCGGGTGAAATCACAGCGTGCCTAGCAAAGCTACGTGCCCTGATAACTCATCAAGGAGATCGAGATGAAGCGCAAAACGATCATTGGACTGGTCGTCGGGCTCTCATTGGCGATCGCTGCAGCAGCGATAGTAGTGTTTGTCGTCTGGTCTAGGCCAGACCCGACCGAGTTCGTTCGGGGCTTCTTCGATGATGCTATCCATGGCAGGCGGTCAGCGGTGTATGAGAAGCTGTCCGGTGTGGCCCAAGACAGAGAGGTCCTCGCTGCGCAGATATGTGAAGAGGGAGAGGCATGGCGGGCCATAGAAGTGCTTTCATCCGGAGCCGAGAAGAAGGAGGTCGAAGGGAAGAGCATGTGGGCTGTGCCTTTCCGCATCATGGAATCCGAAGGAAAGACTGCCTTCATTCTAGTAGTCAAAGACGATGGTAAGCTTCGCATCTACGGCTTCAGTGATGGGGACCAGCATGCCTGCTTTGATGGAGTGATCCGCTATATCCTCACACTGCCCAAGGACCCCCAGCCCTTCATAGATCGCGGTGACGAGGCCTTCGAGGCCGGCGACTTCAAGACGGCGGCTCGGGAATACTCCCTGGCGATCAACTACGGGGCCCAAGATGCCGAGGTGTTCCTCCGAGCGGGAAAGGCGTTCTTCAAGCTTGCAGAGGACGCTGAACTGCCGCAGGTCAAGCGCAGGGAGTACTTCAGCGCCGGAGTGAGACGCGTAGATCAAGCGCTTCAGATCAACCCTCAATTCCTCGAGGCCCAGCAGTTGAAGACCGATCTGACGTGGAGCATGTTGATTACCGGCGCACGTTTCCGCAACGAACAGCCCGACTGGGAGAAGTTCATTGCAGAAGCAACGAAGCTCATAGAACTCGACCCGGAGAATGCCGTCGCATACTTCCGACGAGGCCAGGGCTACATGGGCCTGATGCACCGGGACGAAGGGCGCTATCGCGAGTTGGCGCGCGCGGACTTCGCGCAGGCAGTCGCGCTGGAGCCTGAGAATATCAGCTTCCTGGTCGACGGGCAGATCGCGCTGCTGTTGCAGGCGGAACAGCTTGACGAGGCCGAGGCAGCCTACTTGGCCGCTATCGAGAACAACCCTCAGCACCCACAGTTGCGCGTTCACTATGCTAAGCTCCTTTACCGGCGGGATAAGAAGGCCGAATCGTTCGGGCAGATCCAGATGGCCATCGAAGTCGCCCAGGAGCAAGGGCCGGCCGAACGGATGGTCGCCCAGATGGCGCTGGCGGACTACTACTACGCTGAAGCGCAGATAGAGGAGGCCATACTGGCTTATGAAGCCGCCGAGTCGATAGACCCAACGGACTTCCGCGCGTACGTGATGCACACCTTTCTCCTGAAGAAGCAGGCCCGCTACGAAGAGTCCACCGGCGTGATGCGCAAGGCGATGGAAGTTGCCGAAGACTTGTTGGCCGGCGAGGGCGAATCGGAGTTGTCTCCCGATCAGCGCAGCAGGCTGGAGCTAAGCCTGATAGACCTGCGATACCGCATGGCCGATTCGCTGCTGGACGAAATCGCCAGCGCGCCCGACATGGATGAAGAGACCGAAGCCTCCCGCATCGAGGAAGTCGATGACCACATGACGATCATCGACAGCCAGCAGAACATCAGGCCCATCGAGCCCCGCTACTACAAGATTCTCGGACGGATCGCCTTGACCCGGGGAGACCTTGACGAAGCCATAATGCACTTGCTCCAGGCTTACGAGGACACCAAGGCCTACGGCGGCTACGACGAGCACACGGCCCGGCTGTTAATCAGCCTCTACGCGCGCCAGGATCGGCTCACGAACGCCGAAGGCATGATCGACGAGTACCTTCGCTACCCGGACCTGCCCAACAGAAAAGACGTTCTGTTGGCCAAGGCACGCGTGCTGATGAAGTATCGGGAATACGACAAAGCCAGAGCCTTCGTCGAACGTGCTCTGGAGCTTGACAGCGATTACAAACCAGCCAAGGATCTGTTGTGGGAACTAGACATCCTGACCGAATAACGCCCCCCATTGGCGGCGCGTAGGGGGATCGCCCGTCGCGCTTGTTGTTGCCGAACTCAGGCCCGGCCGCTACAATGCCGCTCTTTCGGCCGAGCGGGGAGTTGTCCCGACCGGCCGTCCTCAAGGAGCGAGCGGTGTCGCCTGACGAACTGGCGAAGATGACTGACTTCAGCGGCCGCAAGGCCTACGGCTACGTCAAGCACCTGGCCGTGACGATCGGCCCGCGGTGGACGGGCTCATCGGCAGAGCACCGCGCCGCGCGCTACATCGCCAAGATGTTCCGCCAGTTCGGCCTGACGACGCGGCTTCAGCAATTCCCCGTCCGCACGTTCGCCAGCAGCAGGTGCTCCCTGAAGGTCAAGGATCGCGGCAAGTGGCGACCGGTCGCCATCGAGCCGGTGTGCCTGACGGCAAGCCTGCGGAACTTCAGCGGCGAGCTTTACTACCTGGAGTCCGCCGCCCGTGAGTGCTGGACGGACGAGATGGCCGGCAAGATCATACTCTCGCCCGGCCGCCACCGCCCGGCCGACCGGCCGCTGCTGATCCGCAAGTACAAGCCGGCCGCGTGGATCATCGTCGAGACGGGCCTGGCCCCCGAGCCCGTCCACTTCGCCATGCCGCACGCCGAGCGGCGGGAGTTCGGCGACATCCCCCACGCCCGCATGACGCACCTGGACGCCGTGGACATCGTCAAGCGCGGGCTGACCGCCGCCCGCATGACGATGATCAATACCGACCGGCCCTCGCACTCGCTCAACGTCATCGGCGAAGTCAGGGGCAGCGAGAATCCTGACGAGATCGTCGTCATCTGCGCGCATTATGACTCGTCGCTGGGCATAAGCGGCGCGTCGGACAACGCCGGCGGCACGGGCATGATGATGGAGCTCGCCCGCGTGCTCACCGGCGCCAGGCCCGCGCGAACGCTGCGGTTTATCGGCTTCGCCGCCGAAGAGACCCGCATGCAGGGCAGCCGGCACTACGCCTGGGACCTGTCCCGCCGGGCCGGGCGAGCAAAGAAGGCCAAGAGCTTCAACGAAAAGAAAGACACCACCGAGCTGGACAGGCACGTATTCTGCCTCAATATCGACGTGCAGGGCGCGGTGATCGGTAAGCACAGCTTTTCGTTCTCCGGCGTGGAGGACATCGGCGCGTCGGTGCGCATGCTCGCCAAGGAGACGGGCCTGCCGGCGAGCGTGTCCAAGGGCGCGGGCATGACGGACGGCTCGTCCCTGGCGGCCGTGGGCATACCGGCCCTGCAATTCGCACGCTCTGCCGGTACGGGCGGGTACATGCACACGAGCCTGGACGACATCAGGTACGTCTCGGCCGACGCGCTGGCCAAGGCGGGGCGGTTCGTGGAGCTTTACCTGCGGCGGCACTTCGTAGCGGGCAAGGCCCTGCCCTTCCCACGGGAGATACCGCCCGACCAGATGAAGGAGCTGGAAGGCTTCAAGAAGGTCGAACCCACGGCCAAGAAACCCAGGCTGCCCTGAAGCAACAGACGGGAATTAGTTAATGGACAAGACAACGCGCACGCAATTTGACGGTCGCAAGGCCATGGCCCACGTCGAGCACCTGGCCGTAACGATCGGCCCGCGGCTGACCGGCACGCCCGGCGAGCACACCGCGGCGGCCTACATCGAGAAGACATTCAAGTCGTTCGGCCTGTCCACGCATCGCCAGAAGTTCCCCGTGCAGACGTTCGATTCGGCCAAGTGTCGCCTGGCCGTCCAGGACGGGCGGAAGTGGCGGGACGTGCCGATCCAGCCGGTGGGCTTGTCGGCGAGCACGCCGGCGGCCGGCTTCACCGGCAAGCTGCACGTGCTCGAATCGGCCGACCCGGACTACTTCACGTCCGAGATGGCCGGCAAGATCGTGCTGCTCTGCGGCAAGGTCAAGCCCGGCGACCACTTCAAGCTGGCAGCCTGTAAGCCCAAGGCCGTCATCTTCGTCGAGGAGCACCTCACCGAGGAGCCCGTCCGCGTCAACCTCCGTGGTGAAACGCTGGAAGCCCTCGGCAAGGTGCCGGTCGGCCGAATGCGACACCTCGACGGCGTGGACATCGTCGCGCGCGGGGCGACCAAGGCCAGGCTCAAGATGGTCAACACCCAGCGGGCCAGCCACTGCTTCAACGTAATCGGCGAGCTGACCGGCACGGATCGCCCCGACGAGATCGTCGTCATCTGCGGGCACTACGACTCGTCGCGCGGCGTCGCCGGCGCGTCGGACAACGCCGGCGGCGCGGCCCTCGTGATGGAGCTTGCCCGCGTGCTGTCGGCTGCGGGCAGCAAACGCACGCTGCGGTTCATCGCCTTCGGCGGCGAGGAGACGGGCCTCCAGGGCAGCAGGCACTACGCCAGGGAGCTGCTCAAGGCCGACAAACGCCAGCGGAAGCTCAAGACCTTCAACGATAAGACCGACAAGACCGAGCTGGCGCGACACGTGCTGACGTTCAACGCGGACGTCCACGGGGCCGTGCTCGGCAAGCACAACTTCAAGTACTCCGGCTCGGAGGACCTCGCCGCGGCGGTGCGCCTGCTGGCCAAGGAACTGGGCGTGGCGACCGGCACGGAGCGCGGCCCGATGAGTTCGGACGGCTCGCCTCTGGCGGCAATCGGCATACCGGCCCTGCAATTCGCCCGCGGCGGCGGCACGACCGGCTACCTGCACTCGACCCTGGACGACATCCGCTTCGTATCGCCCGACGCGCTGGAAAAGGCCGGGCGGTTCTCGGAGGTGCTGCTGAAGCGTTACGTAACGACGGCCGCGGCGATGGCGTTCCCACGCGAGATACCCGACGGGCAAAAGGCGGACCTGGAGAAGTACAAGGTCACGGCCGAGCGCGGCGCCGGCAAGGTCGGGCGCGCCGCCGGCAAGCGGGCCACGAAGAAAGCCGCCAAAAAGCCGGCCAAGAAGGCCAAGCGCCGGGCCAGGTAGCCCAGGGGCGCACGCCAAATCGGCGTCCTTGCCCCAACGGGCGACAGGGGTTATCCTGCCTCCCTCCAGAAGGCCTCGGCAAACAGGAGCGGATTAGACATGACAATCCGTGCGGTGATCCTTGGGCTGCTGGGCGCGGTGTTCATCGCCGCGGTCACGTACCTCAATGATCGCGTGTGGGGGCTCTCTCAGATCGTCGCCAGCCACCTGCCGGTGTTCGTGTTCGGCCTGCTGATCGTGCTGGCGCTTGCGGCCAACCCGCTGCTGTACATGCTAAAGCCTGCGTGGCGACTCAGGCCGAAGGAAATCGCCGTCGGCATGATGATGATGCTGGCGGTGTGTAGCATCCCCAGCTACGGCTTGCTGGTGACATTCACGCGGGCGTCGGCGGTATCGGCGAACGTTTACCGCACCCGCCTGGGCTGGCAAAAGAACAAGCTCGTCGAGCAGATGCCCTCGCACATGCTGCCCGGCGAGGGCAAGGACAGCCAGGAACTGACAGACACGGTCAGGGCTGGCGCGGGGTCGAAAGACGCCAAGATATCGTTGGGCGAGGTGCCCTGGCGCCACTGGGCCGAGCCGCTGGCGACCTGGCTGCCGCTGGTCGTGCTGATGGCCGTTGCGGTCATATGTATGGGGCTGATCGTGCATCGCCAGTGGTCCGACAGGGAGCGTCTGCGCTATCCGATCGCCGAGGTGGCCTCGTCGCTGATCGCCCAGGACCCCAACCACGCACGTCAGCCGCTGTTCAGGACGCACATGTTCTGGTGGGGCCTGGGGATCGTGCTGTTCATTCGCGTGTCCAACGGCGTCTACGCCTGGTCTAACAGCAACTGGATCAATATCCCCTTGCAGTTGAACTTCAAGGCCATTATCGACGCGTGGGAATTGCTGGGCAAGGCGGACTGGTGGGCCTACTGGTGGTTCATCCCAACGATCTACCCCACCGTCATCGCCATCGCCTTCATGCTGTCGTCGGACGTGAGCCTGTCGCTCGGCATCGCCCCGATTTGCTTTACCGCACTTGCGATGATCCTGCTGGGCGGGTACGGCGTCAGCATCGGCGCGGACGATTACATGCGCGGCGGCTCGGCCGTGTGGCAGCGGTTCGGCAGCTACCTCGCCCTGGCTGGGGTCATCGCCTACACCGGCAGGCGATACTACTGGGACGTGCTGCGCGCCGCGCTGACTTTCCGCGCGGCGGCGGCGGTCGATGCGATAGCCCCTCGGGCGTGTCGCGCGCTGATTGTCTGCATCGTGGCGATGATTGTCGTATTGATCCTCATGGGCCTGGACTGGCCCGTGGCTGTGCTCGCCGTGCCGCTGATTCTGCTGGCCTACCTGGGCATGGCCCGGATCAACTGCGAGAGCGGGCTGTTCCTCAACCTGCCACGCTGGCAGCCTGTCGGCGTGCTGCTGGGGCTGTTCGGCGCCGCTGCCCTGGGGACCAGGGCCGTGCTCGTGCTGTCCATGCTGTCGATCGTCTTCACCGTCGGCACATGGGAGTGCTTCATGCCGTTCTTCATGAACGGCCTGCGCCTGTGCACGAACCAGCAGATCAAGCCGGGCCGGGTCGGCATGTCGGCCGGGTGCGTCTACATCCTGGGCCTGGCCATCGCCGTGCCGATAACACTGTGGGCCTGCCACAACTACGGCGTCAGCCGGGAAGGATGGGCCTGGTCCACGGCCGCCTACGAGTTGCCTTCCTGCGTCTACGACCCAGCCGACGTCGTCGTCACCGAGCTCAAGAACGAGGGCATGCTCGCCGAGTCCGAGAGCTACACGCCCTGGCAGCGCGTGACCAACATGGCCGCGCTGCGGACGTGGAAGATATGGCACAACAAGTTCCTCTCGGCCGCCCTCATCGGCATCGCCCTGGTGGGCGTGGTGAGCTACCTCCGCCTGCGGATACCGTGGTGGCCGATACATCCGATCCTGTTCATGGTGTGGGGCACGCGGCAGATGGCCGAGATCGCCGCGTCGTTCCTGATAGGCTGGGCCATCAAGGCCGCCGTGACGAATCTCGGCGGCACACGCACGTACCAGAAAGGCAAGTCCCTGATGTTCGGCGTGATAGCCGGCGACCTGACCGGCGGGCTGATCTTCATGGCCGTCGGCGTGTGCTACTACTTCGTCACCGGCAAGGCGCCGCAGAAGTACGGCATCTTTCCAATGATGTTCTAGCCGGCTAACATGTTCCCGGCCCGGTCGGGCATGAGGAGACACATCCGATGGACGGCATTTCCCTCGACTGGTGGCGGCAGCACGGCCGGAACGCAACGCTGGATGAATGGAAGGAGCTGACGTTCCTGTCCTTCCGCGACGACCTGAGCGACATTCCGCCCTGCCCGCCGCCGAGCGGCTATCACATCCGCAGCTACGCCCCCGGCGACGCCGACCACTGGGTGCGCATATGGCAGGCGGCCGGGCTGAAGGGATGGGACGGCTCCACGCGCGAGACGTTCGATCACGACTTCGGCGGCCACCTTCAGGCCATGCCCAAGCGCTGCATCTTCGCCGCCACCGACGCCGGTGAGCCCGTCGGCACGGTGACTGCGTGGTTCACGCGTATCCGCCGCCGGCGGTGGGGCATGATCCACTGGTACGCCATCGTCCCCGCCCACCAGGGCCGAGGCCTGGGCAAGCCGCTGCTGGCTGAGTGCCTCCGGCGGATGCGAGCGTGCGGCCATCGGCGGGCGATGGTCGGCACGCAGATCATCCGCCTGCCGGCCATCAAGCGGTATCTCGAACTCGGCTTCCGCCCGGAGTCGCCCGAAATCCGCAAGCTCCTCCGCCGCCACATCTCCCACCCCCTGCTGAACGGCTAACCGGCGGCGGCTCGTGGCATGGCCACGCAACCGGCTTCGCCAATCCTCCTCCGTTGGAGCTACAGAGGACAAGGGCTACCCCGTTCAAGAGCGTGGGCATGCCGCCCGCCGGAATACCCTTGACGCCGCACTTGCACAAGAGTATATTAGAGGAAGGTGAGGGGTACTTCACGTGACCGATCACAGACAGCCATTGCATCGACATTGACTCTGTCTCATTGGGAGAGGAGACACCATGGATAATTCTAAGATATCGTCATTGGGAGATGCACGCGAACGCATTCTTCACGGCATAAGAGAGCACGTGACGAATCTCTCGGAAAAGATAATACCGACGGACTACTTCACGCCGCACGACCATACGCATTGTCTTGCGGTACAGCGCATCGTCCAGACGCTCATCGCCGAGTGTAGAGTCAAACTGACCAAGTTGGAGGAATTCCTTCTTATGGTAAGTGTATGGACTCACGATATTGGAATGCTGGATGCGGTCGCCACGCCACAGTTGGGCGAAGGTTATGCCATTATGGCAAAGCGGGACACTCATGATGAGATCTCTGCCTCCTATATTAACACCAATGAGCAATTCCTATGTATCTTCACGGACACCGGGCTGAGTGAAGGTCTCACACGCAGCTATCTTCGCACGGTCAGCATCGTGAACCGTTACCATCGTCGGAAAACAAGGGTCCGCGACTGCCCCGAGCATAGACATGTCGAAGACGAGCCGGTACGTGGCCGTCTCTTGGCATGCCTACTGCGTCTTGGCGACACGCTCCATGTTGACTCGACGAGGTATGAGGCGAAGCTTTACAATATGCTTCAAATAGGAGCTTTCGACCGATCGGCCCGTCTTCATTGGCTCAAGTCACACATGGTGTCTGATGTCTATCTCGACAGCGAGACGCAGAGGATTATTGTCACGATTGATCTTCCCGCGACAGAGAAGGAGAGCAATAAGGGCGACACCTGGGACGAGAACGTAAAGAAATTAAAAGCAATCATCAGAGATGACATTTATGAGGATGTTCAGGAGACCCGGCCGACCATATTGGCCGAGTGCAAACGGTTTTTCGCCGACGTTATAGTCAATGAGTGCTACTGTTATGGCTTCACTGATGACATGCGAGCAGAGATTCTTGGTATTCTCAACGACTTGGCTATACTCTCGTCTCCCAACACATCAAAAGTGATCGACAAGTCCGTCGAAAGCATACTGGCCCTATCCGCCAAGCCATTCCTTACGTTCGAACGGTTTGCCAATGATGTGAATGTGTTGGTTGACCAGTTGCGCAAGGTCCACGGCGAGCGGCCTTGTGACGTAGCCTTGGGGAAGATAATCAAGACGCTGAGTGGCATTCATGACAGCTTCCCTACCAACGGTAAACAAGTCACAAAAGGTCAGATAAAGAAATACACAGACGCACTGGCACAATATGCTAAAACAATGACAGAACAGCGAGAGCGTGCAAGGGCAGCCATATACGAGCAGGCAGATCGAGTCTTAAAGGACAAGAAGAACCTATTCCTCTTCGGATACAGCGAGATAGTCCTCGGGCTTCTCGGCGCAGTAACCGAGACAGGCCCCAAAAGTGATATGAACGTCTTTGTTTTCGAATGTAGTGGTAAGGGGCAATTCTCGGTTCAAAACGATATGGAGTATAATGACGGTTTGCACTACGCCCTTGCGGTTGCGAAGCAGGGCTACAAGAGGGTTACGCTTATGCCCGACACTTCCTTCGCTTCGTTGCTCAACGTCCCAAAGACAGACGCCGCGACAAATGGACTACTTCTGATCGGCGCAAACAGTATCGAAGAATCATCGGACGATCGCCCTGCATGTAGCCATTCATCGGGACATCTGATGATGGCAATCGTGGCGAAGGCTTTTGGAGTTCCTGTTATTACGGCAGCTGACGGCATCAAACGGGGAGAGATAGACTGGGAAGGACTCAGGTGCAACAGACGTGGTACTGCTTGGCTTTCCGGCGACAGGGACTTGCTGGCGTGGATCAAGCGCGAAGGCATCGCGTGCTGGAACTACCGGGCTGACAAGATTGATGCCAAGTGGTACGACGAACTCATAACCGCATGAACTTGGGGGGTGGCGTGGCTCGCCCCGGCCGGCAGGCGGCGTCCAACATCTTCGCAATGGTGCTCCGCCCCCCCCCGTCCGCACTCACACTGAACCCTCAATTGTTGAGGGCCGCAACATTCGCGCCTTATGGGGGTGGATATTCGTTTGACGGGGGGTACAATGGCCGCACGCGGCTGACGGATGGCCGCTTCGAGCGAACAGAGGCGCTCATTTTGCGGGCAATCCGCCGCGGCGGACCCGCCCTACGACCGTTCATCCAAGGGATTGCACTCATGAACAACTCCTCCAGCGCGAAGGACGTAGCCGGTGTAGACAAAGCACCCGGTGTACGTGACGCCACTAGCGCGACCGAATCGCCCGGCGTGTGTGCCCCGGCCGGTGTGGGTGCAAATGGCTCGGCCGACGCGGCCGGCGGGACCGGCTCACTGCGCCAACTGGCCGGGACGCTTCTGGCGGTGCTGCTGCTGGCTGCGTGCATGTGCCTGGGGCGGGGCTGTGCGGGGGCCGAGGGCCAGGTCATCCTGCCGCCCAGCAGCGTGGCCATCGCCGCCGACGACCCGGTCGATGAAACGGACCTCGCCCGACTCGCCCGCACCGATCAGACCGCCCTGCTGGAGATGTGCCTCACCCGCTACGACGAGCTGCCCGTGACGGACTACACCTGCACGCTGACGCGGCAGGAGGTGCTCCGCGGCCGCACCCAGCCGCGCCAGCAGGGGCTGGTGAAGTTCCGCGACCAGCCGCTGTCCGTGGCCATCCACTGGACGGTCAACCCGCCCGGCGGCGACCGCGTGGTGTACGTCGAGGGTCTATACGCCAACGACGACGGCGTCAGCCGGATGGTGGTCCGCCCGGCCGGCTGGGCGGTACAGCTCGCCACCGGCGGGTCGGTGCTTCGCGAGCCGACGGCCAAGGACGTGCTGGACAAGACGCTGCGGCCGATTACGGACTTCGGCTTCCGCAACGCGCTGGTGAGCATCCTCCGAGTCGGGCGCGAAGGCGATCGGATCGGCGCGATCCGCCGGGAGTTCGAAGGCGCCGCCGACGTTGGCGGCCGACCGTGCCTGGCGCTGATGCGGGCCATCGACGAGCCATGGCGCGACGATATACCACATCGCACGCGGATATTCATCGACCGCGATTTACTACTTCCCATCCGCCTGGAGGGCTACGACGGCGACGGCGAGCTGATGTGGGAATACCAGTTCGACGACGTCCGGCTGAACGTCGGACTCGGCGACGAGGACTTCACGCCGGAGGCGAACGGCATCGCGCCGCCGGGGTAGTTTCCGGCAAAACCTTTTGTCACGGCGGGGCGCAGGCGGCAGCCAGCGGCAACGGCTGGCAAGCAGTGGGCAGCTACGGCAACTTACGGCAAGCTGTGGCACGCTGTGGCAAGCTATGGCAACTGTTTTGACATCCGCGAGGGCGGCTGATACCGTTGTGGTCCACGCGTCGCCTGCCGGGCGAGCGACCCACGACAACACCAACACAGGAGCCGAATCTGATGAACATCATCGTGCTGATGCTGGACTCGCTGCGACAGGACCACGTAAGTTACTACGGCTGGGAGGGATGCCCCATCGAGACGCCGAACATCGACGCGGTGGCGGCCGAGGCCGTCGTGTTCGACAATGTCTACCCGGAGGGCCTGCCGACGATCCCCGTCCGCACGGACCTCATGACGGGCCAGAGCAGCCTAACCAACCGCACATGGCAAGAGCTTGTGGCAACTGATGTTACGGCCGCACAAATCCTCAGCAAGGAGGGCTACCTCACCGCGATGGTGGCCGACACGTACCACCTGTTCAAGCCTAACATGAACTTCCACAACGGCTTCGACGCGTTTCACTGGATTCGCGGGGCCGAGTACGACAGCGTTTCCCGCGCGCCGATGGAGCACTTGAAGTTGGAGGACCACATAACCGACCGTATGCCCAAGACTTGGCACGAGTCCGTGCGGAAGGTGCTCCGCAACCTGGACGGGCGGACCGCCCCGGAGGACTTCCCCTGCTGGCAGACGGTCGATAAGGCGCTGGAGGTGCTGCGACACGCGCGGCAGGATAAGCGCAAGTTATTCCTGTGGTTAGACACGTTCCAACCCCACGAGCCGTGGTGCCCGCCGGCGAAGTTCGACACCTTCGGCGACCCGGACTACGCCGGCCCGAAGGTCGTCATGCCGCCGGGCGGCCTGGCGAGCACGTGGGCAGATGAAAATGTAAGTGCACGCACACGAAGCCTTTACGCGGGCGAGGCCGCCTATACCGACCACTGCATGGGTCGCCTGCTAGACGGCATGCGGGAGATGGGCTACTTCGACGACTCGCTGATCGTGATCCTGTCCGACCACGGCCACCCGCTGGCAGACCACGGGAAGTTCCTCAAAGGCGGCGACCGGCTGTATAGCGAACTACTGAAGGTACCGTTTGTTATGCGCCTGCCGAGGGGCGAGCACGGCGGGCGGCGAGTGCAGACGCTCGGGCGATTTCCCGACCTGCTGCCGACCATGCTCGATGTGGCCGGCCTCGGCGCAGCCGGTATGTCCATGGCCGGGCGGTCGCTCAAGCCCGTCATCGAGGGGCAGGACGTAACGCTTTATCCAGCCACGGTTAGCGGCTTCTTCCCGACGACGATGCGATGCATCCGCACGCAGCAGCACAGCCTGTTCCTCGGCGCTGAGGGCGACACCGACGAGCTGTACGACCTGCAAGCCGACCCGCGCGAGCGGTCCAACATCATCGCCGAGGCCGGCGACGTCGCGGCGGAGATGGTTAAGCTCATCCCTTCCATATACTTAGGGCAGGCCCGCGCCCCCCGCGGCGTCCAGGGCACAATGGAGGTCGCCCATACATCCCTGGAGTAGCTGCCCGCCTAGCCGTCTCTCGCCAAGCGCCCAAGGAGGCTGTGAAAACGAAAGGATCGCCTGAGAGGCATATGTCTCGCAGGCCAGAGGAAGCTCCTGGCGGCCGAGGGCCATAAGGTCGTCCGCCGCGGCAGTAAGT
>Ga0114919_10003013_pt1 | contig 13610 bp, 9 predicted proteins | sample BlataG_FD_88682 | JGI IMG/M metagenome (GOLD analysis project Ga0114919, IMG submission 88682) | Deep subsurface microbial communities from Black Sea to uncover new lineages of life (NeLLi) - Black_00105 metaG | ecosystem: Environmental > Aquatic > Marine > Oceanic > Sediment | place: Atlantic... | reverse complement strand
GATGTCATGCAGGATTCACATCCTTGACAGGGTCTGATGTTCATATCATTCAGGATGAAGTCTAAGACCTCAATGTCACCTGTTTCTCTGACTCCTTTTACGAAGTATTCAGTAAGAGTGTCAGAGTTTCCTCCTCTTCTCGGACTCCCGTGAAGGACCACTACTCTCATGGAAGATTCTCCTCCGGTCTTGTGGAGAATATCCGCAAAATAAAGAGTCCATCGAAGCAGGAATGGAATTTGGGCGACCTATACAGAATGGCTTTTCAGTACGTGATATTCTTGCTGATTGGTGTATCTTGACAGAAGAATGGAAATACAAAGGCCCCATCTTTGATGCGCACACGCATATTGGAGAACCTGATACCCTCGATAAAATGCTCGAAATTGAAGATGGGTTTGGAGTAGCTGCACAGATTGGGATAGTGCACTCAAAGGATGGATTTCAAGCCGCTAAGAAACATTATCCTGAGAGATTTGTATTTGCGAAATATCTGTCTCTCAGTGACATCGCTCATTACAATGTTAATCCAGTCATAGATGAAATCTCAAGAACAAAAGAAGAGGGATATTCACTTGCGAAGACGTGGTTCGGTCCTCGATGGCGGGACTATATCGAAGATGTTCCTAGTGAATTCAGAATTGATAGTCCTAAACTCGACCCTGTATTTCAAGCACTGGAGGATAACGAACTTCCACTGTTGATCCATGTTGCAGATCCAGATACTTACTTTGAATTGCATTATCAAGATGCATCCAAGTATGGCACAAAAGAGGACAATTTGAGCCAACTCGAAGCTGTGCTAGAACGACATCCCCGATTGGTCTTTCAGATTCCACACTTCGGATCACAACCCGAGATACATCGACTTTCGAACCTCGCCAGTTGGCTAGATCGATTTCCAAGTATCATCCTTGATACAGCATCCTCGCGATGGATGGCTCGAGAACTAAGCAAGGATGTGCAAAAGGCGCGCGAGTTCTTGCTGAAGTATTCTGATAGGGTTCTCTTTGGAACAGATCTGTCCGCCAACCGTGGTGATACGGAGTACTTTGGTGCGAGATACATTGCTCAGAGAACTCTTTGGGAGACTGAAGTCCAAGGTGAGCCTTTGCCATTCGAGGACCCAGATACCAAGAACTCAGGTGGGACTTTCATCAATGGGCTTGGTTTACCCCTTTCCGTTCTTCGAAAACTCTACTGGGAGAATGCTATCCGAGTTTATGGTCAACCAGCATGACATCTCAGTCATTTCAGGACTAACACCGATTCTTGATTCATTCACTCCAGTCGGTAATTGCGACCTTGACTGAACGACGCATCTCGTTAGAAAAGTCTGCACCAGTCTTCCGTAAATAGATGAACTGCCCAATGTTCTTGGCCTCTTTGAAGACGGCTTCTTTATCCCTGGCACGAGCCATGAGTGTTGACTCAAATTCCTTACCATCTGTTCGGATGTATTTGTTCTTGAAATACACAAGGTGTTCAGGGAATCGGGGTGTCTTCTCACGGTCATCCCGTTGGGGATAGCCGAAGCACAGAAGAGTTATTGGAAAGACCCACTTAGGTAGATTAAACATCTCTCTGTGAATCTCTATGTTCTCCATTATGTCGCCAATGTAGCACGAACCTATCCCTAAAGACTCAGCAGCAATCACAGCATTTTGTGCGGCTATCAGTGCATCACAGGAAGCGAGCATTAAGTCTGATTCCTTTGGGGTGACATATTCGAGGTTTCGTTCCTTGCATAGGTCTCGCATACCGGAGTATTCGAAGAGGTCGTACCATCTCTGCATGTCTGAAAGGAACAATAATACAAGGGGGGCTTTGGCTATGAGTGGTTGGTTATCACATGTTTTAACTAATCTATCCTTCATCTTTTGATCTGCCACTTCAATAATGGAATAATGCATCATGTTTCCGGCGGTAGGAGCTCGAAAAGCACTGTAGAGAATCCACTTCTTGTGTTCTGAAGAAATCTCCCTCGAATCATATCCTCTCAACGATTTTCGATCATCAATTATCTTCAAAGTTTCGTTCATAGAATTCCTTTTGGTGTAGCTTCTATTTATCATAATCCATCAAGAAGTCGCCCCATCCCTCTGAAACCATCTTCTTAGTAATACTATTCCGATTACTCCCAAAATTAGAGCCGAGGATACTGCTAGTGTCATTATCAGAGGTGGAATATTGTCTTGAGATGTAATAGTAGGACGAGCAAAAACTTCTAGAAGAAATGGTGGACCGGCCGAGATTCGACACTGAGTGGGGGTATTTGCAGAACTGAGTGCTTGGGTCAGCCTTTTATGACTCGATGTGGTATGCATGCAGGGGATGTGCGTGATTCATAGGGGACAAGTCGACGTTCTTACTGGGAAGAAATCTAAGAGTGCGTCAATCGCATCGTGGAGGAGAATGAAACACAGAAAATCAATCACAATAATCGCTATTCTAATCTTTTCACTCTTTGGCCTTTGTTGGGGGATGGCTACATCAGCAGATCAAACATTGTCCTATTTGAGAGCTCAACCATTAGCAGAGTACCGGTATCACGGAATCCTAATTGAGCCTGCGCGAGAATCCGAAATCTGGAGCATTGACGACCAGCTGCATGTATACGGTAGGTTCTATATAATCAATACAACCAATGATGTCTATTCCATTCGCCTCTTCAATAGCTACCTGATCTTTCAAGGAAACTGGCTAGCATTTAACGCATCAGAGCATCATACAGGCAATCATACCATTGTCCTGATGATGAACAATTACACGCAACAGGAAACTACGATTCATGTGTCACGGTATGACCGTGTTGTATCCACCGCGTCCCCTATAGTTGGTATGCTCCTACTCACAAGTTACGGTTTTGGAGCTGGGGTGCTTGTCCTTTACCTAGTAGTGGCTAGACCAATCCAGAAGGAACTAGCGGCTTTCTTATCGGTGACTCAGACCCAAGAGATTCCAGACACAATGGATGAACGTACGGCCAAACTTGTTGTTGATAGAACCGATCATCTCATCCGACACCTTTCAACTGAAATTGCAGGTATTCGAAGTGAAAAAGGCAGTCTCCTCACAGCTGTTGGCGTTCTAGTTGCAGGCTATGGTTTCATCGTTTCAGAAGTATTAAGCAAGGTATTGGATCCAAATTTAATCGGCAGTGCTTTTCTATCAGTCCTCATTGGCATGTTTGGTCTTATCATTTCGGCGTATTACATTCTCTCCGATTCATCTGTTGAAGATTCAGAAGCAACGCTCTGGCATTACACCAATAGAGTGACTGAACCCATCCAAGGCAAGATATCAATGAAAGAGGATATTGTAAGGACCTACGATCTCGTATCCGGATGGAAACCAAAGGACTACGCAAAAGATAACATCAGGGAAGTCATGTCTCTCTACCATGCCTACAGGATAACGGATGAGCAGTGCGATAATGCAAAAACATGGATCAAGATATCACTTATTCTATTCCTCGCATTTTTCCTTTTTTTCCTGTTCATTTTTAGTCCTTTCGGAGATTACATCATGATTGGCTACTTTGGCTTTTCCGGAGGATATGTCTTTCTTCTCGGTTCCTACAACCTCAAGGAGTGGCTGGCCAAACCGCTCAAAGCGGAAAGAAGAACTCTGTTCTGGTGTCGCAATCGCACTGATACTACTAAGGCTCAGAACAAGGACATAGACAAGATTGACAACCTGCTGGCTGTGTGCAAAGTCAGTGTAATCGAAACGTGTAGTAATGACGCCAAGGTAATCGAGAGGATTCAGACAATAGTGAAAGCCGGCAAACCCGACAAAGGCACGAAACCAAAGGACCAAGACTATGTGTTTAGTGTGGATAAGAAGCACGGAACAGAATGGGCAGGCAAAGAAGTTCCATTGCTTTTCACAGAATACATTGGGGAGAATACTGGAATAGAGGTTTACCCCCATCGGGATAAGAGCCGCTCAATTGTAACGATATATGACTATCTTGTTAAGTTGGAAAAAGAATAGAGCGGAAGATGAAATCTGAAGATTTGCGATTATTCACTCGTATCAATTGAGCTTTGAACTTATATTGCCACATCATCAATTGAGGTTAGAGAAAAAAAGAAGGCTCGAAAATGCAAACAAGAGAAATGTATAAACATCTTACAGTAGGTTTTGTCTTTCTCCTTGTATGCCAATTCATTCTCCCTTCTGCTGTAGGAGCTCAGGTCATTGAAACTAATCCTACACCAAATATCCACAAAACAATTGTTATCCCCGTGTATTCAAATGACGAAACTCCGGAAACCTCAATCAGTCAGATAGTAGAAAAAATGGAAACTGTTAGAGATTTCTATGTCGAGAGCTCTTATTCCAAAGTAACCTTCCATTCGGATATTCTCGGCTGGGTCAAATTAGAGAATAACCTCAGTTCCTATGTCAAAATTTCCCATTATCCCAATGGAGCAGAACGAGTAACAGTAGAGCATAGCATCTTTGTAGATATCATAAGGCAACTAGATAATGGCTTTGACTTTTCTAAATATGACACACTAATTGTTGTTCATGCTGGAAAAAGCGACCAACAAGCATTTCCCGATGAAGGGGACTATATTGGAACTTGCTATGTTCCAACCACATTTTATGCTGATGGTGTGGGATTTAATGGCGCTTCTATTGTATCGGAGTTTGATACTTCTGCGACAATCTGCCACGAACTAGGCCATCGACTTGGAGCTGATGATTTGTATGACTATCTCCAAGATAATATTAGTCTTGGTCCATGGTGCTTGATGAGCAGCGGAGATGAGGGTTTTTGCGGATATACAAAAGAATCGCTCGGGTTCATCGAAGAACATCAAATATTCTATCTAGAAAACGGGAACTATCGATTGACATTATCACCCCTTTCATATCAAGTCCAGGGTTATCGGATAATCAAACACGGATTATCAGACGGACGCACACTATACATCGAAGCAAGAGATGCAGAAAATGGGTTCGATAATGGTTTGCCTTCAAGTGGACTTCTTGTCTATTTCATCAATGAAACATCGATTGCAGATCGTCGTGGCGGAAACGAAGTGATTTGGTATGATGACACAGCTCTGAACCAATCTCTCTGGTGGAAAGATGCAGTCTTGAGAGTGGGCGAATCTATAGGACTTGCAGACCAGTCGATCTCGATAAGATATGTTGAAACCAATCAAGATGGATACATTGTTGACGTGAGTACTGAGATTGAAGAAGGCTGGATTTTGAATGATCGATTCCACTTTGAGGATGATACGAGTCCCGTAGATATTGACGTAGTCTGGACAAGGAATTATCGAGATGAAATCATATACTATGCCGCTGTTGTAATCTCACGAAATAGTCGCTCAGCTCTTCAGATATACAATTCCACAAACTTCGGAAGAGAGTGGCTTCTTCAGTATGACTCTGGAGAGGAATTCAACATCTCGAGCCTTTACAATGATTTCGTCTACTATGATTACAACCTATGGTATATCGGTATCTTTCAGCAAGAAGGAGAATGGATTGTTGGAGCAGGCGTCTATTTGGATTATTCCAACAGACTTGGCATATGGAATCTAACAAAATTCTTCAATACAACACAGCGTTATGGGCTGTCAGCATCATCTGATTCCGAGAACATGTATATTGGTTTGACAATTGGTGAATCTACAAATCGCAGCTTCTGTTGTATCAGACGATATAACAACACCTGGTATAGTACGATTATCCCAACGAATGGGGTGGTATCAAAATTCGATCTATCAAATCCACTAGAAGCAGTTGAGAAACCATGGTTTTCGTTCTACAACAATACTGGGAAGTACATAATGGAGTTTGAAACAGGACAGATGGTGAAATTAGATGATGACAGGTGCAATGACATACATATTGCTAAATCGTCTGACCATTTAGTCACCGTTTCACACTCGGTTGAAAATACAACTGTCTATCTTCGAGTTCATCAATGGAGTGTTGCCACAGGAACTACTGTATTGCTGAATAAAGAAGTCACAATCCAGAAAATCTATTGCGTATTCAGTGGGCCGCTAAACAACACATGGTTATTGGCAATTTACAACAACACCCTCTATCTCTATACATTCGGTGAAGGTAGTATGAAAACCGAATCTATTACGGAATTACCTACATACCCGCAAAACCTCTGCTCGCCCTCTATCAATTCGGAATATTACATATTTCCACTCATCATTCATTATAGCTCTTCTGAAATCTCAACACTAACGTATGGAAGCCATCCTCCGGATGAACCCGAGCTAGTACTATGGTTCTATCAGAAAGATTCGAACTCATCTGACAATGTAATCTTTTTTGTAGGAGTTATAGTGTTAATTCTATTTGTGATTATATTCATGGGAATTCTAATCGATAGAACGCATAGCAAATAGTTAGTCTTCTCGCTCACTTGCTAGAATATCTGTAAACATGAGGAATTACGAGAAAGTCAAAAGTTCAGTGCATCTAATATGTTTAAGTTCATTTTGATCCACTGATGGAATTAAAGAGCATTCAATTTAGTACCTAACAAGGAGGGAGTTTATGTCTGGAGCGGAAAGATTTCCTGTATTTGATGGGAATATCGAAAAATACTTGGAACAAATGGGATGTATCACAAAAGTAAGACAAAGACAACTGTTGGGTGAGGCACGAGATGCTTGCGATTTGATTATTAGATCTTATTGGTATACTTGGGCCATTTCAGGAATAACAACGTTCTCATCCGACCAGCATCATCAGATTGATACTAATCCTTCACGAGATTTCGGCAGATGGTACGGAATTTGGTGTAGAATGCAAGAAACATTGAATATCCTATATGATTCAGTAGTTCTTGGACTGGAAGGACGAACAACAAGTAGTACGAACCTACTGCGTGCAGCGATGGAAAGCATAGTCACAGGTGTCTTCTATCACCATCTTTCTCTGCCAGAATATCGTGCAAGCGCCCTTGTTGTGAACGATTTACGAATTGGAAGGAATAGTGATGTTTTCCATAATCTTGTTACAGAAGCTATTGCGAGTATTGAAAATGAGAAGGATATTCCTCTGCAACTAGAATACCAGGTCAGTAGAATAGCATATGCTGCAAATCCACCTCTTCATGTGCCATCGTTTAAAGCAATGCTGAAACAAATCGCTGAATGGAAGGTTCTTGAAAACGATACTAAAGAGATTATAGACAATCTATATGATAAGTGGTTTGATCACTTATCCACTTATGCGCATTCTCTAATAGATTCGAGTTATATTAGTGGAGCAGCGAAATCTGGTAATATGGAAATATTGCTTGGATGGGATGTTGATGTAGATTCGTTCAGAAATTTTGCAAATGAATTCAATTCCATGTGCATAATAGTCCTTCATTTATTTTTAGCTTCAACTGTAGAGCTACAGACAACTCGAGAGTTCTCAAATCGAATTTCCTATTTTCTGGAAAAAAATCCCCAAGTTGATTCAATTCTAAAATCTATCATTATGCAAATTCGGGAATTGATAAAAAATATTCCTTGAGATAATTGAATATTGGAACGCCAGATGATGTCGAATCAATGTCTAATTCTTCTATAGGAATTCGAAAGGCATCATAAGTCATTCAGAGATGATATTAGGCGTCTTAACAAGATTCATTCTTGACCCGAATTTCTTCTGCACATCGGTTCCTTATGTCAGCCACACCCTAATCCGGAGGAACAAATGTGCCATCTCTCCTACTACAGAACCCCCTCTCGAACTTCGTCAATCTCATCGCAGGATGCTTTGCTGAAGTCCGGGATTTTCTCATGTTCATCGGTCAGGTGTCAGGCATCATCATCGTACTTGTTGAATTTTTGTTTTCAGGCCTTCAGCCCGAAGATATGAATCTGTTGGATTATTGGGAACGAGCTAGAATGTCACATTAGTGGGGAACATTAAAAGACCAACCTCCACTAAAGAATTCGGGAACAGGGATACTTCATCTGAGATCCCTAGCCTTTAGCCATGGGGGTTTGAGTCCAGAATGAACATCAAACTTGACAAGAGCAATGAAGATTGGTGTAAACTCAGAGTAGGCAAAGTGAAATTCAAAGCTTCGGGCAAGAGTATTGCTGTTGATGATGTTGATGATTCAAATCAAGGGCTATCCATAGAGCCCGGTGCAATAACCATTCTTATTGGACCTAACAATTCAGGGAAAAGCCAGACTATTCGTGAATTATACAGCCATCTGATTGGAACGGATATTGATAGAAAGATATTGTCGGATGTTGTATTGGAATATCCACAGGATGATGAATTCATGAAGAGCCTTGTTCTTCGTTTTAAGGCAAAAAACCCCGGAAATCGAATCAGACCCGGGCTAGTTTGGCTTAATAGGCCAAAAGTGGGGCAATCAGACAACCTGGAGCGTTTTAGTGGCTGGTTCAATCCAAGAGATGTATTGTCTTGGATGACCAGATCTAATGAAGATGACCGTGCTCTTAGAAGCAATATCGTCTACCTATACGCGATTACACTTGACGCACAAACGAGATTTCAACTCACCGCACAAGGCACTCGAGATGATCCAGGACAACCATTGAATCACCTAGCCGCCCTTGCCACTGACAATGATAAAAGGGAAGATCTTCGGAGGATTTTCTCGGAAGTCTTTGATGGATGGTACTTTGCGCTCGACTCGACTGTTGGCAATGAACTCAAAATAAAGATGAGTACAGTAGAACCCGATGAAATACATGAACGATCTTCCATGGACGAGGCTATAGAATATCACTCTACCTCAACACCAATTGGCTACGTTGGGGATGGCGTAAGAGCATTTCTAGGTCTATTATTAGGCGTAAAGACCCTTGATTTCAAATTCATCATGATTGATGATCCTGAGGCTTTCCTTCACCCTCCGATTGCGAGAAAGCTTGGCCAATATCTGTCAGCTCTAGCCGAAGAAAGGGCAATTCAGCTTTTCATCTCCACTCACTCCGCAGACTTCATCAGTGGATGTGTAGAAACTAGTAGCAAGACAACGATTATACGACTGACATATGATGTAAATGAGAATTTGGGGACTGCACATCAAGTATCGGAGGATACGATAAGAGAGCTCACTCATCACCCGCTCCTAAGAGCTGCTGCTCCTTTGAATGCGCTTTTCCATAGAGCTGCAATCATTGTTGAGGGAGGGACTGATAGGATAATATATGACGAAATCAACCAAAGACTGCTGAACCAGGGTAAGGGAATCTTTGACGGGTTATTCATATCAACCCACTCAGGTTCGCGTATTGCAGGAGTTGCTCGACCATTGCGCAATGCTGGAGTTCCAGTTTCTTGTATTTATGATTTCGATTCCTTATTTGTACAGGATATGTTTGCTGATTTGGTGTCTGAACCCTTGAATCAGAGAATAAGGGGTATTCAACCAAGAATGAATAAGGAGTTCAGAGGAAAGAAGAAGAAGAAGACTCTAAAGCTGGGTGGATTGAATGTCATAGAAGTTGTTGATGCTGAACTAGCATCCGATGTTGACAACGCAATTGGTCAATTGAAGAAGACGGGAATCTTCGTTGTCCCTATAGGCTGTCTTGAGTCCTGGTTTTCTGATGTTAATGTAGCTTCAGAGGATTGGATGGAGGAGTGGTTCAAACTGTACGGTGCTATCAAAGATGAAGCAAGTTATCGAAAACCGGAAGAAGGCGGAGTATGGGAATTCATTGAAGGGGTTGCTGAGTGGATGGAATTATAGCACAAGAAATGGATACACCTCTCTAAATGGTTCCAGATCGAGCGTGCTAAAATCGATGGAGCTAGTGATTCGAGGGAGATTCAAAATCACTCCACAGTGAACAACTTGTTCTTAGGTAGCCCAGTTGCAGTTCTTCTTTCTATGATAATTCAATGACTGTGGTTCAATAAAATGATTCGAGCGTATTGCTAACTCATGTAATTCGTGTGATTCGTCATGATGCACGATTCTCAAAGTCAACGGGTCAATGTAAAAAACACCAAGATGCATCTCAGCATGATGATTAGGACAAAGACAAAGGGTGTTTTTCACAATGTCAAGGTTTCGTGACATATCAGCTTTCTGAGGAATGATGTGATGTATGTGGCAGTGTTTCCATCCATTGGGAGCCATAATCGGAATGCCGCAAACTTGACATGTGGCATTTTCAACATCTCTAACGTATTTCGTCACCTTTGAATCGCGTTCTAATTCCTCTCTAGTAACTACAATCGTACTTGGTTTGTCCCCTTTGCTTGGTAGAAGTTCTGGAGGTCTATTGTCTTTCTTGCGAGTCTTTTTTTGTAATAGTAACCCACTAGATATTCGGAACTTCCCCTCATCCACGCGATAGAGAAGCTCATCAACGATTCCCAAATTTGTGAAATCATATCTCACATACATCGCTTTGACAACTTGTATGAGGTGAGCGTATTTCTGTCGAGGTGATGTACCTTTCCACGTATTCGGGAGCAATCCCAATTTCGATAGGCCATTTACACTTACGGTGTTCCAAATTGGATATTCCAGAGGTTTAGCCACAAAGAGCATCGTAGAAGCAAAATCATGACCTGTTCCTTTCAATCTGTATGGAGATCGATTCTTGAGGAAAATACCTATTCTGGTTGCCACTGAATCGGTATTGTCATAAATCAGATAATTCAATGATTTCCTAATCTGTATGATTCCATTTTTCTGGAAACTTGTTGTGTGCATTCTCTTCATTTTCGCTGTACGAACTTCTTTGTATAGTTCAAGTGCTTCTGACACAGTGAGTGTGTTCAGATGATTTTCTTTCAGATAGCCGCCTAGGTTTCCAATACGATTGTTCCACCAACTCACCCTGTAGTCCTCATAGCTCATACCCCGAATCTTAGGATCTCGGTCATATCCCGGAGTTCGAAATTTCTTAACTATCTCATCTAGTTTCCTATAATCTATCACTAACTGCTTCCTCCCACAAACAAATGAGATGAACTAACTCTTATACATTTCATATGGACTTTCAAAGAAAAAAAATAGCGATGGACCGTGCGAAATTTGAACTCGCGACTTACAAGGAGTGGAATATGTGTGCAATGCATAAGATTACACATCTTTAAGCTCTCAAACTGATTAATTCTGGTCTGCATTGGGAGGGAATTAGAGAAGATGCGAATAGAAAGACGATTAATTGCTGCATTATTGGTCCTCATTATGGTTGTAGGAGCAGGAGTGTTTTTTTGTCCGTTCCATTGAACAGAACATTGTTCTCATCGCGGGGGGATAGGAGGATTAGGGCGTTCCCTCCGTTTGCTCAAGAAACCTATTTATCAGAGGGAGTCAGAAGGTCACACAGGGGTTAGATTGTCAGTCATAAAGGGCCTGAATCCAGACGAAAAATTCCTTGCCTCTGCGGGGTGTTCATTTCGCATATACGCCACTGGAGGCATTATCAAGGACGGAAAGTACTCTAATGGCACATTGTACGTCACAAGGACGGGCACCGTCTATGTAGAAACCTCCGGTTTCCTCGGGACAGGACGCATTAGAAGGCATTCCTTCAAATTCTCGGATATCGACGCACGAATCGAGGATAGGGGTGTGAGGAGTGCAATAGGGGGCAATGTGTTCTTGGTCATAGACCATACCTCGCCGAAGGGGATTATGACATACAGGTACTCCCTTGGGAACACTCATGCTCTAAGACTACTGAGAGTCATAAATGTGCAGAGGGGCAGGGTGAGTGCACCGGCAGACTTGGAGCGTGAAGTCCTCCGTCTTGTCAAGCCTCGGGGAGAGGTCGTACTCAACAGTGTTGCCGGGGAGCCATCGTTGAGGCTACTTGTTGCTCGTCTACACGGTGTGAAAGACACACGTGTGAGAATGAGTGACATTCTGAGTCAGGTTCATCACACAGTCACCACCCTCATCGCTGACGGAAGACTTGACGGCATAATCACCGAAGATGGCAAGTACTTGTCCAATGTGATGCTTGCGCGCAAGACTATCCAGTATCACGTCACGATAGACTTCACCTCCCTCTTCTCACAGCTTGAGAACAAGGGAATCGTTCTTCAGACAATCGATTGCCCTTCGTGTAGCGGAAAGCTGGAGTATCCGAAGAGCGGCGACACGGTGGTTTGCCAGTTCTGCGGGTCCACAGTGCATGCTGTTGACATCTTTGAGAAGTTCAAGAATCTGTTGTAACGGAGACCTAGAGATGAAAGACCTAGAACAAGACATCTATTCCCTTTGGAAATTCCTCTGGAGCAAGGACATGATAGGCAGCACGAAGCATACGAACAAATCCGGCAGAGAGAAGGTGAGATACTTCCTCAACGACTACGGGATTCGCATCTTCAGCCTGATGAAGGAGCGGTACAAACTAGGCGGGGTCGAGAACGTTGATGAGTTCTTCACCAATGACACATCAACAAAGGTTCTCATTGTATGCCCCTTCTGTGGCGGAAAAACTGAACAGGGATTACTCACGTGTCAAAAGTGCGGTGCAGACCTATGAGGACGCTATGCTTCTCCGAGTGATTACTCTTCAGGCCAATGGCCCTCCACGAGGTCAGAAGAATCTACTTGTGTGAATCTTCACATAGTCCTCAGGTATCATCAATCGCATCTCTTTGCAAATTTGATTATGAATAACAGGGACGGTGCTCTTGGTAAGGGGTTCTACGAATTACAGAGAAGAAATCGCGCTATCGGTCCTGTATTCTTTTCATTTAATGAACCGACTCTCAAAAGCCGCTGAGAACGCCTCATCGAAGTAGACCCGTGCTTGAGAAACAGTTCGCGGATCGCTTGTGCAGATGCCTGCCTCCAGATTCCTATTCATAGAAGGGGCTACTAGGTTTGCTGAGCCGATATACAGTTCTTTGTCATCAACAATTACTATTTTCGCATGCAGATGATCTGCAGTTTCTATAACGAATCTCCTCTTATGGAACCCTCTGACTGTTTCCTCGTGATGGGGGTCATCTCCCGCTCTTCGTGTTAGTATCCTTATCGAAACATTCCGTTCTTCCTTCACTTGTGTGAGTTTCTGCTCAATATCGGTGATACCCCAAATCCATGGAGATGCAATAAGAATCGCCTTTTCGGCCCTGTCAATCATGCTAAGAATTTTCGGGAGAATTTCTCTGTCTTTCACAAATGATACATCTGTAGATGTTGGTTGAGGTTCTGGAATGTCTTCTAGATCCATCGAGTACGATTGAACCTGTTCACGGAGTTCATCAGCAATTCCTAGAAACTCGGAATATCTCCCAATATCATAGCTATCGTCGGAATAGTGAAGCCCATCCAGTGCGATATCGTTGAGCTCTGCTGACCACGCTTCCAACTGCCTTTGAGGAATATAGACCACCTCTCTGCTCAAATCCTTCCAGAATTCCTGAAGTTCGCCTGAAATTACTCTAACTCTGTCGTAGCGGTCTTTATCATAGTCCTTTGCGCCATACACCTCTCCTTGTTTGAAGATGCGAAAGAGCCTTTTTCCCCATCGTTCCAATAGCCCTCTCTCGAACATGATTTCACTCTGGTCTCGTTCTTCATGTTTGCATCTGGAACATCCTTCTGCTTTGAGATGCCATTGCCCACAGTCGTTGCATTTGATTACTAGTCCCTG
>Ga0114919_10003011_pt1 | contig 13612 bp, 11 predicted proteins | sample BlataG_FD_88682 | JGI IMG/M metagenome (GOLD analysis project Ga0114919, IMG submission 88682) | Deep subsurface microbial communities from Black Sea to uncover new lineages of life (NeLLi) - Black_00105 metaG | ecosystem: Environmental > Aquatic > Marine > Oceanic > Sediment | place: Atlantic... | reverse complement strand
GTATTAAAGGCTCCGTAGGCTAATCTTTGGTAAAGCCACTGAACTTAAAATTCAGTGATTGTGAGTTCGAGTCTCACCGGGGCTATGAGCGTCGATGGCAGAGTGGCTGATTGCATCCGGTTGCTACCCGAATGGGTTTAACGGCCCCGTTGGTTCGAATCCAACCATCTCCGTGAACGTTCAAAACACACCAAAACCACCCATATCGTATAAATGAGCGGAAGAGTTTCATTTTTGGCGGGATCAAAATGGCAGTGAAAGACGGCGACGACCTGTGCAAACACATAGGCCATAAGATCGAAACCGTTGGGTATGGGTATGATGACGAAGACGGTGGAGAAATGTATGCGGTCGCTGTCGAGTGTGTAGACTGTAACGAAGTGATCATCGAGTTCGCCTTTGTCACTGAAGAAGAACAGGCAGATGTGCCTGAAGTTAAAGAAGAGCCAGTGACCTGTCCGAGATGCGAATGGTCTGGTAGCTCAAATGATTCCATTCACCTAGCGAAGATGCCATATCTCGGCATGGTCTTGATGCCTGGAGAGACAATCCCACATGGCGGCTGTCCAAAGTGTGGTGAGCTTGTCTATCCGGTTTGGCGGGTAAGTTAAAGCAGGAGGAAATCATGGTTGGTGCGTATCAGTGTCCGAATTGCCAAGAATCGTTTAAGACCTCTCAAGCTCTTGGCGGTCACATGAGAACCCACTATCACAGTGGGAAGAAAAAACTTGGGAAGAAGCGTGGACGCCCCAAGAAAGTTGTGGCTGAAGAGACAAATAAGAAGTCAAAGACCAAAAACATGACTGTCAAGCCGCCACCGCAAATCTTCGAGATCGTTCCGGAAGATTCTAGTTCGGATGACGCTGTTGTTATTCCGATAAAAATCAGAATCATCGTTGAAGTTGTGAGGGAGTAACTATGATTTTCAAAGACGTTGAAGGTGTGATTGAATTTTGCCAAATGGAATTCACTTATCAAGGGTGTAAGGTTGGAGACTTCCATCGCAAAACAGACCTTGCATATGGAACTATCCATCGTCTTGTGGATGGTGAAACGAGAAGCCCACATCTACGGACCATTATTCGCTTCTTGGCTGGTTTGGGTTATAAGCTACAAACACATGATACTTCCAAGAAGAAACCCACCAGGAAGAAGACAACTAGAAAACGTTCAGTTCTATCGAGGTAATCATGACAATCGATGATGCCATAAAATGGCTTGAGGTTTTTGAGCGAAGCTATCGGAATACCGCTGTAACAAACGTGAGGGGTGTAGAAGACGGTCAAATCGACCCAGGCTATGAAGACCTTTCGAAACGATATACGCGGGTCATAGGGTGGCTCAAGGAACTGAAGGCACAGCGTGGTGGCTGGTCACTTGCCCAGATGCAGGAAGAGCAGAGACCTTGGGTCAAGCACAATTTTGGGGAAAGCCCACCTCACCATCCTCTTCTTGGGATTGTTGAAGAGGTTGGTGAACTTTCCCATGGATACCTGAAATCCGAACAAGGTATTCGTGGAAGCAAGGCAAAACACCACGAAGAGATGGAGGATGCAGTTGGAGATATTGTAATTTACTTGACAGATTTCTGTTCTCGGGTTGGTATAAACTTACAGGATACTGTGAGAAAAACTTGGGACAGTGTCAAGGAGCGTGATTGGAAGAAGAATCCTGAAGATGGGACACCAACCAAAAAGAAGGTGAAGAAAAAACCGAAGAAGAAAACAGTGTCGAAGAAGCCGAAGAAGAAAGCGGTGAAGAAGATGGCTAAGAGAAAGCCAGTCAAAAAAAGGTAATCATCGGGACAGGCGGTGAAGATGACACTGGATGAAGCAATCGAGAAGTTTTCACGACTCGCATCGGCTCCATGTGAGAACCGCAAGGACTTTGCACAGGTTACATTTTGGCTCAATGAGTTGAAGAAGATTCGTAACGCCGCGAAGCCGTTCATTGACGCCGCTCCGAAGACTCCAAAGCATGACAACCTCGTGTGGTATAGTTCAGAGATCCCATCCATGAAGACCTTGTTCGCTGGGGACTTCACAAGACTCAAAGAATCCATTCGCAGAATTTAACCGACTGCCAAGTCCATGCCAATATTGTTCTTGCGTTTACATGCCTTTGTGATAAAATACTTGGTGTGTATCTTCATTATTATTCTGGAAGGATTATGATGAAACGCTCAAAGATCTTCCACACCTTGCTCGTCGCCTTTGGTGCGGCTTTCTTCTTTTTGGGTTGTCCAACACACAATCTTCTTCGTGAAACTCCCGTCATGTGGGATGTTAATCTTGTCGAGCGTGAGAAAGCTGATTGGGATGAATTCAAAACTCACTTGCTCCCAGAGGGATTGGTTGTCTACTTGAAGCGTCCACCCGGTGATGTTGCCGCGCTTTATAAACAGGGTATTGGTCAAGCTGATGGAGCATACTTCACTGGTGTCGCTTTGACCATGCTTGTCATGAAGTGGAAAGTGACAGGTGATCCAGAAGTCCTCGCAATGGCAAAGAAGACATGGGATGCCATGCACATGCTTGTTACAGGGTCTGGTTATCCCGGCCTTGTCGCACGGTCATTTGGGAAGAATGATCCGACCGATCCTGGTTATGTGTTCAGACGTGATGGGAGCGGAGATGGGTTGATCGGCTGGCTGTATGGAGCGTCAACGTTCTCAAAATATGTGGATGACCCGGTGCGTTTATCACAAGTTGCAATGGATGTCAAGGCAATTTGTGCCCATCTTCGAAAACACGACTTCAAGATTTATGAGGGTCCGAATACTCCAACGAAGTATGGGGACTTCAAGACGCCGGTTATGGGAATTCCAATAGGGCATTATGCAATCGCAATGATGGGTCTCGGAACACTGGCCGTCAGGTTGAACCCGAGTGACGAAACATGTATTGGGTTTCTAGATTGGATCATGGACAAGGATTATCACCGACAGTGTCAACACTTCTATTCATGGTTTCCACACCATGCCGACAACAGCATGGCCTTCGCATTGAACTTCTTCACCGTATGGAGCAACGATCAATCCACACATCGTCGGGAGTTCTACAAGTCTGGTATCGAATCGTTTTGGGATCGCACCTACGATTGGCAAATGGCCTTGTATGCCCTGATCTATCGGTTTGGCGGCGGTGACGACCACAGTTCACATGTGCAGGATTCGATTGACCGTCTGCGTAACTTGACTCCGCAATATAGCAGGATCATCAACGAGAATCAATACGTGAAAGAGCATACGAAGATCGTTCCGCTTGAGGATAGAAAATTATCGGCGTTTCTTTGGACACGCAATGTGATAGATGAATTGACTAAGAAGACCGGGCCTTTCGATCCTAACTCATATACACGTCTTGACTTCCTCGTTGCATATTGGTTTGGTAGGTTCATTGGGGAATACAAAATCGACAACAAAAAATAGGGATGTTAAAGCATGGCAATCGACTGGTTAGAGCTAATGAAACACGAACGGCGTCTCGAAGATGATGTCGAATACGGAACAGTAGCAGAACCTTGGCAATTAGAGTGTGATCGTGCAATCCTGTCCCATGATCGTGTATACACCGAACTTCCTCGTGGACACGATAAGACAGGTCGCATGGCTTGTCACGCCCTCTGCTGGCTCCTTAACGGTGTCGGGAAGAAGGGGTATGCAACTGGTGTCGATAAGGACAATGCAAGGCTGTTCCGTGATGAGATGAAGTCTCAAGCTCGGCGCAATCAGCACATCTTTGGCGACATCCAATTCTATAACTACGTTGTCGAGAACCGGAAACAGGGTAACATCATTGAAATCATCTCGTCAGATGCCCCGTCTAATGTCGGTTTGAAGTTCCACCTCTTACTGATCAACGACTTTGTCGATTGGAAGGATCGCGATTTCTTCGAGGTTCTTATCTCCGCGACTGGAAAACTCCCGAACATCAAGGTTTGGGTTGAGTCGAATGCGGGGAAGCAGAAAAAGGGATATAAATGGGACTTCAGGGAATATGCCCGTAGCTCTCCTCGGTGGTATTTCAAGACGGCTAAGAAGTGGCTTGCTGGTTGGACACCAAAGGAATGGTTCACCGAGATGTCCAAGATCATGTCGGTTCCTCAATATCGTCGTTTGATTGACAACGAGTGGATTGAGGAGATGGACGCCTTCCTTACGTCAGAGCAGGTCATGGCGATAACGAACCCATCTCTTCGCCCTGCGATGGCAAGACCCGACAACGTTGATTTGGTTGCTACATCGACAGACCTCGGGATCTCAAAAGATGCCGCTTCAGTCGCCTCTCTCGGAAGGGTTGAAGGTGACAATGCAATTCGCCTTCTGGATATGAGGGTATTCCCAGGTTCGAAGATCAATCCTGTTCAGATTTCTGATGTCGAAGATGAGATGGATAGTCAGATCAAACGTTTTGAATCTGATGGGGTGATTGTCGATCCATGGAATATGCGTAAAACCATACAGGACAGAGAGTTCGATTGGCCCATCGAGGAATTTGCGTTCTCTCCTGCGAACCTGATGCATCTTACATCTGATGTATTTCGCCGTGTTGTGAACAAGCAGTTGGAGATTTACCCAGAATCTGGACCTGCTGTCCAAAGCAACGAGATGTGGGATCTGCAACGGGAGCTTATGACGGCGATTATCAGGCAAATGTCATACGGAGAGAGGATCGATCACAGAAAATCTGGATATACAGATAGAGTTATTTCTCTTGGTATGGCATTATGGTGGCTTGGACAAAATACATTGCCTAAATCAACGCGAGAATTTAGCGTAAAGTTTATCTAACGGGGGTTCTTATGGCTGATAACAGCACTATCGAGTATGAAGAAACATCGGCTGACGAAGCTGTAAAAGAAGCGGCTCAAAACGTTGCCGTTCATTTGTGTGGTGATAGAGAGGCCAGTTTCAGCGAAGTCTTTGGGAAGCGGCGTAAGGACGAGGAAGACTTCTGGCCTGAAAAGACAGTGCCATTGGAGAAGGCGCAGGGTGAACAACAATCACAAGAAGAAGGGGAAGATGTCTACTCTGAGATCATCGAGCCACCACTATCTATGTCTGGTCTTGTGACAGCTTTCGAAGAATCGAACAGTCTTAGACAAAACATCGACGCGATGGTCACGAACATCGATGGCTTTGGCTTCATGTTGGAACCTGTCATCGATTTCAAGAGCAACACTTTCAAGGAATTGATCAGAGATCAGCTTGAGTTTGAAGGTGTGGAAGGGGAGATAACCGAAGAAGTCGTTCAAGCAAAAGCGAAAGAAGTGAGGCATGAAGCTGTCCGCGAGAAGCGCAAATTGCAGGAATTCTTCGCGTTTTCTGCGAATGACTCTTTCATCGAATTGCGTCGAGCTTCCCGTGAGGATGTAGAAGTTCTTGGAAATTTTGCGTGGGAGGTTCTTAGAAGCGAGGATGGAGAAGTCAAACGCTTTGTCCATGTCCCATTCTACACTCTCAGGATGACGAAGCGCGACGAAGACCCGATTGAGGTCGATGTGAAACGCAAGGTTGATCCGATCACTTACGAAACGGCCACAGAGAAAAAGCGTTTCAGACGTTATGTTCAAGTCGTTGGCTCGAAGGTCGTTTACTTCAAAGAGTTTGGCGATCCTCGACCGATGAGCATGAAGACAGGCAAATACGCAGAGACCGAAGAAGAAATCATTGCTCGTGCGAAAGATGACCCTCATGACGGCGTAGCTTCTGAAATCCTACATTATAAGATTCGGGCTATCCGTGGTGTATATGGCCTTCCTAGATGGATTGGGAATATTCTTTCTGTCAGGGGTTCACGCCTTTCAGAAGAGGTCAACTTCTTCTATTTCAGTAACAAAGCCATCCCTCCGATGATCATCTTTGTCGAGAACGGAAAGCTAGGAGCCGGTGCCGTTGATCGGCTTTCAGATTTCATGGAGCAGGTGAAAGGTGATACCAAGAAGTTCTGGAAGGTGGCGATTCTGGAAGGTGAGAGTTCTGACGATGCTCGAAAGAGAGGTGTCACCTGGACAGGTCAACCCCGTTTCAAGGTCGTGAAGCTCTCCTCGGAACAACTCAAGGATGCCCTATTCCAGGAGTATGATGCGAACAATCGGGACAAGGTCGGAGAGTCGTTCAGAATGCCGCGCCTTTTGCGTGGCGATGTTCGAGATTTCAACCGAGCGACTGCTGAAACAGCCAAGGCATTTGCGGAGGAACAGGTCTTTCAGCCTGAACGTGATAGGTTTGACGCCTGGATCAATCGCATCCTTGGACCGGAACTCGATATGAAGTTCTGGAGATTCAAGACATTGGCTCCGATTGTCAGAGATGCAACTAGCTTGGCCGAAATCGCTGAGAGCTTGGTCAAGGCTGGTGTCATGACTCCTGGAGAAGCTAGAAGTCTCATGGACGACATCTTCAACAGAGAGTTCAGCGAGATTGATGAGGAGTGGACGAAACAGCCTCTTCAACTCACCCTTGCTGGAATTGTGAAGAGGATGCAAGAAAGTCCTGAAGTTGTCCCTCCTCCTGCCGATGTCATACACACAATGAACAAATCCGAAGACTTGCTCGGTCTCGGCTCTCTTGGTGAGAGCGTTGATCTTGATGCAACTCTTGCGCGGTTACTGGAGATTCGCGGTGCTTTGTCAAAAAGTCAAATGTTGCCAAGCAGAGAACAAGAAGATCGAGGAGATTCTCAAGCTAATTGAGGGTCTTATCGTATGGAACGATCCCCGCGTGATCATAGGGAAGCGTTCCATCTCCAGTATTCTGCGTAGCCTTGGCGTCTTGAACAAACAGAAGCCTGATTTGACAACAGAGGGCGGGTTTCTTGAATGGGTTGTGGCTTTAGCCCTCGACTTGAAACTGTCTAACGATGCGGCCATTGCAGAAGAAGTTGCCAAGATTCGCCCGTTCTTAGAAGCAAATTGGCCCAAACTTTCTCCTGATCAAATCAAGACCAACCTTGCTGAATTGTCTTTGGTCATTTCCAAGATCCGTAAGAAGGCACTCGACTTTCAAGAACCTATCCTTGAACTCGCCGCAGATGATGCGTTCAAAGAGGGCGGTGCAGATTTCGCCAAACGTTTCAACCTAGTAACCCCAGCTTTTCTCGGGAAAGATAAGGTAGCCAACGCTTTTCTCGTTGGTTCAACAATGAACTTTCTCAGGGGAAGAGATGGGCGAATCTTGAATGATTTTACAACCAAAGCAAGGGGCATTGTAGCGAACAGCTTGGACCTCGGTTTGGGTAGAGTGGACATCGGTGAGTTGCTTGAGAAGGCATTTGGAGATGTCCAGTCAACTTCTTATTATACAATGGTCGCTGGTCAATTCTTGAACCGTGCTAGATCCTATAGCGCATTGCGTTCGATGGAAGAAGCGAAGATTGAATTCGCTGAGATCGCGGCAATATTGGACGGAAGGACAACTGATGTCTGCCGTTTTCTTGACGGTCAATACATCGAAGTTGGTCGCTCTCTGGACCTGATAGACAACATCAGTCGGAAGAAGCCGAACGTCAATACTGTGAAAGACGACAACCCGTGGATACGCCAAGGACGCGATGAAGACGGGAACTTTCTGTTTGTTGAAAAATCAAATAAAAAACGCACAATAGTAGCAAGAATCGTGCGTTCTGGAGTTGGAGAGCTTGACGATAGAGGTGAATTTTCTGGAGGTATGGACTCCAACCAGTTACAAACACTTGGTATTGGACCTCCTCCATATCACGGATATTGTCTTGATGGAGAGTCTTTGGTTCTGACATCCCTTGGTTTGGTTCCGATCAAGAACGTTGATGTTGGAGATTTAGTATTTACGCATAAAGGTCGCTGGAGAAAAGTGATAGGGACTTCCGTAAGGAACTTCCATGGCATGATGATCAGGATAGTCAACGATGGATTTGTGACATTGGCTACACAAAATCATCCATTTCTTTCTGGGTGGGACTGGGTAACGGCGGAAAGTTTATTGGAGAAGCAACATGCCCAAGTCATCCCGAATAGCTTTGGCCTGTCAGATTTGCGGGAAGAAGTTCAGTCACTATGCCTCTCGTGCATCGATAAAGTATTGTTCGAAAAAGTGTCGAAGTGTAGCGAAAGCAAAAGCAAGTTTGGAGTCGCACAAGACGCATGGAAGAGCAGTTACCCCTCTGGTTCAAAGAACTTGCAAGAATTGTGGCAAAACATTTCAGATACGAGAACGTCTCGTCCTTCTTGGAAAAGGGAAGTTCTGTTCAAACGTTTGTCGTTATTCGGCACAAACGACAAAAATAGAGAGAGAATGCAAAACCTGTGGGGAAGCATTTTGGGTCCATCCTTCTTCGACAAAAAGGCACTCTTCTTGTCAGAATGGGATTTATTGCTCCATGGGTTGTCGGAATCGAGGGCGAATACTGGTGCGTTCAGAGAGCTTCAAAGAGAAGATGCGAGGGAAGAACAATCCAATGTTCGGGCGTTCTCCGATACATCCAGACATTGTGGAGTTTGCCAAGCCAGATTCTACGATCATCAAGATGAGAAGCACTTACGAAGCGAGATTCGCGAAGATTTGTGTAGAGATTGGGATGGGGTTTCGATACGAGCCAGAGCGTTTCCTTCTCAAGGACAGACGAACCTACGTTCCGGACTTCCACATTCCGAAACTGGATCTCTGGATAGAAGTGAAGGGTTGGTTCAAAGACAAGGACAGAAAGAAGCTGAATTGTTTCACGGTGAACCATGGCCAGATAGCCCTTGTAGGGAAGGATGCTCTGAAGAAATTAGAACTGTCCGCCTTGACAGGGTCGAAAGAGTCTTTTATCGCAACATTGATGTCTTTAATCTGGAAATCCAGTTCGATGAAAGCTATATCGTAGGGGGGCTTGTGTCCCATAATTGTAGGACAACTCTTCTCCCAGTTCTTCAGTAAGGGGTAAGAAATGCCGACGATTAAACCGAACGAAGATCGGAAAGAGTGGCTAGATCGATGCATCCCCATCTTGATCGAAGAAGGTAAGGATAGCGACCAAGCAACTGCGATTTGCCATAGTATGTATAGAGAATCGCAGGAAAAGTCTGAAGCTGGTATGCGTCCCATGGCTGTTGGATCTTTCATCATGCCTGAAGATGGCCTGATGCTTAACGAGTCGTTCGTTTCCTTGTTGTCCCAAGGCAGGAAAAAGATCCTTGTCAAGAGCAAACCGTTCAAGATCTCAGGCTCTGACAAACTTTTGATCACCAGGAACAAAGCCTACGGGATCATCAGTGTCTCTGCTCCGAGGCAGATAAACGTCAAACAATTTGCCGATCTTGAGTCGGAGCATGGGATCACAGCAAAAAAGAGAAAAGCCACTTGGCCCACACGGAAAAAGTTTTGGGCATACAAGGTCTTGTCTTTGAAGGTCTTCGCAACCCCAATCTCGATTGAACCTGTCAGCGGAAACAATGTCGTTGTGAATGGTGTCAAGCTGAAGATCGAAAAGTTTCCAACAGTGTTCGAACTTACAAAGGTTGAAGCAGGAAGTAGTAAGATGGCTGAATTGACCAAGACTAAATTCCCTGTCCTCGCGATGCCGAACCCAACTCTAAATATGCAGAGGCTGATATCCGGAGAACTCACAGGCTTACTCTCTCGTATTGAGATGAAACAGAGGGTTGGTGAGGAACAGGTGCTTGTCAACGAGGTTGGAAAGGCTGGTGGTAAGCCGTTCGCTTATGGGATCGTTAAGATTGGCAATGGAAAAAAGTTTGCCGGAATCGGAACACTTCCGAATGACATTGTCTCTGGAATCGACAACTTAACCCGTCGTGAATTTCAGGGCGACCGTTCATTCTGGTATCACCAGTTTGAACTTGTTAAGGTATATGATAAACCAATCGAGTTGACCAAACCCGTTTCTGGTGATCGCTTCGCATCCGACATTGATATTGGTGAGGATAGTGTTAAGGAGAAGGAAAGCACAACGAAGGATGTCCCTTCTGAGCTATCTGTTTTTGCAATGAACGATGGGCGTCCGATTCAAATTGACAAAGACACAGAAATCTTTGACGCCAAAACTGGTTGCGATTTTGTTGTCGCGTTTCCAGGTCTTGCTCGGCCCTGGGTCATTCAGCCTCTTGAATCTGGAAACATCAAGAAATCATATGAAGAAGCATCCGAAATCCTCCAAAGCCGAGGCATGTCCGTTGGGTTTTTCGCAGAACGGGTCGGTGATTTGCAGAATGGATTCCCAGTCTTTGCCACAAAAGCGAGGCTTGATACGACCGTCATAAAGTCGTCTGAGATTGACGAGGTTCTAGCAACAAGCCCTGCCGATTTGAAGAAGATGAGTGATAAACAGCTTCATAAACTCTATGTGTTCTTTCATCAGTTCCACGCTATAACTTTTTCGGAAACAGAATCAACATCTGTTGAGGGGGTTAGCCGTGAGGACTTGATAAACGCTTATATCTTCTTGCTCGAAGAGATGAAGAGTCGTGGGAAAGCCCCAAAACCACAAGACGAACTTGATTCAGAAGTTAAAGATTTTAACCCTGAAATCTTTAAGATTATTTCTGAACCAGCACAAGAGAAAGCACAGACCGAAGAAGAAGCTATATCGGACTACCCGAAAGAACCTGGGAAACGCGATGCCGTTTTTCAAACCCACTTTCGCGGGAAGACCCTACACAGTGATCTTAGGATCAAAATAAATGGGCATCTTATTGGGTGGACTCTCGCTCTTCAGAAGCCTGGGACGCTGAAGGCTCCCATCGAAACAGTCCAGGCCGGGAAAGACATCGTCAGTGGGTATGACGCAGAAACTGGCAACCGCTACATGAAACAGCTTGAAGTTCCTTCTGGTGTGTTTGCAACACCAAAATCGCGTCAGCCTCTCAAGTGGTTGGATGTTGCAGATGAGGTTTTTGAACCTGGAGATCCAGGAACGACAATGAATTTTCCCGGTGTCTGGATTTTGATGGATAGACCGAAGGTTGAGTTCGGTAGGCAATCAGATGAGTTCCACGAGTATTTTGTCACCGACAGCAAAACGATGAATGGTCTTTTGTTCTTCCGGAAAATCGATGAAGGAGGAGAACCGTTCTGGCGTGCTTCGCTGTCTAAATTCATCCTCCCATCCGTTCTCAAAAGGAGAACTGTCAAAGAAGGCGTGATGCCACCTGATGGACGCTCGTGGCTTCCAAAGTCTTTAGAGAACGACATCCCAGACAGATTCAAGTATTGGACAAAGAGTGGTGCAGAAGCAAAAGCGATGAGAGATGCGCTAGTCGATGAGAAGATTTTTACCGAAGATTCTATTCAAATTGTCGGTGGAGAAATACGCTTAGTGAAGCGCAAGTCCTATGTCGTTGATACCTTCGGTCTTGAAAAACTTGTCGTTCTCGACAAGGATTTGTTGACTGCCAGGAAAGTTTTTGTGATGGTTTCGAAAAAATCCATACACAAACAATCGTCGCAACAGCTTACTGCGCCAAGAACTTGGGTATATGAGTGTGTCATTGGCCCAATTTCAAAAAAAGATATTGACTCTACAGTCAATGTCGTTAAAATTAGTGGTGAGATGTATTCCTCGATTGGGAATACATTTGCGACGAACGTTAAAGCCAGCCCAGGCGACACTTTGGAAATCAGATTTTCAGAGTTGTTCGTAGACCTTTCCGATGACAAGCAAAGTGTTTGTTGTCTGAACCCGGTGGTCATTGACAAGGCAAGACGCAAACCGAATACTTTCGAGGAAATGGTAGCGTTAGCTTTCGAACATGAAACTAAAATTTTTGTTGACAAGATCCTCGAAAAACGTCTTCCTATAATCAAGGGAGAAAAAGAGGAAGAGAAAGTTGTATACGGTATTGTTCTTGAACCTGAAGAAATTGACAAACAAAAAGACATCTATTCAGAGGAAGAGATCAGGGTTGCGGCACACCGTTTCATGGAAGAATTTCGTCACCTCGGACTCATGCACCAGATGCGTCTCGACGGACGACTCAGGATACTCGAATCATATATCGCACCACAAGATTTGACAATCAACGGAGAAACCGTTAAAAAGGGTTCATGGATGTTAGTCATAAGAGTCCTAGACAAAGACCTATGGGATGCAGTAAAATCAGGGGAACTTACTGGATTCTCAATCGGTGGCTCGGCAGTTCGAAAACCTGATTCTGACATGGTGGCATAATGAGCCTTTTCGAAACAGAACTGGAAGCGAAGAAAAGGAAGCAAGATGAGAATACCGTTCATCGGCTGACAGACATGCTTGTCACCGATGTAGATATTGTGGATAGGCCCGCAAATGGGCGACGATTTTTACTATTCAAACGGGGGTGTGGAATGGCTGACGTAAGTTCTGTCGAAATTACCGAAAAAGACGGCGGGGAACTGATCGCGGTTTCGGTCTCCGAACCTGATGTGGAATCTGGAGCCGACTCTTCCGAAAAGAACACAGAAGAGGTTGCAAAGCAGGAGCCTGAAGAGGACAAGGAGGTTGTCGAAGAGGAGGTCGTTGAAGAGGAGAATAAGGCAGAGGACATGGAAGAGGACAAAGAAGTTGTTGAAGAGGAAGTTGTTGAAGAGGAAGTTGTTGAAGAGGAGAAATCCGTAGAGAGCAACACGCTTCCCGGCCCTGTCAAGGCCGCAATTCTTTCCTCTGTCGGTGAAGCAACAGATCGTTTGATGGGTGTTCAAACGGTCCTGCGGTCGGCAAATGTGACCGTTGACAAGACTTCCGCTCCGCTACCGAACAAGATCTACGGGGAACTCAAGGCGATTGGAGAACTACTTTCTGGTGTCTCGTCACAATATGCCTCACCGACAGCCAAGAGCGAGTCCGGTGCAGGTGAATTCGTTCGTGACATCCTCAAACAGGCCGGGGTTGTGATGCACGGCGAAGTCCGTGATTCGGTTATGGCGAGTGTTGGATCTGGCGTTGAGATGCTTATGGCACTTTCGACGGCAGTGAAGGCGTTCGAAGAAGTCGAAGCAAAGTCCGAAGGCACAATGCCTACCTCGATCACCGAAGCAATCAAGGCCGTCACCGATAACCTCTCCAAGGTTATCGATGAGTTCCCTTCACCTGCCGCAAAATCCAATGAAGTCTTAGCGAAACTTGAAGAATGTTTCGAAGGCATCAGGACTGTGATTTCTGACGTTCTCAATTCCTCCGGAATCATTCCAGAAGAGAAGGCAAAGAAGCCTGAAATGGAAGAGGAAGAGGGGGAAGAAGAGATGAAGGCCGAAGACGGCCTTGCGAAGTCGGAAGGTTCTGAAAGGGATGTTCTGACCGAGATGAAGAAAAGCATTGACGCTCTCATCGCAAGCATGGCTACAAAAGATCAGAACAAAGCAAGCAAAGTCAAGAAAGAGATTCCTTCGTCAAATGCCACAGACGCTGACGCTGGTGCCGATGACAAGGAACTCAAGAAGAGCGAAAAACCAGTGGTATGGCCCCAGGATATCGCTGAATCTTTAAATGAAGGGGAATAAGGGGTTCGCCTTCAGGCGGCAATCTTTCCTAGAACTCTTTTAACAAGGGAGATTTGAGATGGCTTCAAATCGCAGTATTCTCGAAAAGGCGGACCTCAGAGTCCAAGACCTCATCACGAGCGGCGGAATCCTTCCAGAAGCCGTTGCTCAAAAGTTCCT
>Ga0114919_10003010_pt1 | contig 13619 bp, 17 predicted proteins | sample BlataG_FD_88682 | JGI IMG/M metagenome (GOLD analysis project Ga0114919, IMG submission 88682) | Deep subsurface microbial communities from Black Sea to uncover new lineages of life (NeLLi) - Black_00105 metaG | ecosystem: Environmental > Aquatic > Marine > Oceanic > Sediment | place: Atlantic... | reverse complement strand
TATCATGTAACTTTACAATAATAATGCCGTTGGTTTATCAGGATTATATGTCGTGATAAACACTATGGCCGTATGGTTTATCATATACCATATGCGTATCAGGTTTATAATAATCCGACGCACGTATGGTTTATAATAATCCGACGCACGTATGGTTTATAATAATCCATACGCGCATCAGGTTTATTATAAACCGACGCGCGGAACGGAAAATAATCGCGAAACGAATGCGAACCCGCACGCCATACCTAATTTCCAGTTAGCCTATAAACTTCGCCAAGCTGGGCCGTCCTTAAACACAGGCAGGACGCGTACGACCTTGGAGAGAAGGCCCCGTGCAGCACGAGGTAGTAACCCAGTTAGCACGCACACGTCCCTAACAGTTAGGGCTTCACCCTTACACAAAGCTCACGCGACTAACATAGCCCGCTCTTGAGGGGTGTATTCACGACGCTGAGGTAGAACGCCTACATCTAGATGCATCTGACTCCTTATCGGCTCCTTAGCTGGCTCCTTTTTGAAACACTTACCCCCACGGAATGTAGAATTGTAATTTGTAACGGTATTAACCATATTAACCAATGGGGTTTTACAATATTAACAAATAGTTTATCCTGATTGAACAGATAAAACCATTACAAATTACACTGAATTACGGTCATTTTGTATTAATTTCCCGTAAGAAATAGATCTACGCGATTTATACAGATCTGGCGTAATTCAGTGTAATTTGTAATTATGTTTAATCATGTAAATGGCCGATTTAATCATGTAAATGGCCTATTTAATATCGAATATTCAGTTTTCTTTTTTTACAATTGTAATACAATTTTTTGTATTACAAATCTAGGTCTAGCCGCATAAGACTAGAAATTTGCTCAGAACCGACAGGACTGCACTACTTCTTACGCCGGTAGTGTATGTCGATTAGAAAGCACAAGCCTAGCGTAACCAGAACCACCGCAAGTGCCACCCAGCAGATGTTCATAAGTCCTCCTCACTAGCCATATCACGTATCCGAGCAAGCCAGAATTTCTTCTCCTGAGCAGTCATCTGAGCCGACGGCAGGAAGAACGTAAGTATCACCTACTTTCCTAGTGTTAACTCCCAGGGTTGGAGGTAACCCTTCTGCCTCACCCTCGGAGCGACCTTCGTGAGCTTTAGTGGTCATCTTCACCGCCTGTGTCCACGTTGTCCAGCGCAGCCAGGGATGACCCCTCTCCACGTAGGAGGGAATAAGGTTAGATTCTCCATCAGCTCAAGGACATTCATGCTGACACCTCATATAGGTGCCAGACGTAGTCACCATGTAGAACTGAGTCCCTCCAGATTGCTCCTTTGGGGAGTTCCTGCCCTGTGGGGACTAGGAAGAACGTTCGAGTCTCCTTATCTGTATCCGGCGCTACTTCGCACCAGAGGTGCGGGATACCTAGCTGAAAGTCCAGTTTTAGTATCTTTGCTCCCTTAGGGAGTACGATGAGCGACTTCCAAGGAGCCGCGCGTGGGACTAAGCTGTACTTGTAGACTATCTTGCTCATTGTTCCCTCCTTTGTACGTACTTTATCTTCGCTGGCGCACTGATGCGCAGAGCGAGATAGAGCAGTTTAGCTGAGATCCAGTTGCGCACGGCGTAGATCGGAGTCTTCTTCGCTGGGATCATCACGACGCGAAGGTCATGATCGTCCTGTCCCCCTAGTAAGGCGATACTCGCGAATCGAATGTCCTTCGAATCGAGTACCTTGAAGGAAGGTCTCTCCAATCTGGGCCATAGGGGAATCTTAGGTGCCTCGTACTTAGGATCCATCCTTTTCCTCCTTGACGCCTACTTTGCCTACTTTCCAGTCACCCGTCCTTGCATCGGTCCAGATGATTGGCAGACCGAATAACGTACTTGGCAGCTCCTCCATCTGCTGGAATACTCGGATTGAGAGACTGAACCACATCATGCGTCCGCAGTTATTGCACTTGCTTGCGCCCCTCGGATCCTCTTCCAGGATGAAGTCCCACGGTTTAAACTTCTCACCGCAGGCACACTGCAGTAGGGGGAGGAGCATACTGCTGCCACGGGTTTCTGGGGAAGGAAGAGCCCCGAACTTTACAACATCTGTTATGTCAAGAGCTATGTACTTACTTTCGGTCATTCTAGATCACTCCTTTCCACTAGTGCTGCTGCATCTTCCCTAAACGAGTTTCCGCGCAATCTAGCGCCCCTCCAGCCGCGATGTGTCCTGCCGTTGATTGAGAAGGGCTTCCCTCGAACATCGGCGCCTAATCGGTACAACGAGTCGTTAAGGGCCTTTAACTTCTTCTCTGGGGCACCTCCTTCTTCGCACCAGTCTCTGTATCGCACATAATAGTCTGAACTGGCTATCTTGTCTTTCTCATCGCCGGTTATCTCGACCTCCTCGTCGACCCACTTTGCTACCCAGTCAAGTTCTAACTTAGCTATTTCTAGCTCACGGCGGATCCTTTCGGGAGGTATTAGACCCCCCTTGGGGAGCTTATACCACTGGATGGCTCCCTCGACTGCCCACGCGAGGACGCCCTGAAGTGTCTCCTCCGACCGCATATGCATCTTCAGCATCTTATCTTCGTTGCCGATGTACGACTTCGGGAAGTTGATTACCTTAGGCCGCGTCCAGCTGGCGAGGTCGTCTGGGTCCATCTGTAGCGGGAAGTTCGACGTCATCCAGATCTTGAACTGAGGACGATACGTAAAGGCTCGTTGGTACTTATGGGCACAGGTGATCGGACTTCCGCCTGTCCATCGCTTGATCAATGCGCCGTCGAGCCACTGGCCGGCCTTACTCTCGGAGGCGGCGACGAATCTGCAGGCCGCTAGGGACGCTAGATCGAATCCCTGGTCGGAACCTCGGCGGCGCTCAGTAAACGTCTCCATACCTACTTCAGTTGCTATGGGTCGCCCGCCTAACATCGCTTGTATCGTCTCCGTGAAGACTCCCTTCCCTGCTCGTGCAGGTCCGTAGATATAGAATAGTGCCTCTTCACGCGTCCAACCCGTAATTGAGTATCCAAGTGAGACCTGCAAGAAGTCAACTACGTCCTGATGCCCTCCGACCGCTTCGAGTAACCACTCCTTCCAGAGCGTCTGATCTGCCTCGGGATCGTAGTCTACTCCGATAACGTAGGTGAACCGCTTTCTCGAGTCATGCGGACTAAGTTCACCGGTACTGAGGTCGAGTACTCCGTTACGGCAATTTAGTTCGTCGAGGGAGGCATCGAAGGAGTTAGTAGGTACGGTGAGGAGGGAACAAAGTAGTGTCTTGCAGTTGCGGACGTTGGCAGCGGATGGCCTGGCAGCGCGCATGATACCTTCCATCTGCTTTAAGTCAGTTGTCTCAGCACTGGCCGCGGCCGCCCTTCTCTCCTTCAGGACCTTCACTATTTGTCTGTCGAGAGCAGTCTCGGCCAGCTCCGTACGCCAGTAGCCCTCGTGGTATTCCATCCAGCCGAATGCCTCACAGAACAAGAATCGCTCGGAACAGCGGGCCGATACGCACTGGGCGTTTCCCTCGTCGTCTGCGCCTGCCGTTAGATATCCGCTCGGGTCAGTGTAGTACTCCGTCACCTGCGCAAGTGATCTAAGAATCGTCTGTTGGCGATAGTCCTCCCTCTCCCACTTCGGCCTGAACCGCTTTGATAGCTTAAAGAGATGGTTAATCCTCTCAGCGTCTCCGCCAGTCCAGAAGGCTAGAATGCAGCAGAAAGCAAGATCTGCCTCGCTCTGCGACCCGTATCCCGAGTCAATACCCTTCCAGAGGGAGACGAATTTTGGCCCCTGAGGGGACGACCTCGCTAGGTCGACTATCTGCTTGTCCGTAAGCTTATTCGGCTTAGTTGCGGGAGGGTATGTCCCTACTAGACCATCGTCTTCGTCTTCGTCATCGCCCCTGTGGTCATCTTCGGGGAGGAGTGACTCCAATGCGTTAAGGGCGTACAGTAGATCTGGGTTCTCATAGACGACTCGTACGTGTCGAGGGGGATCGTACTTATGATTTAGGGTTCCTGGAACTCGTAGTACCCTAGCAAGGTCGTGTACGGCCTTGTCTCCTCCGACGAACGCTACCCAGCGCTTCTGTAGATCCTTGGCGACTTCCTCCTTCAAGGGGGTATCCAAGACGAACGGCTCTTGGAGGATCCAGTAGCAGTGGTAACCCCCTCCGGAGTCAATGATAACTGTCGGACGAACACTGAGCTCCTTTATGTGCTCCGTCGCTTCCGTCTTACCTCCGGTAAAGACCTTTCCGTCGATGTCTGCGTAGAGGCAGTTAATAGCTGAGATGTCTCCCTCGTTTGTTCTCAGGGACGGACTTTTTCGTGCCCTACTAGGATGGACGCCGAAGTAAACGTCGAAGTCAGGATCTGGAGGTTCTGGCGGGCAAGCGGTATCCCACCAGATAGTAGTTCTAGGTTGCTTTATCCAGTAGTGTCCGTAGGGCCCGCCGCGAGATAGTAGACTTATTAGGTTAGACATTAGCTGGTTGCGGGCCATTTAGTGATTCTAGCTCATAGCCCTTCCTTTCCAGTCTACTAACCTCTGCTTGCTCTAGCAGTATCTCGAATTCCTTGCGAGTAGGGTCCGGAGTTAGCTCAGAGTGGATAAGTCCCTGTTCTAGTAGTACTCTAGCCATGTTTGAGAGAGATCTGCGTCTACGCTTCGCTTCAATCTCGAGTCTCTCCCTAAGTGATGGCGTAACTGCGATTCTAAGGTCCGCAGTCATGCGTCGTGTCATTGGCATACCTCCTGGGAATTATACCATATTATATCACAATTCGTAGATTTGTCAAGCACACGATAGGGATCCTAAACGAATCTTAGTGAGCTTTGTGACCTAAATAAAAGTGTCGTTCCACGGCAGGGCTATCGGGTATAATATGGGGTGTACGGAGGAGGGACTGCTAAGTGGAAATGGCACACGAGAAACTCTTTCGCAGGCTCTGTAAGGAAGGTAGGACCCTGAGGGGTATCAAGGAGGCACTAGCGAAGGTAGGTTGTACCGTGTACCGTGAGCTAAGTGAGACGAGCCTTGTGCGGAACATGCTTAAAGCACTCAGGGACGAGCCTCTTGACTGGTCCGACCTAGGAGAAGATTGATGGACTCTGCTGCTATCGTCGCACTCAGTACGGTACTCTCTGCGGCTATCTCCGCCATAGTTACCTACTACTTAGGGAGGCGTAAGGCGGCCGTAGAAAGTAAGGGACTTGAAGCTGTAGCGACGAAGGCAGTCGCCGATGCTTACTCAGTACTCATAAGTGACCTTACGAAGCAGATCACGTCTCTGTACGTTAGGGTATCACTATTGGAAGTAGGTAGGGAACAACTGGAAGCGAAGATCGCTAAGCTGCAGGTTTGTATTGAGGAACTAGAGGTCGAGAATCGGCACCTGCAGGCGGAGAATCGTTCTCTTCGGTTCGCGGGGACTAATGGGTAACGAGGATACTAAAAGCGTCTCCAGTGGTGACCTAGCTGGTACCTGGACCACGCGCCAGCTTGCTGAGCATCACGGTATTCCTCTACAGACAGTGGCCGTGGCCGCCAAGCGCGGTAGTATACCAGGGGCGCATCTGGTACTTGGCAGGTACGTCTTTGTTAAGGAGGAGGCGCTTAAGTGGCAGCCGGCGGCTAAGGATCCCCTAGCCCTTGCTGAGGTTAAGTCAGGTAAGGGGTCGGGTCCAGGATCGGGAAAGGGGTTTAAGAAGGGTAATGCCTTTGGAGTGGGAACTCGTGGCGGTCGCCCAAAACGCGAGTTTGAGCTAGCCTTCCTGAAGACGCTTGTAGATACCGTTGCTCCGGAAGACTGGCTGGAAATTATTATCCAGGCTGTAGAACAGGCGAAGGAAGGGGATTGGCGCGCTAGGCAGTGGCTGTCTAACTATCTTATTGGGACCCCTGTTCGTAGGGTCGAGATCGACGTAGATGAGTCCGGCAAGCACGAATTCGAGGTAGGTGAGAGGGCCGCGGCTATAATGGCACTGCTGGAGCAGGCAAGAGAGAGAGAGCTTCCAGGGAGTAGGGTGATAGATGCCTTGGTCCGAGATCCTTGAGCGACTACAGCCCTCGGAGCGAAATCTGCTCGATAAGATACTAAGTGGCAGTACGCTCTGGATGCCCCACCCGAATCATAAGCCGCAGATACAAGCGTATGTGTCCGAGGCAGATGTGCTGTACTACGGTGGAGCAGCTGGCGGGGGGAAGACAGACTTGTTAATGGGCCTAGCGTTGACTTCACATCGCAAGTCCATTATCTTTAGGCGAGAGTACACGCAGGTTCGAGAGCTAATAGATCGTAGTACCGAGCTACTAGGACATACGGCAGCCAGTTATAATCAGACGTTCTCACGCTGGACGGGAATTCCAGGAGGACGTACCCTAGAGTTTGGCGGGGTTAAGCAGGAAAAGGACAAGGAGAAGTTTAAGGGACGCCCGCACGATCTTAAGGGGTTTGATGAGATCCCGGACTTCGCGGAGTCCCAGTTTAGGTTTCTTTCGGCCTGGAATAGGACGACGATACCAGGTCAGCGTTGTAGGGTCGTATGCGCAGGTAACCCTCCGACGCATGCTGAGGGTGAGTGGGTTATTCGGTTCTGGGCTCCGTGGCTTTCGGAGAACCATCCGAACCCAGCGAAGCCTGGTGAGTTGAGGTGGTTCGCTAGTCTAGATGGTAGAGACCGAGAAGTAGACGGTAGTGAGACGTTCGAGTATAAGGGCGAGAGCATTCGTCCCCTAAGTAGAACGTTCATACCTGCACTGCTTGGCGATAATCCGTATCTACGGGATACGAACTACGAAGCCGTTCTTCAGGGACTCCCTGAGCCCTTGAGATCACATCTGCTTCACGGACTTTTCTCGGTTACGCGGACGGACTCTCCTAGGCAGGTAATACCGACGGCTTGGGTGAAGCAGGCGCAGAAGAGGTGGAGTGAAACTGAGCCTCCCGAAAAGATCTTTACCTCAGTTGGCTTGGATCCTTCTAGGGGAGGCCCAGATGAAACTGTCATCGCTCCGAAGAGCGGTACATACTTCTGGCCCGTATATGCTTATCCTGGCTCAGGAGTGCCCGATAGTGGGGCGTGCGTCGCGTTACTGATGGAGGTTCTAGAGGACGTAAATCGAGGCGCTAGGATTAACATAGACGTTATTGGTATCGGAGCAGCAGTGTTCGATACTATGAAGGACCTCGACTTTGACGTAGTGGCTGTAAACTACGCGAGGGGTTCGGGAGCAACTGATCGTACAGGACGGCTAACACTCAAGAACGTTCGTGCAGAGGCCTACTGGAAGATGCGGGAGGATCTTGACCCCGAGAACGGTCAGGGACTGGCCTTGCCGCCTGACGACGAGCTTACTGCTGACCTCGTAGCCCCTACTTGGGCTATGACTCCTTCGGGGATTCTAGTTGAGCGGAAGGCAGAGGTCCGGAAGAGATTAGGGCGTAGTCCAGATAAGGGCGACGCGGTTGTCTTGGCGAACTATGAGGAGACGATAGGGGTGCTGTTTCGCTGATGAATACAAAGTTGAGAGATTCTAATGAGCGTAGCGGATCGCGTTAGGGCCGCCTGGGACGTCTACCAGAATGGCTATCCTAGAAGTAGGGAAGTCAAGCTGCGTCCTGGGTGGTTGCCCGCGTCTAGGCAGCTTAAGCCTCAGTGGCATGAAGCGTCCTTCGAGACCTTCGTCAATGAGGGGTTTAACCTTAACTCCCTCGTTAGGTCAGCTATTGATTATAAGGTACGAGCGACGATCACTGCGCCCCTTAGGGCGTATACAGGAGATACGGAGTACCCTGAGCTGCTTTCGCCAGAGCGACCTTTGTCGAGGCTGGTTTCGTGGCCTAATGAGCATCAGAGCTGGACGGAGTTTCACTCACTGAACTATGTGTTCCTAAATCTAGATGGCAACTCATACGTGTACGATATGATAGGTCCTAGGGGTCGTGAGCTTTACCCACTGCGCCCTGACCGAGTCTACATCGTTCCTACAGCAGGACGCAAGGCGTCGATATCTCACTATCTCTATGTCCCTGAAGGGGCGAGTACTAGAGATGGATTTCCAATGCTCCCTGAGGACATTATTCACGTTAAGTTCCCCAATCCTGGAGATCCTTTGGAGGGTCTTGGTTACGGGCTACCTCCTCTTAGCTCTGTCGCTTATAGCGTTGATGTTGACAACCTTGCGACGAGCTTCCTGAACGTCTTTTTCCAGAAGGGGACGATGCTTGCTGGCGTCCTCTCGTTTGACATTCCGCTTAAGGAAGACGTAGTCGATACGGTCCTAGAGCGCTGGAAGAAGAAGTATGGCGGATCTGGGAAGTGGGGCGAGGTAGGCGTACTGGATAGAGGCGCGAAGTACAGTCGTCTCGGACTTACGATTGAGGAAATGGGCTTCGGGCAACTCGATGAGCGGAACGAGTCGAGGATACTATCCGTCTTTGGCGTACCGCCGATACTGGTAGGCTCTAGGCTCGGTATTGCTGGCTCGACATACTCGAACGCAGAGAGTGCTCGCAGGATGGTCTGGGAGGACACGCTACTTCCGGAGTTGAAACTGTTCGAAGTAGAGTACCAGAGAAAGCTTAATCACGGGCAGTCCTTCGTGAAGTTCGACTTCTCGCAGGTGCCTGCGTTGATGAAGGATATTCCTATACTAGTTAACGCGGCTTATACGCTTACTAGGATGGGAGTACCTCCCAATCAGGCGTTGCAGGCAGTGGGACTAAAGATCGGTGACGTTCCTGACGGAGACAAGCCCCTTCAACAGTTCTCTCAGACTCCAGTTGAGAGAGGTGAGGGACGTGGTGAGGAGCAGGGACCCAGGTCGGACGCAGAAGATGACAGTTGGGGGATGAGCTCGCTCGATTGTAGTAACTGCGGAGGGAGTCTAAAGATGCTCGTAGACTCCAAGAACTTGGTAGAGTGCAGGTCCTGTAGTCAGCTGTATCAGCTATCTAATAACGGGAGGGTTTCTCATGGAGAGCTGCTCTCGTTGCGGTGATTTGGCTCAGCTCGAACTACGGGATCTTGAATCTGAAGACGTAGTCAAGTTCTATCTTTGTGACGAATGTGCGGGGGATCTCGGCATAAAGAAGTTCTTGCTACGCGCTCGGAGGGTTCAGTTTGGGCCCTCAGAGTACAAGGAGGCGATTAGTCATGAAGAGTAGACAGCGCGAATACAAGACCGTTCCCTCGCATTTGGGGCGCATTGACGAAGCTCAGGGCATCGTCGAGCATCTCATCTCGCTGTATGGTATACTAGACCTTGGCGGTGACGTTACTCATCCTGGCTCGTTTGCTAAGACGATTGATGAGCGGATGGACTCCATCAGGGTCCTTGATAGTCATAATCGTTACTCAGCACTGGGTGCAGTCGGCGTCCCACTAAAGCTGTGGGAGGTCGATGCTACTGGACTGCCAGAGGCAGTGCTCAAGAGGTTCCCCGAGGCTACTGGGGGAGCGATGGCTGAGACGCAGTTCCTGCTTGGAACTCCCGAGGGGGCGGGAATCTTTGAGCGTATCCGTGCTGGGGCCGTGAAGGAGTTCTCCTTTGCGTATGACGCTCTCGATTACGACCACGAGAAGATTCAGGTGAAGGGCAGGAATGTTCGAGTGCGTAACCTTCGGACGGTGCGTCTCTGGGAGTATGGCCCTGTGGTGTTCGGTATGAACCCTGGCGCACTGGTTACCAGCGCGAAGGATCTTGAGGACTTGCGGGATACTGACTCGGAAGAGAAGCCGGCCCCTGACGTTAGTGAGAACACGATACGCATACGCGTGAAGGACCCAGGGGCGTTTAAGGAAGGCTCCTTTCGGACGATCAGTATTGGAAAGGAGTCACAGGGCATCCAGGCCGTCGTGGGGCACCTTGAGGGGGAGACGTCAATGACCGTTCAGTCCTATATCTTCGATAAGGATAAGTGGACTGTCGTAGCTGCTCGTAAGTGGGCCGATGAACACAAGCCTAAGTCCCTCAACGAGATTAGTCAAGTCGATAGTGTGCTGGCGGCCTTCCAAGAGGTAAAGGGGGAAGGGCTACTTGTCGTGCGAGAGCTCTCTGAGGATCATCTTATCGTTGAGGACCTTAGTGAGCCCTCTACGTACTACAGAGTCGAAGTCGTGTCAGGTGAGGGCGATCTTAAGCTCGCTTCCCACGACGAGTGGGTCGCAGGCGATCTTGTCTTCGTGGAGCGCGAGTCAGTGCGTAAGGCGAGAAACACTGGGCTGCTTATGCAGATCCAGATCGAACAGGGCCTTTCTGAGATCGCGCGACTGACATCTGTTTCCTAGGAGGAGTGTATGCAGCTTGAGTTTGGATCTGGAGATTAGTTGGTTTTACTTACTTAGCTGAGGCCGGGCCGGGATCTTCCACCCACCTCGTATAACATTTAGGAGGTTCGAAGTGGACTGGAAGGAACTGCTAGCAAAGGCAGAAAAATTGTTCGAGGACGCCAAGATCATCGTCATGAAGGGCGACGCCGCTGAGCCGCAGGAGAAGGAAAACCTGCAGAAGATGCTCGACGACGCGCAGGCCATGAAGTTGAAGGCACTTCAGCTGAAGACCATCTCTGAAGGCCTGAAGGCTATCCCTCACGCTGGTGAGGGAGACGCAGGTGATGGGACTGAGCAGAAGAAGCACGGCGGGAACGACGGTGGACTGTTCGGAGATCCTGACCCTGGCACGGGCGGTGGCGGGAAGAAGAATGGGAAGCCCTACGGGGAGTTCAGTGAGTTCCTGTACGCCTCTTGGCTGAAGCAGTATCACGGCGTCGATGACGACCGTCTCGTCTGGAAGCGACGGGAAGGGCCCGAGGGTCCCGAGTCGAAGTCGATGGGTGGGCAGACTGGAGCACGCGGCGGGTTCCTTATCCCGACCGAGTTCCTGCCTAATATGCAGGCCGTGCAGCCAGAAGGGGCACTCGTTCGTCCGTATGCCTCCATTATCAGGATGTCACGTAGGCAGGTCTCTATCCCAGTGCTCGATCAGACTCAGACACTGGGCGTAGGCCTACCGAACTGGTTCGGAGGTATGAAGTTCTACTGGGCAGACGAGGGCGAGGAGAAGACAGAGACTGAAGCCAAGTTCCTTCGCGTGAACCTAGTCGCGAAGAAGCTGATCGGCCTCACACACGCCTCTGATGAGCTGCTTGATGACTCAGCCATCTCACTCGCTGACTTCCTGTCGGGGCCGCTAGGCTTCGCAGGTGGTATCCCTTGGATGGAGGACTACAGCTTCCTACGCGGTGTCGGAGGCGGACAGCCTCGGGGTATCGTCAACGCTCCGGTCACTCTCGTGGTCGCTCGAAACACTGCAGCGCAGGTAAACTACGTCGACTGCATTAACATGTTGGCGGAGTTCCTGCCGAGCGGACGTGGTCGCTGGGCCATTTCGCAGAGCGCGATGGCTCAGGTGATCCAGATGTCTGGACCGGCTGGCAACGCGAGCTACGTGTGGCAGCCGAACGCTCGTGAGGGCGTTCCAGGGTATCTGTTCGGGATGCCAGTGTCTTGGTCAGAGAAGATGCCGTCCGTCGGAAACAAGGGGGATATCCTCCTAGCTGACTATCGCTACTACCTGATCGGCGATAGGCAGTCAACGACCATCGAGTCAACGAACGCTGTTCGTTGGGAATACGACGAGACCAGCTGGCGGGTTGTTCACAGAATCGACGGTCAACCGTGGCTTTCGCAGCCCTTGACGTACCAAGATCAAACGACCCAGGTTTCGCCCTTCGTTGTGCTCGGTGACGCTTCGTCCTAGTAAGCACTAAATGCGAAGCGGTGGCCTAGCTCGACGGAGCGAAAAGTGGATTCCCTACCACCTGGCCACCGCCAACATAGGGACATACTAAGGGAGGTATTACAATGAGAGCACCAAAGAAGGGTAGTGACGGTATTCGCTGGGATTGGCCTGATAGGGAGTGGCTGGAGTATCAGTATGGTACGCTTGATAAGGCTCCCTCCCTGATAGCAGCCGAGATCGGGGCCTGGACCTGTACGGTTAGGAACTGGATGCGGGAAAGTGGAGTTACTGAGACTTCTCCTACAGGGTGTCCCTTGAAGAAGCGCAATGCCAGCGGTAAGGTGTTATGGGTTCATCCTAGTAGGGAGTGGCTCTACGATCAGCACGTTACTCAGAAGAAGTCTCTGAATGAGATTTCAGGAGCTCAGGGAGTAGGATGGTACTCTCTGGAGGAATGGTTCCGTGAGGCCGGCATAGAAGTGCGAAACAGTAGACTGGGAGAGAATAGTCCCGGCTGGAAAGGCGGTCGTTCTAGAGGTTATGGCAAGAGAACGCTTAGACGCGCTGGGGTTCCTGAGAAGTGCGCGTGGTGCGGTCAGGGCTGGGAAGGAGCTTACAGTCTGCATCTGCACCACAAGAACCATAGAAAGCGGGACAACGCTCAGGAGAACCTAATGTGGTTGTGTCAGAGCTGCAACCTCCTGGAAGCACGTCTTTGGCATATGCTAAAGAAGGATAAGATAGACCTAAAGTGCGAGAACCGCACAATGGTCATCAGATTTAAGTAGAAGAAGGAGACTAGAATGTACACTGAAGAGTTTTCAGAGGTTCATGACATACTAGCGGCATTGGCTCCAACTGCTGTGAATGCAGCCGTCGGTGCTCATGTCACTGGGTACGTGGATATCGCGGACTATCACAGGATGTTTGTCTGGGTCCATGTCGGAACGCCGGCAGGGGCCAGCACTATCACTGTCACGGTCCAGCAGGCTACGGATACGGACGGCGCCGACACGAAGGAGCTGACGGATCCCACAGGCGTTACGGGGACTAAGGCACCGACGCAGCTCGTCGCCGGAGATGTCGATGGCTACGTAGGTATCGAGATTCGTTCGCCAGAGTTTGACGTGACGAACGGCTTCCATACCTTGCAGGTCACTGTCACCGTCGGTACCGCTGCGTTCTACTACTCGGCGGTTATCTTCGGTATTGTCAGCAGGTATGAGAGCGTAGGTATTACCGACTTCACTGAGGTCGTGCACTAAGATTCGACGACCTCTCCTTGGGTCTGGTAGGGGGGTTCGGGCAGCCCCCCTACCACTAGGGAGGTAGAGTAAAATGGCTGGTGATCTTGTTACGTCAGTAGGTCCTCCACCTGGTACGAAGTTTCGCTACCGGAATATGGGAGATGGCACTGTCGCTCTCGTAATGTCTACTGTCGTCTACGGGGCTATCGCCCTGACGCCGGCTCCAGGGGTTGACATGGGTGACGTGACTGTCAATAATACGGTTGCTAACCCAGTGCCCGTCGTTGACACCTGGGCGGTCGCTCTCGTATCCAATGAAGTTGCCGATGACAGCGACAAGACGATCACGGTTACGGCAGCTCAACTCTGGCACATCTTATGGATATGGGTAGAGCTTACAAGTACAGCGACTGCTGGGGACCGTCAGATCGTAGTCGAGATCCAAGACGCTGCAACCGACGTCATCGCTCAGTTACGCGCTGGTGCAGTCCAAGCCGCATCGTTGACTCGCTACTACATGTTTGCTCCTGCCCTGGCTGATCTGACGGCATTCCGCGATACCGATTACCTGATGACGCCATTGCCTCCCACAATGCTCTTGACAGCGGGGCAGATC
>Ga0114919_10003006_pt1 | contig 13623 bp, 12 predicted proteins | sample BlataG_FD_88682 | JGI IMG/M metagenome (GOLD analysis project Ga0114919, IMG submission 88682) | Deep subsurface microbial communities from Black Sea to uncover new lineages of life (NeLLi) - Black_00105 metaG | ecosystem: Environmental > Aquatic > Marine > Oceanic > Sediment | place: Atlantic... | reverse complement strand
GGGTCGTAAAAACATACGGCATCTTCCCCCGTGTAGCCAGCCTTGGCGTAGACTTCTCGGCTTTTGCCCCTCCCAAAAAACCCCCAAAGGAGCACGGCTATCTCCTTTCCGTCGGCGCCCTCACCGCCCAGAAGGGGCACTGGTTTGCTCTAGAAGCAACAGCCGCCCTCCCCAAGGAACTCAAATTTCCCCTGCACATCGTCGCCAACCTAGAGCTTGAGAGGTGGGGCGAAAGACTGCGCAAAATGGCTCAAAAGCTGGATGTGGAGCTGGTCATTCGCATGAACTTAAATGACCGACAGCTATGTGATGCCTACGCCGGGGCGGAAGTGGTGCTCTGCTGTCAGGTGGTGGAGCCATTCGGCTTGGTCCCCATGGAAGCACTGGCTGTGGGGCGACCTGTCCTGGCGGTGCGGGAAGGGGGGTTCCGAGAGACCTTGAAGGACTGCAAAGGCGCCCTGCTCGCCGACCGCCATCTGCCCACCTTCAGCAAAGAACTTGCCAAACTGCTGAAAGACCCCAGGCGGAGGGTTCAGATGGGTGAGCACGGACGTAGATTCGTAGAACGCCATTGGGGCTGGGAGAGGTCCGTCGCCCACCTGGAGACGATTATAGATGAGTTCATATCAGAAGGAGGAGGGAAGTCGTGGAAAGGCTCTTAGCAGTAGACATCGGCAACACCAACATAATGCTGGGGGTTTTCAAAGGCGCCGAGGTTACCGCTCACTATCGCCTGGCAACGGAACAGAATAAGACCCCCGACGAATATCGCCTGCTCATACAAAATATTCTGAAAGGAGGGGAGACGGAAATACCCTCCATGGAGATGGCTGTTCTATGTTCCGTGGTGCCCCGCCTGACTCCAACCGTCAGCGAAGCTGTAACCTACATACTAGGCATTGAACCACTGGTGGTAAACCACAATACAGATATGGGCATAAAGGTCCTCTACGACAATCCCTCGGAGGTGGGTCCCGACCGCTTGGTAAATGCGGTCGCCGCCGCCAAACTACACCCGCTTCCCGCTATTGTGGTTGATTTCGGCACCGCCACCACATACGATGTCATCTCCAGAGAGCGGGAATACCTGGGAGGAATTATCTGCCCCGGGGTGGAGACCTCCGCCGCCAATCTCTTCCATCGGGCTTCCCGGCTGGCGCCGGTGGAGCTGACCTTCCCCGGTAAGGTCATCGGTAAAAACACCGCCGACTCACTACGAGCGGGTATCCTCCTGCAAGCCTCCACCTCCCTTGAGGGCATCGTTAAGCTGGTAGAGCAAGAGTTGGCTGAGAGGGCTACAGTCATCGCCACCGGCGGACTGGCTCCGACCATCTGCGCCCTCACTGAGAGGGTGGATGTGCTGGACCGCCTTTTCACCCTCAAGGGACTACAAATTATCGCCAAGAAGGTGGTAAAGCGGCGGAAACCATAGGCACAGGTCGTTTGAAAAATAATCTATGCACGGGAAAAAGCGAAGCGACCGGTCTTATCCGGTCGCTCCTTTTCCCAAAAATACTTTTATTGAAGCGGAGGTTCGCAACCCTCGCTGAAAAATTTCCAATTAGGAGGAACGCTCCCCCTCCGCCCTTTCCTTCTGATACTTCTCCACCAGCGCTGTTCTTATTTCCGGCGGAGCTTCCTCATAATGGCTGAACTTAAGGGTAAAGGTGCCCTTGCCCTGGGTCATTGAGCGCAGTTCTATGGAATAGCGATACATCTCCCCCAAAGGTACCAACCCCCTGATGGTAGTCAGCTTGCCGCTCGGCTCCATACCGGACACCTTCCCCCGTCTGCCTGATAGGTCGCCGGTAATATCCCCGGCGAACTCATCGGGAACGGTGATCTCCACCTCATATATCGGCTCCAGAATCGTGGGCTGTGCCGTCTCAAAAGCACTCTTGAAGCCGAGAGAGGCGGCAATCTTAAAAGCCATGTCTGACGAATCTACGGAGTGATAACTACCATCGTAAATTTTGGCTTTAACATCCACCACCGGATTCCCGGAGACAACTCCCCCCCCCATGGCTTCAACGATGCCCTTCTCCACTGCCGGGATGAAGCGACTGGGCACCACCCCGCCCACAATCTTGTTCTCAAACTCAAAACCGGCTCCCCGGGGTAATGGGGTTATCTCCAACCAGATATCCCCAAATTGACCACGCCCACCGGTCTGCCTTTTATAGCGCCCCCGTGCCTTAGCGGGACTCTTGATGGTCTCCTTATACGGCACCCGGGGGAACTCGTGGCTCACCTCCACTCCAAAACGGCTCTTCAGACGGGATAAAGCCACATCCAGATGCATCTCCCCCTGACCGAAAGCCACCGTCTGACGAATTTCACTATCCCGGGTGACGATGAAAGTGGGGTCCTCGTCAGAGAGGCGCCCGACGGCGTTGGAGAGCTTATCCTCGTCCCCCTTGCCCTTGGGCATGATGGCGTAACGCATGGTCGGCTCAGGATATTCAAACCTCTTAAAGACGATCGGGTCTCCTTCGGAACAAAGTGTGTCACCGGTAGAGGCAACCTCCATCTTGGCAATAACGCCGATATCCCCGGCGATTACCTGGTCCATCGGCTTCTGCTCCTTGCCTAGAGCGGTCAGCAATGCCCCAACCTTGACCGTCCGATCCTTGGTGGAATTGAGCACCTCCGTCCCTCCACCGTGGAGGATGCCGGAGAAGACCCGCACCAGGGAAAGTTTACCGGCATAGGGGTCTATGATCGTCTTGAAGATGAGGGCGGAGGTGGGAGCGTTGACATCCGGCTCCCGCTGAATGACCTCTTCGGTGCCCGGCTTATGCCCGGCGACCAAACCCCGCTCCAGCGGTGAGGGCAAAGCTGAACAGATGTGCTTCAGGAGGACATCCACTCCGGCAAGATTGAGGGCGGAACCGCAGAGCACGGGGACTAAATTGCGGGCGGCGATGGCTCGGGCTAACGCCTCCTCAAACTCATCCTGGCTGATCTCCCCTTGGTTCAGATACTTTTCCACCAGCTCGTCGGAGATCTCGCAGGCCGATTCCATCAAGCCCATCCTCTGCTCCTCAACGGTCGCCAACATATCTTCGGGAATGGACGTCGGCTTACCGGGCTCACCGACCATATATGCCTTCGTGGAGAGCAGGTCCACCACCCCCTTGAAGCCCTCCGCCTCCCCAATGGGGATGGTCATGGTGGTAAAGGTGAGGAAGTCAAAGGACGCACCAAGCAAGTTCAAAGTGGCTACAAACCGAGCCCGCTCCTTGTCCAGGCGGTTTATGAAGACCACGATGGGGATGCCGGCTTCACGGGCGGTATGGAGGGCATGGATGGTTCCCACCTCCACACCGTTTACCGCATCCACCACCAGAACCAGACAATCCACCGCCCGCATCCCGCCGACCACTTCGCCATAGAAGTCCGCAAAGCCCGGCAAATCCACCAGGTTGAGATGGTAGTCTTTATAGTCAAAGCTGGCTATAGACAAGCCTATTGTCAAACCCCGTCTGACCTCATCTGGGTCATAGTCCGTGGTGGTGTTTCCCTCCTCCACCTTGCCCAGACGGTCTTTGGCTTTTGCCAGATATAAGATCGCCTCTATCAAACTGGTCTTTCCGCTGGAACTGTGACCGGCAAAGGCGACATTACGAATGTCTTTAGTTTGGTAACTCACTTATTACCCCCTATATAAAAATGGCGCTGTTAACATAAAGTAGATAAAAAGAGTTTATAGCCATTCAATTGGAAATTTCAATTGCACAATCTCTCATCTCCCATTTATCGCACAGACTTTAGATTATAGCAATAATGGGTGAAACCCGCAAGCAAATATTCCCCTCTCCCTAAATTTCCACCCCCAGAAGAGAGGGCAGTATCTCACCCGCCTTCCCATGGTGAGCTTCGTCCACCATTTCGCTTATCGGCGTCTTTTCCAGGTTCACCTCCACCACATAAGCGCCGGACTGCTTGGCTACCACCGGCAGTTGGCATGCGGGCATAACCCAGGCGCTGGTGCCCACGGAGAGAAACACCTCAGCACTACGGGCGCAGTCAAAAGCCTCTGATAGCACCTGCTGAGGAAGGGCTTCACCGAACCAGACGATATCCGGGCGCATCAATGCACCACAGTCACAGCGGGGTAGCTCACCACCCAGAGGCTCCCTGCTCTCCCGCATGGCTTCGCAGGCGACACAGCGCATCCTCCATATGTTACCGTGCAACTCCAGAATATGTTTTGAGCCGGCTAAGGCATGCAAGCCGTCCACATTCTGGGTAATCAGGGTGAAATGTGTGGCAATCCTCTCCAGTTCGGCTAAAGCCAGGTGACCGGGGTTGGGCACAGCCCGGGCGCACTTCTGACGGCGCCAGTCATACCATTCCCAGACCAGCTTGGGGTCCCGCTGAAAGGCTTGTGGGGTGGCAAGCTCCTCCGCCCTGAATTGCTTCCACAATCCGTCTGCTCCCCTGAAGGTGGGAATCCCGCTCTCGGCGGAGATGCCGGCTCCGGTGAGCACGGCAACCCGCTCCGCATTCCTTATCCGCCCCTTCAAATCCATCTATTCTCCTCCATTATCGTCCTCATCGCCTGCAAGACTCGCCTCCATCTGTTGTTCATATTCCAAAGCCCGCTCCCTCAGCACCTCCGGCAGTCCCTCCATAGCCAGAGCTGTCTTCATCTCTTTAAGAGCAAGTTCCGCATCTCCAATCTCGTAGTAAGCCAGCGAAAGGGAATAGCGATAGATAGCCCGCTCCAGAATGGATAAGGCGTCCAGAAAGTGCTGGGCCGCGGCGTAGGGGCGACCGAGCTCCATAGCCACCGTCCCCAGGGCGAAAGCCACATCCGGGTCATCGGAAAGGTCAATGCCTGCCAGGGTAAGATAGCGATAAGCTTCTTCCGTGGCATTCTCCCGCCACAGGACCAACCCCAGCTGATAGTAGAGACCCTTTAACCCCGGCATCTCCTCAACTAATTGCCGCAGTAGTGCCTCGGCGGAGGCAAAATCCCCCTTGGTATAGTAAGCCCGGGACCGCTCCACCATCTCCATAAACTCCCGCTCATCTTTGCTCAAAATATCACGGGGGATGCGCACCTGTCGGCTTGCCTCAAGGGGGACATCCAACCCCAGCTGATTATAGTCGGCAAGCTCCTTTGCCTCCTCATCGTCCAGCGCCAGCTCCCTAGCCACCTCCGCCAGGGTCTGCTGGTGGCGGACGGTGTAGCGGTAATACTCCTCCGGGTGCTTGCAGGAGGCTGATATAATTAACGCCCAGACCGCAAAGCAGAGAACCGCCCTCCCAGCCCACATAACCTTAATCCTCCCCCCCATCCTCTGCTTTGGCGACATATTCTTCTAAAATCTCCTCCACCTCGCCCACCTTCTTCACTTTAACCGCCCTCTCTCGCAGGGATGCCGCACCGGGGAAAGCCCGCAGATACCAGACAAGATGCTTGCGGAAGTTTCTGATGGCGACTCTCTCGCCCGCAACATCCACCATCAGACGCAGATGCTTGCGGATAAGCTCCACCCTCTGCCCGGGGGTCGGTCGCGGAGGCTCCCCGGCACCAGAGAGTTCGGCTCTCAGGGCGGAGAATATCCACGGATTACCGAGCATCCCTCTCCCCACCATGATTCCGTCCACCCCGGTCTCGGCGAGCATGCGATTACCATCCTCCGGGGCGAGTACATCGCCGTTTCCGACGATATGGAAATCGCCGAGATGCTTCTTGAGCGCAGACAACATCTCCCAATCTGCAGGCTGGTAGTAACCCTGGTCGGAGTAACGGGCATGGACGGTGATGAATGCAAATCCCAGCTCCCTCAGCCCGGGAGCGATGGCGAAAGCGGTGGCATTATCAACGGTCGGTCCCAGCCTCAGTTTGGCGCTGACCGGAAGCGATATCGCTGAAACTACCGCCTGCGCCACCGAAAAAGCCCGGTCAACATCCTCCAAGAGGGCGGCTCCGGCGCCTTTCTTATAGACCTTGGGCACCGGACAGCCCATATTGATATCCACAAGCTGATAGCCAGCATCCTCGGCTAAGGCGGCGGCTTTAGCCATCGTCTGAGGACGACCGCCGAAGAGTTGCACCGCCCAGGGTGAAAGTCCCCGCCCCTCCTCAAGCATTGCCATACTCTTCCTGGTGCCCCGGGAAAGCCCCTCTGCGGAGACCATCTGGGTGAAGGTCAGGTCAACGCCGGTAGAGGCAATTATACGGCGGTAGGCGTCGTCGGTTATGCCAGCCATTGGGGCGGCGAGCAGGGGAGGTCGCCCCAGACTGAATAGTTCTTTTACAACATCCGAGCCCAAAGCAGACTATTCCTCATAGACGATGGTAAAGTTGATGCCCTGGTTTCTTGCCAGATTTTCCACCTTATCAAAAAGGCTGGCGGATTCACCATCCTCGGCAACATCAATCCCCTCGGCGGATAGAATCTCCCCCGGGGTATTCACAATCACCCGCACATAGTAATTGTCGGCGATATTAAAGAGAATATCTGCCATCTCCTCACCCATCTCCTCAATCAACATCTCTCGGATTTCCGGATGGTCCTTAGTGGGTATATCCATAATCCTAAGCTCCATCCCAAATTCCCCCTCTCCGGCCACTTTATTATAGGTCAAGCGATTACCACTAAAGAAATCAAGCCCATTGAACCCCTCCACCGAATCACAATCCAGAGTGATGGTCATATCTAGGGAAGTTTTGCTTAGATTAAAGTCCAGACTCTCAATACTTACACCCTCACCCTCAAACTCCGCCTCCCACTCATCCTCACTTAAATGAAAGAGCATTCCCAACCTATCCGGCAGGGCTGGTCGCTTATAATGTTGAATGAGAAGACGGCGGTAAATTCCCCTCCCTTTTCAAGCTCAAAGCTTAAGTCCATAAAGACCGGCACCTGAGCAAGGGAAGCGCAGGCAAAACTTAAAGATAACAGTGCAAGCAAGCTTGTAGAAAGAATTCTCACTTTCATCGCTGACCTCGTTTTGAAGGATAAATAAGACACAATTCTAAATCGTCCGCTCCTCGGCGGTGGGCAGGTCCTCGGGGCCGGAGCCGGCTCTCTCCTCAACCCGGCGCTTTCCGATAAACCGACCACGAAGCCAGGTGTAGAGCCTGGGCGATAGCCGGGCAACAAGCCCCTTGGTTCTCGCTACGGTCCACTGGGCTCTGTTGGCTATGGCGATGAGGGCGCCGTGGGGGATATTTCGGTTGACCACAAACTTATCGGTAAGCCTGGAAAGAGGCGAGCCTAGAAGGTTCGGCAGACGACACAGTAGATTATACCACCTTACCAGGAAGGGGAAATAGCGCTGGCAGAAGATGACCTCCCGGTGCTGGAACTGGGGTTGAATCAGGTATAGCTCATGCTCAAAGTCAAATCTATCCGCCAGAAAACCGCTCTCCTCGGTTATAACCTTTAAGCGGGTGTTGGGATAGGGGAAGAAGACGGAGAGAATCTTCCTGCCCGGGTTCAGGCGGGCGTTGAGCTTGACCGTCTCCAGAAACTTCGCCTTGTCCTCGTGGGGCAATCCGACCATATTGTATGAGAGGGTGGCGATCCCCGCCCGGTGGCAGGCATCAAAAGCCTCAATGATAGTCTCCTTCTCCACCCGGCGGTCAAGTATCTCGTTGCGCAGAAAGTCGTTTCCAGTCTCCACTCCGAAGTGAATCTGGTAACAACCAGCCTCTGCCAGCTCACGAATCATCTGTGGGTCCGATACCTTGGCGTGATAACGGCAGACAAAGGGCAGACTGATATCCCGTGCATACATTACTACAAACTCCCTCATCCAGCGGGGTCTTAAGGGCAGTATATTATCCATAAAATTGATATAGCGCACCTGGGGGTATCTGTCTGTGATATTGCGCAGATACTGAATCGCCCGCCCGGGGCTTCTGAAGCGCACATACTTATCCTGGTTGGGATAGACCTGGCGCAGTTGATGATTACAACAGTAGGTGCAGCGGAAGGGACAACCCCGGGAGACCATCACCGGAGCGGTGTTCATCCGCAGGTCGTAAAGACTGCTGTAGTCAAACAATTCTATGTCCGGCAGGGGTAGTCCGTCCAGCTCCTCTATCAGCGGTCGCACCGGGTTTCTCCTCCACTCCCCACTCCTCTGAGCCACCCACAGATTATCTATATCCTCACCGCCTCTTCCCCGCCCAAGAGCGGAAGCGAGCTCCTCCATCGCCCCCTCCCCCTCACCCACGCAGATATAATCAAACAGCCCGGCTCCCTCCTCCGCCACCTCCCGGGGGTCCAGCGTGGGATGGTAGCCACCGATTACCACCGGCAGATTGGGCAGAGCCTTGCGCAGGGGGCGCATCACCTCCAGAAGGATGGGGAAGATGGTGGTGCGACAGGTGATTGCCAACAGGTCCGGCTCCGTCTCCCGCACCGCACTGGTTACCTCCCCAGCCACAGGAGGATGGATGAGGTGGACAAGTTGAGTGTGGTGTCCGGCTTGCTTTAGCACCGCAGAGATGCTTGCCAGCCCCTCCGAGTAGTAGCCGTAGGTGGACTCATGAGGGTCCCAGCGGGTGGGAAAGTCGGGATAGAGAAAGGTTATGCGCATAATTTATAGGTTTTAGGCATTGAGGGATGGGAATGTTAGCATAGGGAGTGTGCGGTGGCAAGGGGGAAAGGGGGAGATTCAATTCTGACGATACGTCCGCACAAGCCGATAGACAATCACCGCATTGGTGTGGAGGGCTATATACACCAGGGCTATAAAGGGTGCCGTCGGCATAAGGACGGTCAACAGTGCAGTGAGCACGATAACCGTTGTCCTGGTCCCCTTACTCACCAGAGAGGGTCGTCCGAGGTCTATATCCAGCTCTCCAGCCCGAGCAGACGAATAACTGACCAGATTTGACCCCACCAGGGCAAGGAAACCGATTATCAAAAGTGCCGGCAAGGCGAAAGAGAATGGCAGGCTTAATCTGAGCAGATAGATCAGGCACCCCAGTATCAAAGCGTTATCCATGTAGCGGTCCAGCACCGAATCAAGCATGGCGCCGGCTCGGCTCTGGCGACCTGTCAAGCGGGCAAGTTGCCCGTCTGTGCCGTCCAGCACCTGGGCTACAGCGGCGATCAACCCCGCCTGCCAACCATATCCTAGAGCCAATAAGGCTCCAGCCCCAGTGCCCAAAAAGGCGGAAGAGCAGGTCACCATCCACGGTCGCAAGCCGGGAAGGTGGCGCAGGATGAGGGTCAATGGGGCGCTGAGATAGAGTTTAATCCAGCGCAGGACGAAGCGGTCTGTGGGCTTGGTGCGCCAGTCCAAATCCCGCCCGTTCCAGGATTTTTCCTTTTGATTCAATCTATCAGCAGCTCCCCTGCCAACTTTTGATAGTCCGGGGTTTTTCCGGAAAGCCAGGCACTGACCACACTTTTTGCAAGTGGTAAGGCGAACTGGGAGAAGAAGCGCCTGACAGCGTCCTCATCGTATGAGAGCTCGCCCGTTGGACTGCGATAATTACCGCTCAGAACGCAGTCTATTCCCTCCTCATCCTCGCTCCAGGTGTCCCCGACCAGCTCAGCTATGGCGCTCCCGTCGGAAATGTGGCGCAGGGGCAGATAAAGCTCCACATCAAAACCGGCTGAGAAATTTCTATATGCATCCAGAGCATCGCTAACCTGATTGAGCTTGACCTGGCCATCGTGGCTTTCCCGCTCGCCGGATACAACCAGATTGATACCTATGGATTTTGCCAGGGGAATGCGGACCGAATGGAGATAAAGATGGCACCCCAGACAAGGAGTGTAGAAGCCGAAGCGCTCAAAGAGGCTGGTGATATGGCGTCCGCATAGCGCCCGCCAAAAACGAGGTGAACCCATGTAGATGGGCCCGAGGACTTCTACTTCCCTCCCCGTCTCGCCCAACCTAGCCCTCAGGAATCGCACCCTATCCTCCGTAGTAATCCACCTTCCGAACTCGGTTGCGGTATATGCCACGGTGGTCAAAAGGAGGTCAAAATTGCGGTCGCTTACCGCTTTAACGGCGGCTGCAATGCTGTCCCGCCCGGCAATCTCCACGATGGCTGGGTTTTTAGCCCCTCGCAGGGTTTCCAAATCCTCAGGCGAGAGCTGATTGTCGGTGACACCTACAACAGCTTCCGCTCCAATAATCCTGTCTATAAATTCCATCCCTTAAAGTTACCAGAAATAAGTATAGAATCGCCCGCTACTTCCCGAACTGCACCAGGTGGAAGGCTACATAGTCGGGCTTCTCCTCCTTGAGACCCAGCCCCAGAACATTGCGATAGAAATCACCGGCTTTTGCCAGGTCGGAGACGTGAAAAACTATGCAGTTGACATTGACTATCATCCTTTCACCTCCTCACGCTACCAACTATCACTCAACTATTATATCAAACCAAAGAGCAGATGGAAAGCCACAAAAATTCCCGTCCCAAAGGTTGGAGGACTTGAAACCCGTCAGGTTGAGGGGCTTAGTTTTCTTGACATCCGATTAAAATTCTGATAAAATAATCATTAACCATAATCCATTGATTAAATCTCCTAAATAGCAACTCCACTATTTTCCTGCAACAACATCGGGAGTATGTTTGCAGACGGGAGGAACTTTGAAACGCCAAAATCTCCACTTTTTCTTGGTTCTGATAACAATAATCACTTCAATCCTGATATGCACCATCCTTTCCTCGTGCTCAAACTACGAAGAGCGCCTGGAGGAGGTCCAATCCGGAATATCACCCCTCAATATTCTGCTCATCTCCCTGGACACAGTCCGCGCCGACCACCTCTCCTGCTACGGCTACAAATATAACACCAGCCCCAATATAGACAATCTGGCTGAAGGTGGAACCCTCTTCAATGACTGTCGGGCAAACGTCCCACTAACCCTGCCCTCCCACACCAACATCCTCAGCGGTCTCTACCCCTTCAAAAACGATGTCAGGGTCAACTCCCAGTTTGTTCCCACAGACGACTACCCCCTACTCGCTGAAATCCTCAAGAACAACGGCTACGCTACTGCCGCCTTCATCGGTGCCTTCATCCTGGACTCCAGATTCGGACTGAACCGGGGCTTTGACCTCTACGACGACGATATGTCCCAGGGAATTAAGTTCTCTCGTGAAAACCCTTCAGAGAGAAGAGCAGAGGTGGTTAATGCCTCCTTCCTAAGCTGGTTGGAAGATGAGCCTAAACAACCCTTCTTCGCCTTCGTCCACTTCTTTGACCCCCATCTTCCCTATACCCCTCCAGAGAGGTTCAAGGAGAAATACGAAAACCCTTACGACGCGGAAATCGCATACACCGACTCCGTCGTAGGTAAACTGTTGAACGCACTGGAAGAGATGGACCTTATGGAAAACACCCTCATCATCCTGCTCGCCGACCACGGCGAAGGCTTGGGGGAACATGGAGAATTAGATCACGGCGTCTTCATCTATGAACAAACCCTCCGTGTCCCACTTATTTTCCACTGCCCGGGTCTAATCCCGGGAGGAAGAAAAATAGATGAGCCGGTCTCTCTCTCCGACATTATGCCCACCGTCTTGGACATCCTAGGTATCGAAGTCCCCAATGATTGCGACGGTCGTAGCCTGGCGGAGGCAATGATACACAAGAAAGAACTCACCCCCCAGCCCATCTACCACGAAAGCCTTTACACCAACCTTCTCGGCTTGTCGCCATTCTACGGAATCACCTACCAGGGCTGGAAATACATCCAAGCCCCCTTCCCGGAACTCTACAATCTAGAAGAAGACCCCGGCGAACTGGACAACCTCTATGATGTGGAGAGAAAGCGGGCAGGAGAACTTGCCGAACTACTCCTCTCAATTAACAAAGAGGCTTCCGACTTAACTCAAAGATGGGCTTCATCGTCTCTTGACTCCGAGACCATCCAGAACCTTCAGAGCTTGGGATATATCAGCTCCGGTAGCCTTGTCCCCACAACAAAAGAGGAATTGATAGACCCCAAAGACAAGATAGAAGTGCTCCAACTCTTCAGCGAGGTTAACACATACATTTCAATGGGCGAAAATCAGCGGGCTTTCGAAAATCTATTAAAAATCATTGAAATAGAACCTAATATTCCTGTCGCCTATTCTATGATAGCCCCCTTATATTTGGAACGAAAGGAGCTTGATAAGGCGGAAGATTGCGCTCTGAAAGCTATTGAGTTGGACCCCATTAGCCAAAATAATTATCTAGATTTAGCGCTGATATATATGCATTCGGGAAAATACAGTCGTGCAGAGGAAATCTATCAAAATCTACTGAATGAAGAACTCATACCCAAGGATAAAGGTTATGTATATGCCAATTTAGCCAAGATTGCCAGAGTCCACTATAAAGACTTGAATAGTGAAATTTCACTATTGGAGAAAGCCCACCAATTGGACCCCGAAAATGCAGACATCCTCTACCACTTAATAAAAGCTATGGACAAATCCGCCCCAGATGTAGAGGAGATGAATGAATATATCTCCCAGTTTAATAAGACATTTCCCAACGACCCCCGTAGCGACGAACTTGACGCCCTGCTAAGATAATTAAAATCAATCTTAAGACTCAGTCCACAAGAGAGAATAGGCGTTAATTTTTTTCCGGGAGAAGAAATGAAGGGACAGATACTCCTGAGAGCTTGCTTTTTTTCAGCAGTCGTCGCCATCATCCTGATATGCACCATCCTTTCCTCGTGCTCAAACTACGAAGAGCGCCTGGAGGAGGTCCAATCCGGAATATCACCCCTCAATATTCTGCTCATCTCCCTGGACACAGTCAGAGCCGACCACCTCTCCTGCTACGGCTACAAATATAACACCAGCCCCAATATTGACAACCTGGCTAAAAACGGAACTCTATTCAAAAACTGCCAGGTATCCGTCCCCCTCACCCTGCCCTCCCACACCAACCTCCTAAGCGGTCTCTACCCCTTCAAAAACGATGTCAGGGTCAACGACCAACTGGTTCCTGATACCTACCCCACCCTCGCCGAAATACTCAAAAACAACCGCTACTCCACCTCCGCCTTCATCGGTGCCTTCATCCTGGACTCCAGATTCGGACTGAACCGGGGCTTTGACCTCTACGACGACGACATGTCCCAGGGTATTACCCTCCCCATGGAAAACCCAAAAGAGAGAAGGGCGGAAGTGGTAAACTCAGCCTTCCTGAAGTGGCTGGATGAGAACCCTAAAGAGCCCTTCTTCGCCTTCGTCCACTTCTTTGACCCCCACATCCCCTACATTCCCCCGGAAAGGTTCAAGGATGAATTTGAACACCCTTACGATGCCGAAATAGCATACACCGACTCCGCGGTGGGAAAACTGTTGAATGCACTGGAAGAGATGGAGCTTGCGGAAAACACCCTCATCATCCTGCTCGGCGACCACGGCGAGGGACTGGAGGAACACGGCGAACCCTACCACGGCGACTTCATCTACCAACAGACCCTCCATGTCCCCCTGATATTCCACTGCCCGGGTCTAATCCCGGAAGGAAGACAGATAGAAGAGCCGGTCTCACTCTCCGATATAGTGCCCACCATACTTGACATTCTGGGCATCGCCACACCGGATGAATGCGACGGACAGAGCCTCCTCAATGCCCTGATACACAAGGAAAAACTCCCCCAACAACCCATCTACAGCGAAAG
>Ga0114919_10003005_pt1 | contig 13623 bp, 13 predicted proteins | sample BlataG_FD_88682 | JGI IMG/M metagenome (GOLD analysis project Ga0114919, IMG submission 88682) | Deep subsurface microbial communities from Black Sea to uncover new lineages of life (NeLLi) - Black_00105 metaG | ecosystem: Environmental > Aquatic > Marine > Oceanic > Sediment | place: Atlantic... | reverse complement strand
CGGCGGGATATGTGTGATAAGCAGTGTTTGCGGATGCTCAGGTTTCCTGCGGGACATAACCGGCGCAAAAAGTGTCAAGAACGTTATTATCGCCGACTATACCGACCTGGGAACCCGAAACTTTGACGATATCGAAGATATGCTGCAGATTGACCGGCCGGTGCGCAACCAGATAGAAGCAAGTGAGAGCGAAAAGGTCGCAATGCAAATATGCTCACGCCTGGCAAAAAACGAATCCGAAATTGAAAGTATGATTCAAACCGGCTGCGACCTTGCAAAAGATATGTGCTGGGATATGGCGGTGAAGAACTATCTACTGAACAGTCTGCAAAAAACACTGCACAAACAGCACAGCCAGAGCATCTACACAAAAACATAATTAGAGTTCTTATTCAGGCTGATTCGGCTCTTCTATTCTCTTCTGGGCCTCTGCATCTTTTTCCGCTTTTAGTCTTTCTGCCTGCTTACGCAAAGATTCTAATATCCTCTCCCAACGGTCAAGATAATGGGTTGGCCCAAGATTCTTATAGGGGTAATAAAAACGTGACCGCACTTTTTCTTTTTCAAGAAGTATTTTTGCGAGCTTTCCACTTTTGCCTGTCGGTCCTATGAAGGTTTTATCCTGTATTTCAAAGTATACTTCCCTGACGGTCAGTTCTTCAGGAAAACCATTATAGAAAATCAGACTGAGCTTATCTTTGCTCTTTATATTTGGGTTAGGTTCTTTTTTTTCTGGGCTTGTAAGCCGCAAAATAATATTCCGCATATCATTTGCATCAGTTTGACTGAAGCATTTATAGGGCTTCCAAACAGGGTCCACCCGTAGCAACTGCTTGTACCAGACAATACATACCGGCACAAAATATCTAATGCCTTTTTCCTCTTGTCCAGTCCAGGTGTAATCAAACTTTTTTGGTTCCTCTTTACAAGAGGCCATTAAAACCAATAGCATTAAAAGGCTAATCAATAATCGTTTCATTTTTAAGCTCCCCAATTATGGGTCCAATTTCATTTGAGTAATCAAACCATTCCCATACAGGATAATGTTGTCATCTGTATCAGGATCACCAATATCAGGTATGCCATTCAGGCCCCATAAGGCTTCCGGCATTTCACCACCTCCATATACATAAGTATAGTCGAGAGCTTCATAGACACTGTCACCATAGCCCATTCTCTCCTAGAACATCCATTAGCCATAAACCAAACGGATAGCAAGAAAAAACTCTCAAAAAAACGTCTTTTACACCAAAATAATAATCCACTTGACTGCCTCTGAGAAAGCACTTAAACTGTTTGGCTGTGGGCAGTACCGGGAAAAAACCAATAATAGGTATTATAGGTGGTGTCGGCTCAGGCAAAAGCACTGTTGCAGCCGAGTTTGGCAAATTGGGCTGCAAGGTCGTTGATGCCGACAAAATTACCCACGAGTTGCTTGAGGAAAAAGTTGCGAGAGAAAAAATAGTCGGCCTTTTTGGAGAGGCCATTTTAGACTCCGCAGGAAAAATTGACCACAAGAAATTGGCCGACGTCGTTTTTGCCGATGCTGATAAGCTCTCATCGCTTAACAAGATAATTCATCCCCTTGTGCTGGGGCGGGCTGAGGAGCTTATAAAGCAATATAACAACCAAAATGAGGTCAAGGCAATCGTGCTGGATATGCCGTTATTGGTGGAAGTCGGCTGGGCCAGGCGGTGCGATAAGCTCATTTTTGTCGATTGTAAGCGGCAATTAAGGGTAGATAGGGCAAAAAAAATGGGTGTTTTTGACGAAAATCAGGTTAAAATTAGAGAAAATTTTCAGATTTCTCTGGACAACAAGGCCAAGCTCACCGATAATATCATAGATAACAATTCTGACTTCTCGGCGTTGGCCAGGCAAGTCATTGATATTTTCTCTTACATTATGGGTAAGTGGGGCTTATCGTAGAGCACTCGTATTAGTGTTACTCGTTTTTGATATAAAAGTTTTATTTCTATTCAAAGTTCAAATCCTATTGAATTCCTACGGGAAAGTTATTCTGTGGAATCGTAGATTCTCGCAAATGGAAAAGGAGTGAACATGGCTAAAGCCGCTGCAAAAACCGAAAAAGGGACAACAAAAAAACGCAAAACCGCAAAGAAAAAGGCCGTCGCAGAAGAACAAGCTGCCGTCGAGCAAGCTGCCGCCGAACAAGCGAATCCCGATGCATCGGGAGAGCAAGAGAGCGACTCGGTCACGGCTACGGCCGAGAAGGCCCCCGGCGCCAAGACCAATGACGAAGCCCTGCAAGCCAAAAAAGCTGAGGAAGAATCCACCCATGCTAAATACGAGCGGATTAAAAAAGGCAACTTGTATTTGATGGATTTGCAGAAACTGACCGTCGCAGAGCTGCACGATATTGCCAAGAAGGAAGACATTACAGAATACAGTGCCCTCAAGAAGCAGGATTTGGTTTTCAGAATTCTCAAGGAGCGTATTCGCCAGAACGGCCTGATGTACGGCGAAGGCGTACTGGAAGTGCTGCCGGACGGTTACGGATTTCTGCGAAATTCGAGTTATAACTATTTGTCATCTTCGGACGACATCTATGTCTCACCGTCTCAAATCAGGCGTTTCGGCCTGCGAACCGGAAACACTGTATCAGGACAAATCAGGCCGCCGAAAGATTCGGAGAAGTATTTTGCTCTTCTGCGTGTTGAAGCGATTAACTATGAAAACCCCGATAGCCTCGCGGAAAAGGCGGTATTCAGCGACCTGACACCATTGCATCCGGATGAGCGTTTTATACTCGAAACCACGGCAGAAGAGTTAAATATGCGAATAATTGATCTGGTAACGCCGATAGGGAAGGGTCAGCGTGGGCTGATTGTTGCCGCACCGCGAACCGGCAAGACAATTCTGCTGCAAAAAATGGCAAACGCCATCAGTACAAATCATCCTGAAGTAAAACTGATAGTGCTTCTGATTGACGAACGGCCCGAAGAAGTTACGGAAATGCAGCGGAAAACCGCTGAAGACGTTGAGGTCATAAGTTCCACCTTTGATGAAGCCGCCTCGCGTCACTGCCAGGTAGCGGAGGTCGTAATCGAAAAGGCAAAGCGACTTGTCGAGTACGGCAAGGACGTGGTAATCCTGCTGGACTCGATAACCCGCCTCGCCCGTGCCTATAATACCGAGATGCCGCACTCGGGTAGAATCCTGACCGGCGGTGTCGATGCCGGCGCAATGCAAATGCCTAAGAAATTTTTCGGCGCAGCAAGAAATGTCGAAGACGGCGGTTCGCTGAGTATTCTTGCGACCGCGTTAATTGACACCGGCTCGAAAATGGACGAGGTGATTTTTGAAGAGTTTAAGGCAACCGGAAATATGGAATTGCACCTCGACAGGCGCCTTGTTGACAGAAGGATCTGGCCGGCTATAGACATCAGCCGAAGCGGAACCAGGAGGGAAGAATTACTGCTCGACCCAAAAGAGCTTCAGCTTGTATATCGGCTCCGCAGAGTCCTTAGTGAATTGAACCCGACCGAATCAATCGAGCTGCTCAAAGGCCGGCTTGCCAAGTGCCGAACCAACGCAGAGTTCCTGATGACAATGAACCTCGATTAAGCTAAACCGAAGGGCAACAAATCGGTCCCGGCGGCTTTTGCCCACCTCACGATTAAGTGAAGAAACGTTCAGATATGAACTTACCGATGTACCAGATAAAAATGCCCGCAAGCAACACGTGAGCGAATATATCTGCGCGTACCAATAAAGGCCGAGACCGCCGGTTGATGTTCGAACACAACAGAACTACTCGAAAAATCACTTCGGACAGAATAAATAACACGGCGAAAATACTCAGGGGGTTTAATGAGACGGCCCTGTGAAAATCCCCCCGCAGGACAGCACCTAGCGCCCTTGTCATTCCACACAACGGGCATGGCTCGCCCCGCAGCTCCCGATAGGGACATACTCCCCATACGGACGGCAAGCATTTTTCAAGCGGTGGTGATAGAAAGGGCAACGCCAGCAAATAGAGCATCAAGCCAAATATGACCCAGTTTACAATCCTGTATGTTCGCCGTCCGGAATCTCTATTCGTCGATTGACCGCTCAATAGGAGCAACATTGGGGCCTTCTATCGGTTCTAATGTGACGACTGCTCCAGTAGCGAATACAAGTGTCCACAGAAGAATAACAATGATTGCCACTGCGTTGAGCACAATTCCGGCCATACCTTGTCCTTTCGGCTGCTTTGCCTTTGACTTTTGTTTCACATCAACAATGCCAAGAATGAGCCCAACGATTGCAGGAAGAAGGGCAAAGTAACCACAAAAGGGAATAAACCCAAGAACCACAGCAATAATTCCAATAATCATAGCAGCTAAACCCATAGCAAAACTCCTTTCTCTTTAACCATAATTCTCAACGTCCCGTAAGAACATTACATTGAGCGGCTAAACTATCATTAACTACGATAGTTTATCCCTCAGTCAGCAGATGAATATAAGTGGCTCTGCAGCCAGGTGCAAGATAATGTTTGAAAAAAATTTTAAAAAGTCGGGAAATGTGTAATATTTTAAACCTCCGTAATCGGCGGGAAAGACTCGTAAGGATAAGATGCCTGCTGAACAAAATTGTTGACTTTACATTGTTGTTTGTTTTTATTAAGATAATGTTCCGGCCATTGTATTTTTGTCGGAATTTTTTACAGGCAATCGATTGGGTAAGTTATGGGCGAAGAACTTTCGAAAGTTTATGAGCCAGAGACGATAGAGAGGCAGGCAGGCGAAGTTTGGTCCTCAGGCCAATACTTTCACGCTGAAGCTTCCGGCGATGGCCGGGAGAAAAAGAACTATACTATCGTTATCCCGCCGCCTAACGTAACGGCACCGCTGCACCTTGGTCACGCACTGAATAACACATTGCAGGACATCCTGATTCGGTTCCGCCGGATGCAAAAATACAATACCCTCTGGATGCCGGGGACCGACCACGCCGGCATCGCCACCCAGACGGTCGTTGAGAAACGTATCCTCTCAGAAGAGGGCAAGCGGCGAACAGACTTTGCACGGGAGGACTTCATCGCCCGCGTGCAGGCCTGGAAAGACGAATACGAGGCCAGGATTATCGAACAACTGCAGGCAATGGGCTGTTCGTGCGACTGGCAGCGGACCCGGTTCACTATGGATGAGGTCTGCGCAAAAGCCGTTCGTGCTGCGTTTTTTAAGCTCTTTAAGGATGGACTGATATATCGAGGCAAACGGCTGGTCAACTGGGACCCGGCTACGCAGACAGTGCTGGCCGACGATGAGGTCGAGCACGAGTTGGTGCAGGGACATTTCTGGTATTTGCGCTATCCGCTTGTCGAGCCGGTCGAGATTGCGGGAAAACACATTGAGTATATTACCGTTGCGACGACCCGGCCGGAAACGATGCTTGGTGATACAGCCGTTGCGATGAATCCGGCGGATGAGCGTGCTGAATATCTGGTTGGTAAAAAAGTCCGGCTTCCAATCGTAGGCCGGCTCATCCCCATCATAGCCGATGAACACGTTGTTCTGCCTGACGCTGAAAGCGAAGACGAAAAGGCCAGGTTTTCTACCGGCTTCTTGAAAGTAACGCCAGCTCACGACCCGGATGACTATGCAATTGGTGAACGTCATTATGAAGAGATTGCTGAAGTAGTTATACCAGTAGAATATAAAGGAGATCCGTGGCAATATGTTTTTCTTAACGTGATGGCGCCTGACGGCTCAATCAGCGATAAGTACGGCTGGGCGGACTGGGAGGAAATTAAAAATCCCGATGTTGAAAATCTTATCGGGATGGACCGATTCGAGGCACGCCAGGCCATTGTTGAATGGTTCCGTAAAGAAAGTCTCCTTGAAGGTGTTCGCGAGTATTCACACGAAGTCGGGCACAGTTATCGCAGCCACGTACCTATCGAGCCGTACCTGTCCGACCAATGGTATATCGCTGTGAAAAAACCAATAAAGTGGCACGGGCTTCCAGCCCGTGAAGACACGGCCAAGATGGCCGTGCCACCATTAATTGAAAGGACCGATGTGCCGGTGAATTCTTTAGCTGGCCTTGCCTTAAAGCCGCTGCTTGATGGCCGACTGCGATTTATCCCGGAACGCTATGCTAAGACTTACCAAATCTGGTTGGAAAACTTGCGAGACTGGCCTATCAGCAGACAGCTCTGGTGGGGACATCGCATTCCAATATGGTCGAAGCTTGGTGGTGGTGGCCGGTTAGAATATGAGCTTTCGAAGCAATCTGATAAGGTGCGGTCCGTTCTGACGGATTCTGATGAAGGTGCGATAACATACATCTGCGTTGCTCCCGGAAATAAGGAAATTGAAAAGCAGCTCGAAGCTGATGGCTGGACTCAAGATGAAGATGTCCTTGACACGTGGTTTTCTTCGGCGCTGTGGCCGTTTAGTACGATGGGTTGGCCGGATGATACGCCGGAGCTTAAAACATTCTATCCGGGTGACGTGCTTTGTACCGCCCGTGACATTATCACCCTGTGGGTCTCGCGTATGCTGATGATGGGCCAGTATTGCGCCAGGGATATCCCGTTCAGCGATGTGTATATTCACGCGATGATACAGGACGGTGAAGGACGCAGGATGTCAAAGAGTCTCGGCAATGGCATTGACCCGCTGGTAGCTATTAACAGTCATGGTGCCGATGCGATGCGATTTACCTTAGCCAGTATGACCACAGATACGCAGGATATTCGGATGCCGGTGGTAAAAATGACCCTGCCGGATGGTCGGGTGGAAAACACTTCGCCGAAGTTTGACATCGGGCGAAATTTCTGTAATAAGCTCTGGAACGCATCACGTTTTGCCTTGATGAATCTCGAGGGAATCGAGCCGGGCAAATTTGACAAAGACAAAATGACAATCACCGATAGGTGGATTCTTTCCCGCCTGGCGCAAACTATCGCTGAGGTTGGCGAGTCCTTAAACGAATTCAAATACAGCGAGCCGTTAGCACAGCTTTACAGATTTTTCTGGAATGACTTTTGCGACTGGTATCTCGAGTGGGTTAAGCCGAGAATGCAGGATGAGCAGCAAAGGCCGATTGCTCAAAACGTTTTAGCCTTTGTGCTGGACCGGATTTTGCGCCTGTTGCACCCGTTTGTGCCGTTTATCACCGAGGGAATATTCCAGAAGCTCAACGAAATTGCACCGACCAGACAACTTAAGGGACTTGCCGAAGCGAAAAAATCCGAGGCGCTGGTAACTGCTGAATGGCCAAAGGAAATTGATTCCCTACGCGAGCCGGACGCCGAGAAACAGATTGAAATTATACAAGCTGCAATTCGGACCGTACGGGATATTAGAAGCAATAGAAACATACCACCAAAGGAGCTCAAAGTTGTATCCATAAAGTCGCAACAAGAAAGCGTTGATATTCTGAACCGAAATGCCGAACTCATCCAGCAGTTGGCCGGTGTAAAAGAATTTAAGGCTGGGATAGATATTGTAAAACCCGCAAACGCTGCGGTTGCAATCACAGATGCAACGGAAGTTTATGTACATGATGCCATTGACCCGAAAGCCGAACGGCAGCGGCTGGAAAAACAGAAACAGCAGATTGAAAAAGCAAAAAAGGCGGTAGAGGCGAAGCTGGCCAATGAAAATTTTGTTACCAAGGCCAAGCCGGAAGTAGTGGCCCGGGCCAGAGACAGGCTGGCTGAGCTGTCAGAACAATTAAAGACCGTTGTGAAACACCTTTCGGAATTAAATGGTTGACACAATAAAGGCGGTGCCAAAATGGAAACAGAAGCCGAATTATCACGCATAATCATTAACGAAGCATCCGACCAGCAGATAATCGTCTTGAAAGAGCGTCACGGCCAGCGCAGCTTCCCTATCGTCATCGGCATAGTCGAAATTTTCGCAATCGACCGTCGGCTAAAGGGCATCAAGCCGCCCCGCCCGATGACACACGATTTATTGGACAGCGTAATTGAAAACCTCGGCGCTAAAATAGAAAAGATAGTTATAAATGACCTGCGCAATCATACCTTTTATGCGAAGATACACCTGAGTTTGAACGGGCGAACCGTTGAAATTGACTCCCGTCCCTCCGATGCGATTGCACTGGGGGCGGCGTCGAATGCCCCTATTTATGTTGCCGAGCATGTTTTCGAGAAGACTTCCCAGTAAAACGGGACGCCAAACGGGAACCCGCTATGAAGAGCGTTTGGGAGCCCGAAAGCTTGAAATAATCATTAACCCGACGCCGACACAAAGCATACCGTCTGCGACATTAAACGCAGGCCAATGGTACTGTCGGTAATAGACGTCAATAAAGTCACGCACCAGGCCATTATTAAATATTCTGTCGTAAAGATTGCCGCAGACACCGGCAGCAAAGAGCGCAAGAGCAATGTGAACTAATTTTTGCCGGGTTCCACCGAGAAGAAAAACCGCGAAGATTACCACCAAGGCAATAACTGAAACCGCTACTAATAAGTGATACTGCCCGGCGGCTATTCCAAAAGCGGCGCCTTTGTTTACCGTCGCCACCAATTGCAAACAACCATCTACAATTGAAACGCCGTTGCCTGGCTTTTGCTCCAGCCAGTTGAATACCGCCCTCTTGCTCCACAAATCCAGCGTCAGACCGGCCGCCATTAAAGGCCAGAAAATAAGCTGTGCCGCCAAATCCGGCAGTGCGAAAGGGTGGCGCTTCAAAAAAGCCCGACCTGAAGTCGGCCGGGCACTACCTTCTTCTCTCTCGGACTCTGTCATAATCGGCGTTTAGCGTATCCGCTGTCGGCTATTCGTTTTGCTTTGAATATATTTCTATATATTTGAGCAGCCTCTCGCGATTAGGTTGATTGGGCTTTAAATCCAGAGATAGACGCCACTGCTGGATTGCTTTTGCCTTCAGCGTCTCATCTTCATCATCGAGCGCCCTTAACATATAGGCAACCCCCAACCCCCTATATGCCTCCCAATCCTCATCATTTATCTCAATCGCCCTGCTGTAACTTTCCGTTGCCCGGTCCACGTCGTTAAGTCGCAGATAACAATATCCAAGATATTGATGGGTGGTATTGTTATCAGGCTGGATTTGTGTTACCGATGTTAACAGCTCTTTTGCAGGCTCATTGTAATTGGCTCTTAGATATGCAACTGCCAGCAAAGTCATAATATCAGGGTTATTACTATCTATTTCCAGTGCGCGCTTATAGGAGCGAATAGCCTGGTCATAATCTTTTTGCAATTCATAAATATCGCCAAGCAGCTTTTGGATTTCACTTACATTAGGGTCAATCTGTTTGGCTCGTTCGGCTGCCACTAAAGCATGGTTGTAGTCCTCAACTTCATAGTAGCTTTGGGCGGCACCGACATGCGCTTCCAGATGGTCGGGCTCGAGTTCACAGGCTTTGGCGTATGCCTTGACCGCCTGTGCAAATTTTTCCATAATCTGGTAAACCCGGCCAAGATTGAAATAATCTTTGAAAGACCAGGGATTTAACTCTGTTGCCTTTTCATAGGAAGCGGCACTTTTTCCATAATCCTTTGTTTCCTGATAAATCTCGCCAAGCAGAGAATAAGCGAACGGAAGACGATTGTCTAATTTCACAGCCGAGTTGAGCCGTTCGATGGCCATTTCATTCTCATCGAGCTCCCTGAGCATCACAGCGTCGACATATAAATCAACCGCCCGTTGTTGTTCCCGGCCACAGCCGGCCAAAAATAACAGGATTACGCCTGTCAGGCACACGCAGATTGCAAAACGGACATTCGCACTATTAGACATATATGTTTCCCTTCTCTATTAGGACAACCCTGTCGGCGCCTTTTGCCGGCATTTAGCACACCCGCTTTCACGGGTGTAAACTCGTACCTGCCAAAGCAGATATCCCTGATTAGCGGCCAATTATACCACAGTAACTATCGCTGTCAAAAACTTTTAGCGGCACAGGAATCCCGTTTTTGAGCGTTTTTTCTAAATGTTTGACATATTTAACACGGCCTTATATTATATCGGGTTAATAAGCAAAAAAAGTAAAAGTAAAAAGGTAAAAGTTCGGATAGTTTTGCTTTTTATTCGAAAGGCCTCTTATTTATGACGAAACAAAAAGTAATTTTGAAGAACAAGCCATTCGTACTGATTATCCGCGACGGCTGGGGTTACAATCCAAATCCGGATGAAGATGACTATAATGCTGTCAAGTGTGCCAACACTCCGACAGACGACATGCTGATGGCCGAGTATCCAAACTGCCTTATCCATACGAGCGGTGAAGATGTGGGCCTGCCGGACGGAACGATGGGCAATAGCGAAGTAGGACATCAAAATATCGGGGCCGGCAGAATCGTTCCACAGGAATCTGTAAGACTCAGCAGGGCCGTTCGCGACGGGTCATTTTTTGAGAATAAGGAATTTCTGAATTTAATCAAATTTGTAAAAAAAAATAACGGCAAAATGCACCTGATGGGCCTGTGCAGTAACATTGGTGTACACTCGCTGTTAGACCACCTGTACGGCCTGCTTGAGCTGGCAAAAAGAAACGACATAAAAGATATTTTCATCCACGCATTTACCGATGGCCGGGACTCACCGCCGGATAGCGGAGCAGGATATATAGCCGACATCGAAAAAAAGGCCGAAGAAATAGGCGCAGGAAAAATCGCCAGTGTCACGGGCAGGTTTTATGCTATGGACCGCGACAGCCGGTGGGACCGCGTGCAAAAGGCCTATGAATGTCTGAGGATTGGCAAAGGTATCAAAGCGGTTACAGCAGCAGAGGCGGTCGCCAAAAGTTATGAAAAAGACGTAACGGACGAATTTATCGAGCCGACCTGTATCGTCAACAGCGACAATGAACCTTTAGCCACCATCGACAACGGCGACGGCGTAATATTCTTCAACTTCCGCGGCGACAGACCTCGTGAAATTACGCGGGCATTTGTTGAGCGGGATTTCAAAGAATTTCCGAGAACAACCAGGCCGAATATATGTTACGTCTGTATGACCGAGTACGATGTAACGATACCTGCACCGGTGGCGTTCCCAAAGCCGCCAAAAATGAAAAATATCTTGGGGGCATACTGGGGCTCTCTGGGGCTGAAGCAATTTCGCTGTGCCGAGACGGAAAAATATGCCCACGTTACCTTCTTCTTCAACGATTACACCGAAAAGCCCTTCAGCGGTGAAGACAGGCAAATCGTGCCTTCGCCGCGAGTGCGAACATACGACTTGAAACCGGAGATGAGCGCTTACGAGGTTGCCGGCATTGTACTGAAAAGACTCGACTTGAACAAATACGATGTAATGGTGGTCAATTTTGCCAATCCGGATATGGTCGGCCATACGGGCATACTGTCCGCAGCGATTATAGCCGCTGAGACGGTGGATGAATGCGTCGGCAGAATCCTGGAGAAAGTCAAGGGGCTTGGCGGCTCGGCTATAATCACCGCCGACCACGGCAATTTCGAGAAAATGTGGGATACAGAAAAGAATCAGCCACATACCGCTCACACCATTGGTGATGTGCCGTTGATTGTCTTCGACAAGCGCTATAAAAACAGAAAGCTGCGAGAAGGCGGCAGATTAGCCGACATAGGGCCTACTTTGCTGGAAATGATGAAACTACCACAGCCGGAGGAAATGACCGGCCAGAGCCTGCTTTTGCCTTGACATATAAAATTGAATTCTGGTTAGCCCCGCCACCGCGTGGCGGGGTCATCTTTCCCAATTAGGTTTTTCAAACCCTGCGACGTGGTCGCAGGGCTAACCATTATTATGACTTCGCACGTATCTGACTTTGTTTTCAAGTTCTTCATCCGTGAAACAGAATCTCTTATCAAATCCCTTTGACCAGATTTTGCCTTGACTTCCGAATTTACGCAGTGCCAAAGTTGCTGAATATTTATATCGATGAACAGCCTGTTCGATTGATTCTTCGGAAACTCCAGCGACTATATGCACATGGTTTGAGCAAACCGCTATCGCAAATATTTTGTGATTTATTCTCCGGGCTTCTTCGATAATTGTATTTTCAGCAATTTGTTTTTGTTCTGTATTAAGTTTTACCTTCGGATATTTTTGTTGCCTTTGATTTGCCGATTTTAATTTATCGTTTTGCGCAAGGACTCTACCATTTTTTACATATCCTCTTTTATCACCCTGCAGCCAGCTTCCATAAGTAGTCCAGGTAACCATATAACCAATTATTTTTTTCACCATTTTTTGATAATATCCGCAATTTATCTTATCCACAACCATTTTCCATTTTTCGTTTAGCCCTGCCATCACTATGGCAGGGTTATAATTATGGTGGGGTTTATATTTCACTTCCGCCATCACTATGGCGGGGTTCGGTTAGCCCTGCGATCACATCGCAGGGTTTATCGTATGTTTTCCGCCATCACTATGGCAGGGTTTTAATCATTTTCGCGTGCTTGCCCTGCCGAAACCTGCGGAAATGACGGGAAAGTCGCTGTTTGAAAAATAAAATTCGAAGCTACAGAGAAAATCAAAGGACATTAATTCCAGCCACTGAGTTCATAGAGAACACAGAGGTATATATTTATAAGCCGTATTAATCTGTGAATTATCGGGCTTAATTTCTTGATAAAAAAATCTTCTTGGCGGACAATGTGTAAATAAAGTTTGGTGGGAGTTCATGATTCTTAAAGGGGTAAAATATTGAGTAGCCGAAATAAAGACAGAAAAGAAGAAGCGATCCACTTCGAACTGTTCAAAACGAGTTGCAAGGATCTTCCACTAAGTAGCAACCCCATACACGACGACAACCCTGATTTTTTAATTTCGCATAGTGCAGGGGTACTTGGTATCGAACTTACGCGATTATTTAAAGTAACTAAGCATCCAAATGCTCCTCAAGCGTTAGAATCCTTTAGACATCAAATCGTCGATTCTGCGCGAAAGTGCTGTGAAAAAGATATCCCTCCTTTACGCGTACAGGTATGGTTCAACTTTAACCAAAAAGTGCCTAAAAACAGAACACCAGAGATCAAAAGAATTAGCCGGTCTCTGGCAGCAATAGTAAAAAAATGGCATCGAAAAAACCGTTCGGAATTTAGCAGGACTCTGAGGCCACCAGAAATACCTGCTATATTCTCTATTATATACATTGCTCGAATACGTTCTAACCACAATTGGGCTGTAAAAAATCCAGCTTACCAGCTAAACTTTCCAATCGTGAAAATACAAAGTTGCATTGACGAAAAAAATCGTAGGTACAAAGAATATTTAAAAAGATGCGACGAGTGTTGGCTGCTAATTGTGGTCGATATCTTCAGAGATTCTCAATCTTTCGAAATACTTGACCGAATAGACCACAGGTTTGAATCCAAATTCGAACGAGTCTATTATGTGGATGCTTCACATAGAAGAGACCTGCGGGAACTTCCTATAATCAGAATATGATTTTGACCGTCGACTTATAATAAAATAATAAAGGGAACAGCCCAATAGCCACCTATTTCCCTTTTTTACTTTTTATTTTTCAACTTTTGAATACTCCCAATCCGCCATACGCACGTCGGATAAATTCTACCCAAACCGTACCCTTTTTCAACGGCAAAAACTTTTTACCACTAAGACCCAAAGGCACCAATTTTTATTTTGTTGTTAATAAATCAGTGTTTATCT
>Ga0114919_10003004_pt1 | contig 13624 bp, 16 predicted proteins | sample BlataG_FD_88682 | JGI IMG/M metagenome (GOLD analysis project Ga0114919, IMG submission 88682) | Deep subsurface microbial communities from Black Sea to uncover new lineages of life (NeLLi) - Black_00105 metaG | ecosystem: Environmental > Aquatic > Marine > Oceanic > Sediment | place: Atlantic... | reverse complement strand
TAATAGCTCTTTGTAGCAAAAACAACGCTGCTGATGTATGGGATGTATTCGACAATCACCCAGACATGATTTTACAAAAAGAACATATCTCTTCGGCACAAATCAATTGGAACGATAAAGTATCCAACATTAAGCAAATAGCAGCAGATCTAAACATTGGACTAGATAGCTTAGTGTTCATGGACGACAACGAGATTGAAATAGAAATGATTCGACACAAATTGCCTCAAGTAACAACCATTCACCTTCCTACCAAAACAGCCACAACCAATCGGCAGACGTTATCATCATGTGGGGCTTTTGACACATTAATAGTGTCTGAAGAAGATCGAGCAAGAGGACGCATGTACAACGAAGAACGACTACGTAACCAAGTAAAAGAAGTAGATTTAGAATCTTTCTACCAAACATTGCAAATGAAAGTCGAGATTACTTTCGCTACTGAACTAACTGCACCCAGAATCGCTCAACAAACTCAAAAAACTAATCAGTTTAATTTGACTACTCGTAGATACACAGAGGCAGAAATTCTAAAGTTCACAAAAAATAATGATTCAGACGTTCTTTGCCTAAGACTATCAGATAAATTTGGAGATTCTGGAATTGTAGGATCGTGCATACTTAAATACAAAAATAATACTGTTGAAATCGATACGTTCCTGCTGTCATGTCGGGTCATCGGTAGACAGATAGAAAAAGTGCTCCTTGCTTCGATCCGAGAAGTGGCAAAAACAAAAGGCTACTCTTTGTTGATTGGAGAATATGTGCCGACAAACAAGAATACACAAGTAGCCGACTTTTATTTGAAACAAGGATTTTCGAAATCGACACAAAGGGCTGCTAATTTTTTCGAATTCAACGTAGAAAATGAATTCGAAATGCCAAAAATATTTGATGTTAAATTTGATCTGAAAAATAATCTAAGATAGCGGCAGCACAATATTTGTTGTTCGACAAATATTTTCGTCGAGCATCCTCAAACTGATCACTATAATCTCCACTAGTTACCTGACATATAGCTTCCGAAAACTCGTCATGCGTAGTGGTATCTACAAGTGTTTTATGGTATGCATATCCATTTGCCAAAAAATCCATATAAATTGCAACCCTTCTGTTCCCGCTAGTATCTTCTCTTTTGACATTAAAATTGACAAGCGGAGTGTCCAACATTACGCACTCCTTGATTGTCGTAGAGTCAGTGTTAATCACAACATCCGCCACACTAATAAGCTCTAAAGTTATATGGGGAAACCAAGACGCTTCTTCAAAATACATATCTCCTTTAATAAAATAAATATCTCTTACCTTACTAGCTGTGCGAAATTTGTTAAGAGATTTTACGATTACCATATACCCCATGCTTTTAAGTGAATTATAAACTTCGTCTTGATTGAGATTAGATTTATAAAGAGGATGAGGAGATATAAAAAGAGCCACCTTTTGACCTCCTATAGCGTATTTCTGTCTTATCTGAGAAACGTCAAACTCGACATCGTATTTTGGAGACCCCAAGTATAAATTCTTGTCTGACAAACAATCATAATGCTCAGCAAAAAACTTGCTAATGAACAAGACGTTGTCTACTTCGTGGACATAAGCCTTGTAGTTACAAGGTCTCCAAAAATCTGCGATTTGGGTCAGTACAACTTTGTACGTTGGTTCTGGAAGCATTCCCCTTGCCCATCTTCCATCGGGCAAAAAAGTCAACCCTTTCCAAGACGCCGACTTGCTAAGATTAAACCCAAATTCTTCAGCCAACGCTTTTAGATACGCCAAGTGACCGAAAGGGTCAGCATAGTCTTTTTTAACATTGCTATACCATAAAGTCGATTTGATACCCCTTTTATTACCTTCTATAATTAAAGGCATAAAATATCTTAGTTGCAACATTTGGGTCAAAAGAAAATTCATAAAACTAAAACCCTTCTTTTTGTTGAAAAGTTCCTATTTTATAAGACGGATCTTGCCGCCGCTTTTCTATTTCTTCGGCTTCTTTTTGAGTAGCGTATGCGTTTGTTTCATACCATCCTTTATCATATCTGTCTATGTCGTATTCATTATGATATTCCCATAATTTTTTAGCCATACGCTTGGTATAATTCATAGCTTCGGCAACCAAGTCCCTGACTTTGTTATCCTCGGGACTGTCCCCCTGAACGGAGTCATTGATTAGCCTAAGAACTTCGCAAACCGATCTAGTTCTATTACTCCCTCTTAGATCCGGCATATCTTCTCCTTTTCATTACCATACAGTTGGGGGCAAGGAAGCGTCAAATTGACCTATTTTATACCCCTTGGCCCTTCTGAATTCCGATCCATGCTCTTGGATATACCTATCGTTCTTTGCATACCATCCTTCGTCATATTTTGTATTGTATTCTCTCAACTTTAAACTCATACGTCCTGCATACGTTTCGGCTTCCGCAACAAGATCTCTTATTTCTTTGTCGTTAGTTGTATCTCCTTGTGCTCTGTCACCTATCATTCTCAGAACTTCGCAAATTCCTCTGACTCTCTGTACCCCCCTTAAACTATCTGGACCCGCCATATTAATCTCCTCTACTTATTTATTGACAACGAAATTTCTTTCAACTGCTTGCCGAGTTCAGCATAGATATAATCGCTACCCTGTTCGTTCAAATGTACATTTTCATAGGTATATTTACGAATCTCGTCGTCACTCCACTTAAACACATCTACCACATGATCTAGATGCCCCATAAACAATTTTGTATAGTCTTCTATTATATCGAAAATATTCTGGGGCCTTTCTTTGGCATGATCTTCTTCTCCATTCCATGTTGACAAAATTCTATTACAACTAATCCAGACAAGATTAGGTATTCTCTTTAGTCTAGGAAGTAAACATTCTTCTGCCATATCAAGCGAATACATATTAATTGCCACATCGCCCTTATAGGGATATCCAAAATCTTTGCTCAGATGCTCCTGAATACGTTCCTCTCCAAAAACAAGGTTGTAGTACTCCTTATTGCTTTCGTATATACTAAGGCAACTTTTCTTACGTCTCGGGGCATATTCAACCACCCCTGTATGAAGAACCACAACATCATAGTTAGGATTTTCAATTTCATCATAATTACGAAGAAATTCTAAAGTTGTCGTCCACCCATAAGGAGCCAAAAACTTATCGACAACATGGTCTTCTTCTAATCGTTCTCCGTAATGCTTGTATGTCTTAGGGATATCTATTCCTTTCCGTGCTTTTCGTTCGTAGTCACTAAGTCCACGACTATCTGTATATAGCAAAACCTTCATGACAATAACTCCTCCAAAATACGATCACTTACGTTTACGTTTTCAAAGAGATACTTCTTCCTAACGTCTTCAAAAACAGATGTGAAATTCTCTGTTGTCAGACACGACACTGTCTCTTTAAACACTTCTGACGATACTTTGGGATTAAGTTCTCTGCAATACGGCTGTTCGTATAAAAATTCAAACCCCGCTCTAGAACACCCCATTCTTTTTGTACCCGGAGTTAAAGGTTTGATATGAAAGTTAATGAGCGGCGTATTCAACATCACACACTCCTTAACCGACCCGGAATCTGTATTGACAACTATATCTGCTACCTCAATCAACTCCATAGATGTATGGGGAAACCACGTCTCGTCCTCAAAACACATATCTCCTCTTAATTCAAGGGGTACTGGGTCTTTTCCTCTTGTTTTAATGATTACGTTATAGCCATCACTTCTTAAATAATCGTATATTCGGAGAAGATCCACTTTATTTAAATCACGCAACCTTGGAAACATAATAAGTGCATTTTTATCAGATCGAATCTTGTATTTATCTCTTATTATATTTCTATCAAGTATAACGTCATACTTTGGAGATCCGATATAAATGTTACAAGACGACACTTTTCCATAGTGCTCTGCAATAAACCTTCCCGGAAAAATAACATGTTCCACTTGAGACACGTATTTATCGTATCCCCATCCAAAATCTAGCATAGCTGTTAAAACTATTTTACGATTCTCAAAAGGCATCAACTCTATTGCTGAGCCTTCGACCAAAAAAGTAAAACCCTCTTTATCTTTTCGTATTTCTGAAATATCTTTGACCTCTGCGGAGTAAAATTCGGCTAATTTTTTGATCTGCTCAAGATATGTGTACGGATCATTATATTTTGCATTTTTGATCAAATACAAAATGGAGTTTATTCCACGCTTATGAGCCGCAATAAGCAACGGCATATAATAACGCAAAAAGGTAGACTCCGACACTATAAAATGAAAATTCATTTTTTCTTGGCCTTTAAAAGCACATACATTTGTAAAAAGGGGTTCGTGGTTGTTAGAATTTCATACTCTACATCAAATAACTCTCGCACAGTATCAATTAGTAACACCGCAAAAACTTCATCAAAAACCGCACTCTTTAAATCATTATACCCAAAACGTTGAATTTCTTTAACAAAAAAACGACATTCTTTGTTATTAAGAAAACTATCGTCCCAAATAGCCGAATGAAGTTTGTAATCTGGATTGCCTCCATACTCCGTTTCGCCGTCTTTGATCCAACCTACTTTGAAATTATCAAATCGCCAGTGGTCCCCAAACCCCCAATCTACATAAAGCATTCCGTCTTCTTCCAGACTGTTGTGGCAAAACTGGATAAACGATTCTGGAAATTTAGAGAAATAGGCACATCGAGTACAAATGATCGTTTTGTACTTTTTAGACAACTCTCTCTCGTCGAGATCGTTAATGTCCCAATTTCCCAGTGAAATGTCGTACAAATCTCCGGCGAAGATATTGTTGTTTACAAAACCCAATAAAGCCGTAGGTGATTGCGGGACAATATGCTTTTTGTAAAAAGGAATAATAATTGGATCGGTTTTACCCATTATTCGACTTTCCTTAAAACAAAATGTTCGTATCCCACAACAACCTTCCCAACTATATCTACACCATTGGTTTTTTCTAAAAACTCTTTTACGTGCTCCCCTTCAAATGTATTACAATCTACACTATTAACCTCATAAGTATTCACTAAATCAAATCCAATCATTAGAATTCCACCATTCTTGACAATCCTTAAAAACTCTCTAAAAGCCTTTGTAGCATCTAATGCATGATCTATAGAATTAGTAAATACAATATCCCACTTTCCAGACCAATCCTCTGGAAAATCATTGAAGTCCATAGTGAAATCGACACAAGCCTTAGGCGAAATATCTAACGAAAAAACACTTACCTTTTTTGATTCTAACGCTTTTGAAAACGAATCCCGCTCATGATTATTTCTAGTCCCAAGACAAAGCATCTGTAAATTATCGGAATTAACAAATTTAATCAATTCGTTAGCACATTGCATATAATATGTGCCGTCTCTTTTTTTATACATTTTCTTTGCATGACGAACGATCTGCTCTTCACGATATAGCTTCTTGTCAAATGAATCGTCATAATATCGTTCAGATTGTAACTTCATTTCACCCCCCCATGTCCTCCATAAAAACAAATTCTAAATCCCCGGCATTCTCCAAAAACTTCCGCAAATCATTTGTAAATTCTTCACTTAAATAGCTCCTATCCCAATCGCAAGCATGATATACAATCTCGGTTTGCCGGAAAAGTCGTAGCGGCCTATATGGAGGATTGACATTATAATACACAACCTTATCAAACTCTTTATCCTGTCCTTCATATTCTAGTTTATCGGATAACGCAAGAACCTTCATACCAACGCTTTTACATGCGCTAAAAGACGCGGCAGACATTCTAAAAGCCGAAGGTCTAAAAATAGGCTTGAACAAATCAAGAAGCCCTGTTTCTTCAGCCATCTGTTTCATCTCTTCCCAACAAAATAATGCCGAAGCTTTATCCAAATTCCTAAACTCATTATTGTTGGATTTTCCTAGTATCCCGTGTCTATGCCCATGCCAACCTATCTCGAAATTATCTGGCGATAAGTCTCGCAACGTATCGCAAAAATCAGGATGAGCATTAAGGGGATAAATTTCTTCTGTTTCATACCTGTAATAACTTGTAGGTACAAAAAGGGTAAACTTAATGTCTGGAAAAACATCGATTAAAGCATAACACTTCGTCAAAACTGCCAAAGAAGAATGTGGATGAGGAGTGACATCGTCTATACTAATGTTTATTTTACAAGTCATGAATTTCACTCATATAGTTATAATATCTATCACAAACGTCATCATAAGAAGGAGAAATCACTACTTTCTCATACGCTTCTATTTCTGCTGCCACTTTGTCTATTTTAGGAAACAAATCTAACTCTGATACAAACAGTTCGCCACCGCTCCTAATAATTTCCGGCGTTCCTCCGCTAAGAAGACCAATGGCAGGAAGTCCACAAGTCATTGCTTCAATAAGAGAGTTGGAACATGCATCGTCTTCGGTAGCTGTAATAAAAATATCGGCATTCTGAAGTTCTTTAGCTATTTCTTGGGTAGACAAAATACCTCTCATTTTTATATTGTTGAAATTTTTTCGAGTTCTTCCAATAAACACATACTCATATTTATCAAAGTTAAGCCTCTTATCCAAATGACTATAAATTCCAAAACCTTTCTTCGGATTATCAGACCAAGTACTCGTAATCAACCGAATCTTTTTCCCTCTCTCCTTTGCTCTTTCATTTCTGTTGTTACTAAAAATATCAGGATCAGAACAATTAGGAATAACGATATGAAAAGATCTTTGCTTCATACCGTTCCCATAAGAAGCCTCTCTCGACCACTCAGATTGAAATATAACACCCCGTGCATATTTCTCAGAAAAAGCGTACACCATCTTGTCTTGTTTTTGTTCGTGTTCACCCCGATAAATACTAAAAACACCATCCAACCTATGTATAATTGTTTTGCCATGCTTTATTGCTAAAACAGCGGCATACTCTAATTGATCTTTGCTGTTAACCAATATAACGTCGGCCTCTAAAGCGTTTTCTGCGTAAGCACCTCTACTCCTAAAGTTGCCTCTTAGAAGACGCAAAAACTGATTTCCGCCACCCCACGGTTCGTCCTTGATATCATAAAGTATATGGGTTTTTATGCTTCTATCCATCGTTCTACTTCCTGTCGCCATTTGATCACTATCTCGTCTTTGCAGAAATCTCTAGTCAACGATCTTCCGATATGCGTTAACATTGGTCGTCCATTTAAATGGTATTCTTCTCCCCTCAAACCATCTTTCAAGAAGACAGGCACAACCTGCATGCCGCCTTTGTCATTAAGCCTCACTAACGGAAGAGCCACTCCATCATATCCTGCAGTTTTCAATTTTAACGGCAACTCTGAACCAGTATCTAGCAAAATGCTATCGCCAACTTTCCTGCCATAAAGATTAGCATCGACAACAGATACCTTAATTTTTCTGGGCGGGACACCAAACACTACGTTCACATCTTTTAAGACTTGGGTTCTGAAAAGACAACAAACTACATTCGGGAACTTTAGGTATTTTGCTCCATCATATTCGGTCCCTACAATAACAATCCTGTCGTCTAGACACTCCATGAACTTTTCGTTCCAACCATTCTCTAAAAAGGCAACGTCGCAATCTACAAACATGCCATACTCCGAATCCATATGGGCAAATATAACGTCCAAACACTTGCCGTGACCTATCGATCCAGAAGTGTCACCGTAGGCATCTATCACTTTGTAATCAAAAAATCTTTTACTGTCTATGTGATCCATATTTACAGAATAATCACTCACTCCGAACAGAATCTCAATATCGTCTTTTGCGCTTGTGGTTTTGTATAGTGTCCTCAAAAGAAAGTCCACATAATATTCGCAATTGATTCCGCAAGGGATGCCTATTTGTATTCTGTTACGAACCATTCCAAGACTCCTTAAGCATAGACATTACGAAAGTGTTAAAGGTTTTACCATCTCTCAAGAGAGTATCTTTTTGTACATCTTCTGTTTCAAACCCAAGCCAACTATAAACACGGAAAGCTATTTTGTTATATTCCGCAGTTGTTAACGACACCCTTTCAAGTCCCATACTCCCAAAACAAACATTCAGTATCTCCGTCCACATATGCTTGGCAAAACCTTTGCCACGGAAATCCTTATGTAAATCCGCGCCCAAAACACAATGTTTTTTGTTATTGTCAATTTCGTAGAACTTACAAAATCCAGCACGAACCTTATCAATACAGAATATCAATCGAACTTCTTTGTTGAGATCTAAACCGTTCCACCATTCCATATGAGACGCTAAAGTAATAGGAGTAGGATCTGTAACGTTATACAAAACCAACGGGTCGTTGTGTAATGCTACGAGCCATTCGTGATCATCCTCGACCACCTGCCTCAACTCAAATTTATGACTGTCACATAACATGCAAAAAATACCAATCTATATTCTTGGTGCGACCCATGCCGTAAATAGGATCGGGTCTTCGAACAACTTTGCCATTATTTTTAGCTACGATCTCTTCAAACCACTTTACTGGTCTGTCTATCCATTCAATGACAACTTCTTCTTGCGTCAATCTCTTTTTTAATGTCTCGTTTATGTCATTACAGCAAGCTATTTGAAAACTAAAAAAACCATCGTCCTTTAGAGTCCTTAAGGTTTGTCCAATAATAAAATCTACAACTTGATCTTCGCAATGCTGCAAAACAATATGTGATATCGCAACATCTACTGACTTATCTTTTATCTTGGGCATATCTTCTGTAAGATAGCCTTGCGCGATGTCCTTGACTTTTTCTATGGCTCGGGAACTGATGTCTACAGCCACTACGTTATGTCTAATCGCTAGAAATCGAATAGAGGTAGCAACTCCCACTCCTATTTCCATAATTGTTTTAGAAGGACCACTCATAACATCCGAAACTCCATGTTGTCTATACGTCAACTCAGGATTTGAATTAGACAAAAACCTCATACTACCGGGTTTGTGGTTTTCTTCCCAAAAGTCTCTCGTTTTCTCAATATTTAGTTCCATCATTTCTTCCTAAACGAATTTTTCGTTTTTAACTGTTTGATCCATCTCCGTAATAAGGTCATTAGCACTTCCATAAATGCAATACTCACATTTAGATGTGTCTAACACAATATTCTTATCTCCCAATACACTCTTGATATTCTCTACCTTCCCCAACGGCAAAATTTCTTTATGCATGTTTGTACAACATGGATAAATCAAACCACTACAGTCTATAACGGGCTTATAATAAAAAATACCACATGTCTTAGGTATATAAACAGGCCTTTCTGAATGACTCACAATAGGAATACGATCCGACTTCAAATTACTAGGATTGACATTGAATCTTAAATCACTAAAGACATCAACAGAAAATCTGAAGTAATTCAAAGAGAACTTCTGAAGATCATTGATGAGCGTCTGAGTGTCGTCTAGGGTTGAATCCTTACAAAAGATATAGGAAACCCCTTTGTTAGGAATGTCTAGATCATTAATACTTTCCAGACCCTCTAAAACCCTGTCGTAACCTTCTGCTCCATGAATTTTACGATACAAATTTTTACTAGCATTAATGGATATCCTTATCCAATCAAGTTGCTTCAAAAGACTCTTCGACACTTCCGACAATTTAATTCCATTTGTCACTAAAGCTGGTGTCATTCCTAACTCAATACAATAAGCCAAAACCTCTTCAAAATCAGGGTGCATCAACGGCTCAGAACCTCCAGTGAACTCAATTGCTTTTGTGCCCAAATCTTTAAGGTCGGTCAACGTCTTCAGGGCAATCTCTTTGGTCATTGAACTCGGACCCCATCTCTTTTTATTGCAACAAAAAACGCAACTCAGATTGCACCTGTTTGTTAAAATGAACTGAGCACTAATAGGCGTTTTCTCTCTATTTGTAAACTCCTTATGTTTCAACAACTTAAAAACATTCCCCGAAATTATTTCGCTATTCTTTGCCATATTTTTCCACCCCTATATTTAATTGGGTTGCAATATATCGAATATCTTCTTTCTGAAGCCACCAACCACACGGCAATGAAATTTGGTGCTCATAAAAATAGTTTGTATCCTGACACTCGACACGCTTACCATTAAAACAACTATAATAATGGTTAGGTGCATGCATTAGTCCAGCTTGAATTCCAGCCTCATTAAGTTCCTGCAATATCTTGTCTCGATCTAGTGAGTCTGATAAAATAACCACATATGTCCAAAAAGAAGGCAAAGAGTTATCTGGATATCTCAACGGGATTATCTTTGGATTGTTTTCGAACAACTTAGCATACAAAACGGCATTTTTTTGATGCGTAGCCAATATTTTCTTGAAATGAGGCAGTTGAGAAAGGCCAATTGCTGCATCAATATTGGTCATGTTGTATTTGAACCCTGCTTCAAAGACGTCTTCTTTCCACCTCTCTCCTTCCCACCTTTCTTTACGTATATTATTCTCTTTATCTATCCCAAACCACTTTAATCTCTTTGCAGCCTCGTAATCTTCCTTATTACGACAAACCAAAGCTCCACCATCTCCCGTTGTAAGATGTTTAATAGCCTGAAAACTATAACAAGTAAAATCCGCAGAATGACAAACTGGCTTCCCCTTAAAAGTGGAACCTAACGCTTGAGCCGCGTCCTGTATTAATGTTAAACCATAACCGTCACATATTTGCTGTAGTCGATCCAAATAAGGAGGCATCCCGGCCCAATCTACACATATAATCGCTTTTGTTTTGTCTGTAATCAACCGCTCTAATTTATGAGGATTTAGAGTGGCTGTATCTATTTCGATATCGGCAAATATTGGCACGGCTCCTACGTCTAGAATTGGGGTATTTGTTGCAATACAAGTTTGTGAAGGAGTAATTACTTCGTCACCCGCTCCAATTTTTGATACATGTAATGCTAAAGTTATTGCGCTCGTACAACTGTTCAAAGGCACGACTCTATCTGTTTCTAGAAGAATTTCCAACCCACGAGTGAATTCCAGAACCGTCTCCCCCTCATTCAAAAACCCACTGTCAAAGACTTTCCCTAATTCTTCAAGGGCTAATTCTTTGTCTATATGAACTTTGAATAATGGATATTTCATCTAAATTAATCACGTCCTTCGCAACTAAATGCATCCTTGGGAATCGCAACAGCCCATATCTCACCCCAATTAACTTGCATCTTGTTCACTTTCAATCCGGCGTCATCTAACTCTTTAGCAAATTCTTCGTGCGTATACTCTATTTCGTGCGTACCATCGAGAAAATAGGGAAGACCTAGTTCTTTTTTAACAGGCACCGTCCATTCTCGTTCAAATTGAGGAACCCGGAAAAGAACCCTGTTTGGCGTCACTTTTCCCATTATCATCTTTAAAAGAGTTGTCCGATCCTTCAGGTGTTCCAGAACATTAGACATAATCACTACATCAAAATGCTCGTCCACAATATCTGTGTAAATATTCCCTCTTACATAAGTTAAATTAGGAAGACTATACGTTGTTTTAGCGTACTGAACATTATTTGGGTTTAATTCTACACCGATGACCTCTCTGATGGTTTTCTTGGCAACGTCATATGTAACATCACCTCGTCCACTCCCCAAATCTAGAACCGATTCGTTACAATATACATTGTTTACAAAAAAATCGTGATACTTGGTTACTCTATGTTTTGGATGAGTACCATTACCATACTTTACTGCCAACTTCCCGGACTCTTGATAAAGATATGAATACAACTGAAGCATCTCGGTCAAAGCTTTTTTCACATCCGAAGTGGCGTCTCTTTCTTGCTCTATCAACCGACATATTTTCTTAAGATCCATGTAACTCTCCTGTCTCAAACAAATCGTCAAACTTCGGTATTATCTTCTCTGGTAAATAACCCTGAACACTTTGGTAATTATACTCACATTCATCTATTTTTTGAACAACTGCTTTCGAAAACTCTTCAGCCGTGCGACATAAACAATTGGAATGTAAGATTTCGGGTGCAAGACCTACCGGGGTCGAAAGAATTTTGATCTTACGATAAGAGGCCTCTAACACCGACTGCGGACCTCCTTCGTATTTTGATGTTGAGATATAATAGTCCAAGATATCGTAAAGAGAATTGATATCCGGATAATGCATTAAGTAAGTACAAGGAACGCCCCGAAGATCAAGTTCATTCGCCACATATTTCCTACAATAGCCCCCAAGAACTGCTTTAATTTTTTCTGGGATCTCAAGATTTAACCTATCCAGAACTTCTACTAATAGATCTGGATTTTTTGCTATCTTAGGAGTGCTACCATATTTACCATTCCCATCCTTAACAAACGACCCTATTAACAATTCTATCCCCGTAAGTTGCTCTCTCCGTAACTCAGCAACATATTCTTTGTCAGAAGGCACCATAGTCTTAGAAAGTAACCAATAAGGAATACGATAAACAGGAATGTCCAAAAACTCTTTTGCAATTGCCTCTGTAATCTTATTCGGAACTATACACACATCAGCTCGATTAAAGACATCAAAATTATACTCATCGATCTGATCTTCGTTAATGTGATGCATCTGAAGGTATTTCTTACAACCTTTTGGAATCTGCCCAAGCATCTGTGGAAAACTGAATAGATTGACGCACCAAAAAACATCAGGCTTGTCTCCTAAACCTACGATTTCGTGTCTGGAAAACTTCTTGTAATCATCAACAATGCTATCGACAACCCATCCGACTCCTTGACCCTTTAATGCTATCCTCATAAAATCCACTCTAGTAGCTTCACTAGGTCTTTAGCTCGTGCATCTATGTGATGATACGTCTCAAACGTTTCTCGGGCATTCTTAACCATTTTAGCCATTTTCTCGGGTTTATCCAAATAGTACTTAATCTTTTCCTTAAAATTCTCAGAAGTCACGGCTATATAGTTTTCCCCGTCTTCTAAATGTAACTCTTCGGCTCCCCACGGTTTCTCTCCAACATAAATCGTACCACAGCCCATAGATTCAAAAATTTTGTTCATTGCTACATGATAACGACCACCACAACTTGCCAACATACGAGATTCACTAATAGCCTGAGCATATTTTTCCCTAACAAAATCACTATGACTAAAATCAACCCCACAATGAGGATAATTGTGATAATTAATCCCCAAGGACCGATGCTGTGTTTGAAGAACGTTATGCATTTGCATTCGAAGAGGATAAAATCTCCACATGGCTCCGAGGGTAATTACATCATATTTCTTTGGAAGCCCATAATCCTTATAACACTCTTTATCCACGCATCTCGGATAACCAACAAACTTGATTTCCTTCTGAATTTCAGACCCAAAGAAACCAAAGAAATCTTTCGGATCTGAATATGGGGGAGCAAAACAAGCAAAACAATATTCAAAACCAGACCCCATCAAATCCTTGGCATATTGATGAGGCTTTCTGGACCAAAAATCACTTAATGCAAATATCTTCCGAACTCCCTTAACTCCTTTTAGATTATGATAAAAACGGCCTAATTCAGGAGGAATATTGTAGTGCTGCATATAACAACTTCTAACTGCCTCATTTTCTGTAAAATAGCTATAGATAACATCTGGCTTCCCATCTCCATAAAGCTGCCCTATGATCTTTGTTATATCTGTATACTTATAATCAGGCCACCCGGGACCATATATTTTAGTATCGCAGGCCCTTTGC
>Ga0114919_10003003_pt1 | contig 13626 bp, 10 predicted proteins | sample BlataG_FD_88682 | JGI IMG/M metagenome (GOLD analysis project Ga0114919, IMG submission 88682) | Deep subsurface microbial communities from Black Sea to uncover new lineages of life (NeLLi) - Black_00105 metaG | ecosystem: Environmental > Aquatic > Marine > Oceanic > Sediment | place: Atlantic... | reverse complement strand
GAGTGTCAGCTGGCTCTCGCGCAGGCCGTCACGTACCTAAGCCTCGCCCCCAAGAGTAACGCCTGCACTAAGGCGATCGCGGCGGCCCGCCATGATGTTCGGGAAAAGGCAACCCTGCCGGTACCGAGGCATCTGCAGGACAAACACTACGCGGGCGCGAGGCGGCTAGGCCACGGCCAAGGCTACGCCTACGCCCACGACGCTCCTGACGCGATTGCCAAGCAGGACTATCTCGGGGTCGAGCGGCACTATTATGAGCCAACCAGCCGGGGGCTGGAACGCGACCTGGGCGAACGGCTGGCCGAAATCAGGCGGCGGCTGAAGGCAGCCCACCTGCCGCCGGAGCCGCCAGCTCCTGCAGCTCCCTGACGAGATCCTCGCGTAGGACGTCCTCAAGGGTGATGAGGCTGCGGGCCACAAGGGCTCCGTCAACCACCCGGTGGTCAGCGATCAGGGTCACCAGGCAGCAGCCATCCGCTGTGACGGGGCCGTAGGCAAGGCTTGAGGTGCAGAGTGTCGGATGAAACCTGTTCCCGGCGCCGAGGCCGGCGAGCGTCGACAGGCTGAAGGTGCCCAGCCGGGCTGCCCGTTTGGCCGAGGTCGAACGCAGGTTCCAGCGGAGCACAATTCGCCGCAGCCAGCTGGGTAGCATTTCAAGCTCCAGCTGTCGCTTGAACATCTCGGCGAGGGGCTTACGGCCGCAGTCGTCGATGAACTGCTGGATGTCGGTGAGTGGCCGCTCCTCCGGCCGATCGAGCCGGGCCCAGCAGAGCCGCTCGACACCCTCCTCGAGCCGATTGATGGCGAGCGTGGCGACGTTCTGACTGGTAGTCGCCAGCCGGGACCGCAGTCCAGGCAGGAACCAGCTGCGAAGGGCGGGCGTCTGCCGAACCACCGTCGCGTAAGCCTTGAGGAAGATGGCGGCCCAGCCGATTCGATGGCGGCAAGCCGATCGGGCGGCGGCGAGGGGGGCCAGTTCGCAGTGGCGGTCGACCGGGAACAGCGGGATTTCTCGAGCGACCATCGCCACGTCGGCGATGCAGCTGCGATTGCCGTCGCAGGCGGTCGTGGTGACAGGGTGGCGGGCCGATGGCATGGCAGGGATGACCGGGGATTGGCCGCTCGTTCCGGGCGGGCGATGACAAGGATTCAACCGGCTCCGGCGGCTCAGGGAAATGCCAATTTGCAGGGCGGTGCGGTTTTGGCCCCGGCTCGGGGGAGGCCGGCTGTTTTCGTCAAATCGTCTGCTAAACTTTCAGTTCACGCGGTGGTTGTAGCTCAGTCGGTTAGAGCGTCGGTTTGTGGTACCGAAGGTCGCGGGTTCGAATCCCGTCAGCCACCCCTTGTCTTTCCCGCTGGGGCCGTGCCAATGAGTCAGCCTATCTATCGTCCCTGGTTCGACGCCGCGACCGACTCGCAGCTCCTGACGGAATATGCCCGCAAGCTCGACTCATTCCACGAGGCCCTGGCCGATCGCCGGGTCGATCGCCATGAGCTTGAGGCCCAGGAAAAGCGGGTCGTCGACCTGATGAAGGAGGTCGAGCCGTTGCTTGACCCGGAGGCCTACGAGAAAGTCACCCGGCTGCTCTGCGAGGTCACGGTCTACGACCTGATGACAGCCTTCCATGTCGCTGGCAAGGCTCGCGGGGTGCCTCCCGCAGAACCCGGCAACTGAACCCGGCAACTGAACCGGTCGTCAGATTCCCGACCGATACCGTCTTCTCCTGCTTCTTCCATGGCGAAAAAAACATCACGCAAGGCCTCCTCGACCGGGGGCACTACCACCCTGCCACCGGTCGACCGTAAGACTCGGCGGCTCATTGTCGAACTGGCCAACGATGTGGCGGTCGCTGCCGAGAAGCGACGGGACCCGCACCTCGACATTCCGGCCCGCAGTCTCTCGAACGTTCGGTTCAATAAGTCCCGAAAGATAATCGAGATGGGGGGGCAGAAGAACCGTCGGCAGCTGTTCAACCTGTCGCAGGCGAAGAGCTATATGCAGACCCTGCTTGTGGCCACCGGCTGTAAATCACTGATCGATCAGCAGAAGACCACCAGCATTCGAGGACTGTTTTATCTGCTCAAGCACACGATCGAGGGCACTCGTGAGGAAACCTTCGGCACCCAGGACGAGTGCGATCCAATCATCGAAGACCTTGAGGTGACTCTGGAGAGCCTCCGGGAAGAACTGCATGTCTACGCCAGTAACCGGGGCGGCATGGTGGGACCGATCACCCTGATCGACTCTGGCGATGAAATTGACTGCGCGCGGATGGGCTCGGGGGGCTATAGCATCCCATCCATCGTCGAGGCGGAGGTGATCCAGTTCAAGAAGTGTGACGCCAAGTTCATCCTCCATGTCGAAAAAGACACGGTCTGGCGGCGGTTCAATGAGGACAAATTCTGGCGGAACCACGGCTGCCTGCTGACCCACGGCGGTGGCCAGCCGCCCCGGGGTGTGCGGCGGATGCTCTACCGGCTGCACCACGAACTGAAGCTGCCGGTCTACTGCCTGCTCGACAACGACCCCTGGGGGTATTACATCTATTCGGTACTCAAGCAGGGATCGATCAATCTGGCCTACGAGTCAAAGCGGATGGCGATTCCCGAAGCCCGCTTTCTTGGATTGCGGTCGCAGGATTACGAGCGGTGCAGCCTCTCACCGAGTGTGCAGATTGCCCTGACCGACTCGGACATCAAACGGGCCAAGCAGATTGCTGCCTACCCCTGGTTTGCCGCCAAAAAGGCCTGGCAAAAGGAGATTCAGCGGATGCTCTCCAACGGCTTCAAGCTCGAGGTTGAAGCGCTTATTTCGAAGGACATCAGCTACGTCACCGAGGTCTACACGCCGGAGCGACTCGCGGTGGGGGACTGGCTGGACTAGTTTTACGCCTGGCGGGCCATCCATGGCCCCGGCAGGCTTGGGCGAACGAGGTGAACGCCAAGGGTTCACCTTGTTCGCGGTTCCTCGCATCCTGCTCGGTGTGGTCTTGTGTGGTCATGGGTTGGTCACCCGGCTTCGCCGGTGCCAACCCGTAAGCCGCCGAAAGCCCGAAGCGTTTCGCCGGCGCGACAGCAGCCCTCGCATTGTGCTCGGTGTTGTCTTGTGTGTAGCGGGTCCGTTCGCTTCCGCTTTTGGTTTCCTGCGGCGCTGCAAGGTTGACGAGCGTGGGGCAGTCCGGAGCCTCGAGCGGGCTACGGCAGCAAGCGGAGCCCGGATGGCGGAGCGAAGCGGACGTGCAGTGAACGGCGGCCTGGAGGGCCGACGTGAACGTCCAGCGAGAGGCTCTGGGCTGCCCCACGCGGTTGGCTTCGCGAAACCCGGCTTGGTGTTCGCAGCATCGCTCAAGCGGAAAAGGGCCATGGATGGCCTTTTCCGCGTGTAACTAGCACCGCACCTCGTCGGCTCGGCCGATCAGGCCGGTGCGGCCAAACTGCTTTGGCTTCGCGATCGCGTCACTGCCTTCCTCCGCATGGGCGATATCGGCTGGCACGGGGGAGCGTCCGAAGAATTCGGCGATTCGGCCAACCACTGTCCGCTGCTCCTGTGGCTCGAGTTCCGGAAAGATCGGCAACGCCAGAGTCTCGTGGGCTGCCTGCTCGGTGACCGGGAGATCCCCGGTCTGCCATCCAAGATATGCAAAGCATTGCTGCAGATGCAGCGGCACCGGATAGTAGATCTCGGTGCCGACCTTGGCGGCGGCAAGGTGCGACCGGAGCGCATCCCGCTGGCCGTGGGCGATCCGAATGACGTACTGATTCCAGACATGCCGACCGCGTGAATCTGCTCGCGGCAGGGTGATGACGTCAGTCAGTCCGCAACGGGTGAAGAGGTCGCTGTACCGGGCGGCGTTTCGCTCGCGGTCGGTTGTCCAGGCATCAAGGTGAGGCAGCTTGACCCGCAGCACGGCTGCCTGCAGCGAGTCGAGCCGGCTGTTGATGCCGACAACGTCGTGGTAATACCGCGGCTCCATGCCATGCACTCGCAGCTTCCGAAGGGCATCGGCCAGATCGTCACGAGTGGTGGTCAGGAAGCCCCCGTCCCCAAAGGCCCCGAGGTTTTTGGTGGGATAGAAGCTGAAGCAACCGACATCGCCAATGCCACCGGTGCAGCGTCCATGCCAGGTGGAAAGGATCGACTGGGCCGCATCCTCGATTACCGGTATGCCGGCTGCCTCGGCGATTGGGAGCAGGGCATCCATGTCGGCCGTCTGGCCGAAGAGGTGCACCGGCATGATCGCCCGGGTTCGGGAAGTGATGCGGCGGGCGACGTCTTCGGGATCGACCAGAAAGGTCGCCGGATCGATGTCAGCAAAGATTGGGATGCCGCCCAGCCGGGTCACGGCGCTGGCCGTGGCGAAGAAGGTGTAGCTTGGCAGGATCACTTCGTCGCCCGCCTCGAGGCCGAGAGCCATCAGGGCCAGCAGCAAGGCGTCACTGCCCGAGGCACAGCCAATCACGTGCGGCACGTCGAGGCTGGCGGCGAGTTCGCTTTCGAGGGCAGCGACATCGGGCCCAAGGACAAACCGACCGGAATGGCAGACCTCGTCGATCACCTGCCGGAACTGTTCCGACAGCGGTCCGTTCTGTCGGTCGATGGCAAGCAGGGGGACGCTGTCCAGCAGGCCGGCGTTCAGGGTCGGTTCGTCGGCTGGCGTCGGAAAATGGCCGGATGTCATTGCCGCAGGTTCTCCGCAGGGCATTGGGGGTTGCGGCTGGTCGTACAGACGCATCGTTTGTAAGAATCGTCACGATTGGCCCAGGCACTCCAATCCGTTTTTTCCGCAGGCCCCCGCTCGACTCTGGGCCGCCGGCCGGTGGGCAAAGAGGGTGAGTAGTTCGCTGCTGGCAGGGCTGTCAAGGTCAGGGAAGGCCCCGGAGAGGCTCCTGCGGTGCCCTACGGGAAGCAGTGTTTGACAGGAAGAGGCGGCGGGCTCTACATTCCGGGCTGGTTTTGGCGAAATTCGCTGAGCACTCCGCCACTATTGCCCGATCGCGAGTCTGTTCGTGGCTTACCCCTGCAGTCGGTCTTGTCGGTTTGTTTTGCGGAAGCCGCTCTATTCCGGTGGCCCTAGCTGTCTGTGGAAAAAGCCCTCCATGGGCTTCTTCCACTTGGGCAACATCCGGAAACACTGGGTGTTTTCGGGGTTGCCAATCGCTGCATTCCGCGGCGGCAGACTATTTCCACAGCCTTCTGGCTGTCGCCCGCCGGTGAGGCGGGATCGGGCCGGATTGTTCAGTGTTTGAAACGGCGGGAAGCAATGGTTTTCACGGCCGTCATTGACCTGGAGAAAATCTCCAATCGGCTGGGCCTGCCCGAGGTGGGTGTAGTTGCCACGGTTGAACTGCTTGATCAGGGCAACACCGTGCCCTTCATTACCCGGTACCGCCGCGATCAGACGGGCGGCCTCGATGAACTGCAGGTGCGGGCGGTCGCCAACGCCATTGCCCGTGCTCGGCAACTGGTCGACCGGAAGCAGACAATCCTGCGAACGATTGAGGGGCAGGGCAGATTGACCGCCGAGTTGCAGCGGGAAATCGAGGCGGTCGAAAATCCCAAGGTGCTCGAAGACCTCTACCTGCCCTTCAAACCCCGGCGGCTCTCGCTCGCCGAACAGGCCAAGCAGCGACGGCTGGAACCGCTGGCAAAAGAGATCCTGGAGGCTGACCCCCAAGCGGCCGCCCTTGAGACTCGGGCTACGGATTTTGTCGATACCGATGTCGGGGTGGCGACCGTGGCCGATGCACTGTTGGGTGTTGGCCACATCATCGCCGACTGGTTCAGTGAGCGGGCCGATGTGCGGCAGCAGCTGCGGAAACTGCTGTTTGCAGAGGGACGGCTGCGGAGTCAGCGAATCGAAACCCCGGGCAAGCCGCAGTCAAAGACCGCCAAGCACTTCCGCGACTACTTCGAGTTCAACGAACAGATTCAGAAGGTGCCACCGCACCGGGTCCTGGCGATGAATCGTGGTGAGCGGGCCAAGATCCTGCGGGTGCGGGTCGAGGGGCCCACAGAAGCCATTCAGGCAGTCGCGGATGAATTGCTGCTGCCGGCCGACCACCCGCATGCCGACCTTCTGCGGGAGTGCTGCCGCGATGCCCTCACCCGGCTGATTCTGCCGAGTCTCGAGCGGGAAGTGCGGCGGGAAATGACCGACACCTCAGAAGAGCATGCGATCGCGGTCTTTGCCCGCAACCTACGAAACCTGCTGCTGCAGCCTCCCGTGGCCGGCAGGATCGTGCTCGCGATCGACCCCGGCTTTAAAAGCGGCTGCAAGGCAGTCGTGCTCGATGCCTGTGGCAAGCCACTGGCCCATGAAATCCTGCACATCATCGGCAAGGCCGAGCAGCGGGCGGCAGCCGCTGCCCGGATCATCGCACTGGTGAAGGAGCATGGCTGCAACGTCATTGCCGTCGGCAATGGAACCGCGGGACGCGACGTTGAATCACTTTTGGCCGAGTTGGTTGCCGGTGAATTGCAGGAACACGAGATCGCCTACGTCATTGTCAACGAGCCCGGTGCCAGCGTCTATTCGACCAGCCAGTACGCCCGGGAAGAACTGCCCGATTTTGAAGCGGCCTTCCGGGGGGCGGTATCGATCGGCCGGCGGCTGCTCGATCCGCTCTCGGAACTGGTCAAAATCGAGCCGGCCAACATCGGCGTGGGGCTCTACCAGCACGATGTCAAGGCCCGTCACCTGCATGCCTCGCTCGACGCGGTGGTCGAGGGCTGTGTGAATTACGTTGGCGTTGATGCGAACACCGCCAGCCCGGCGTTACTGCGGTATGTGGCGGGGCTGAACCAGGCGGTCGCCCGGGGTATCGTTGACTGGCGGGCGGCCAAGGGGGCGTTCACTTCACGGGAGCAGTTCCGCGAGGTGCCCGGTTTCGGTGATGCTGCCTACGTGCAGGCGGTCGGCTTTCTCAAGATCGTCGAAGGCGCCAATCCGCTCGACGCCACCTGGATTCATCCGGAGAGTTATCCCGTGGCGGAACGGTTGCTAGAGAAGATTGGCCGAACGGCTGCCGATCTTGGCGACCGGGAGAAGCAGCGGGAGATCGCGACGGAGATCACCACACTCGATCTGGCCGCGGTGGCTGATGAGCTTGGCGTCGGCCGGTTGCTCTTAGCCGATATCGTCGAGCAGTTCCGGCGGCCGGGCCGTGATCCGCGTGAGGATCTGCCGGAACCCCTGTTCAAGCAGGGGGTGTTGAAGTTCGAGGACCTCGAGGTGGGCATGGAACTGCGGGGCAGCGTCCTGAATGTGGTCGACTTTGGGGCGTTCATTGACATTGGGCTGCACGACAGCGGATTGGTGCATATCAGCCAGCTTTCCAGTGGTTTCATTCGCGACCCCCATGCCGCGGTGGTGGTTGGACAGGCGGTGCGGGTTTGGGTCCTGGAACTCGATAAAACCCGTCGTCGGGTCGCCCTGACGATGATCGACCCGACGTCGAAACGCCGCCCGGCTGAGCCGCGGCGGGGCCGGACCCGAAGTGGTCGAAAGGGGGCTGACCAGCCGAAGAAACCAGTCGAGCAGGGGGCGGCGGGTACTCCGCGACCGTCTGGTGACCGTCGGGATCGCCGCAAGCCCCGCGGTGAAGAACGGCGACGGGAACAGCCCCGGGGGCAACGGGTCTATACGTCGACTCGCGGCCGGGAACCAACCAAGCCGATCAGTGACAGCCAGAAGACCGGCCGTGAGCCGCTTCGCACCTTCGGCGACCTCAAACAGTTCTTCGATGCCCACCGCGAGCCCGATGCGGCGGCTGCTGAAAACCGCCGCAAACGGCGGAAGAAGCCCCCGCCTGCTGGACCGGTCGATGACGATCAGGCACCCTGTCCAGCTGAACCGACAGATGCGCTGACCGCGATGCCGGCCGGGGACGGCGGGGGGCAACCGCCGGCCGCTTTCGAGGTCGTGGAGCCGCCCTCCGGCACCGAACCGGCCGCACCGACTGCCGGAGACGATCCCGCAGAGCCCTGCGCACCGCCGACTGCGAGTGAACAGGAGAATCGATCATCTGACCAGCCGGCCGATCAGACTGCCGACGGGAAGCCACAAGAGACCTGACCCGCTGTCGGCATGGTTATCACTGCCGGCCCGTGGACCATCCTAGTCCGCTGTTTCACCGCTCGCGGAAGGTGATTCGGCCTTTGGTAAGGTCGTACGGAGAGAGCTCAATCCGGACCTTGTCTCCCGGGACGATACGGATGAAATTCTTCCGCATTTTCCCAGCAACATGGGCGTTGACGATGTGTCCGCCCTGGATCTGTACCCGAAACCTTGTGTTGGCCAGGGCTTGGGTGACGACGCCCTCGACTTCGAGAGCCTGTTCTTTTTCCGCCATGGGGTTCCTGTGGGAAACGGTGGTTGGCTGGCCCGAACTCTAGCCTGCCAAGGAAAAAACGTCCAGCCAGCTGCTTTGCTTACTCGTCCACCGCCACTGGGGCGGCGTCGGAGGCCTTCCACCGCAGGTAGGCGTCGAGAAACCCGTCTAGGTTTCCGTCGAGGACGCTTTGGAAATTCCCGACGTAGTGACCGGTTCGCTGGTCCTTCACCCGCTGGTCGGGATGGAGGAAATAGTTGCGAATCTGGGAGCCAAAGCCGGTTTTGGGCTGGAGTTTGTACTTTGCCAACTGCTCGGCTTCGCGTCTTTCCTCTTCCTGCCGGGCCAGCCGTGACCGCAGCATCTTGATCGCCGTGGCCCGGTTCTTGTGCTGGCTGCGCTCGCTCTGGCACTGCACGACAATGCCTGAGGGGAAGTGGGTCAGCCGGATGGCACTGGAGGTCTTGTTGACATGCTGGCCGCCGGCCCCGCTGGCCCGGAAGACATCTTCGCGAATGTCCTCGTCCCGAATTTCGATGTCGGGGTCGTCATCGCTGATTTCGGGTGAGACATCGACCGCAGCGAAACTGGTCTGCCGCTTGCCCTCGGCATTGAAAGGGCTGATCCGCACCAGCCGGTGGATGCCCATCTCGCCGCGAAGGTAGCCGTAGGCCCACGGGCCCCGGATGGCGATGGTCGCATTTTGAATGCCGGCCACGTCATCGTCCTGCCGATCCAGCAGTTCTACGTTGAGGTCCCGCTTGTTGGCCCAGGCAGAGTACATCCGCAGCAGCATCTCGGCCCAGTCGTTGGCGTCGGTGCCGCCGTCCCGGGCATGGATCGAGATGAGTGCGTCGCAGGCGTCGTGGGGGCCCGAAAGCAGCGAGGTCAATTCGAGCTGATCGACAAGTTTCTCAACCCGCTCGACCTCGGCCAGGAACTCTGCTTCGAGCGACTCATCCTCACGGACCAGTTCGCTGAGGGCTTCAAGGTCAGCCGCCGCTGAGATCGTTTCATCGAGTGGTTTGAGGACCGCGTTGATTTGCTTCAGTTCGGCAACCGTCGCCTGGGCCTTGTCACCGTCATTCCAGAAGTCGGCCTCACCCATCCGCTCTTCAAGCCGAGCGGCAGCGGCCGTGCGACCAGCGTAGTCAAAGAGAGTCTCGCAGTTGGAGGAGTCGGCCGCGGATCTCGTCTGCACGATGAAAGAGTGTTGTGTCCATGACCGAGATTCTACGGGCGGTGCCCCCGGAAGAAAAAGGGGCCTGGGCAGAAGCCCGGGTCAGCAACAGGAAAAGCTATACCCGTTCGACCCGATTGCCGGGGATGCGGCGGATGAGCCGGCGGATCTCAAGGGCGGCGAGCGTCGCGAGCAGCCGCGACGGTTCAAGCCCGGCCGTCTCGCCAACGGCGTCGATGTCGGCGGTCGGATCACCGTCAGCGGTACGGTCGATGGCGTCGAGAACCTGCCGCTCAAGCTCATCCAGTTGCAGTTCGGCCGGATGCCGCACCTCACGGCCAGCCGAGTCGGTCACTGTTTCAAACAGGGGGCCGAGTTCCTCAAGGATTTCATCGACATTTGTCACCAGGGTGGCGCCGTCCCGGATCAGCCGGTGACAGCCGGCCGACACCCGGCAGTCGATTGGGCCGGGCACCGCAAAGACCTCGCGTCCCTGCTCGCCGGCCAGCCGGGCGGTGATCAATGCTCCGGACCGAGCTGAGGCCTGGACGACCACGGTGCCGAGCGAGAGGCCCGAGACGATACGGTTGCGCTTCGGAAAGGCGCCGGCATGTGGGGTTGCAAACGGCGGGCATTCACTGAGGACCGCCCCGTGGTCGCTGACTTCAAGGGCCAGTTCGCGGTGCTCCGGCGGATAGACCTCAAGCAGCCCGCTGCCCAGCACCGCCAGGGTGCGGCCGCCGGCGGCAATTGCTCCGCGATGGGCGGCGGCGTCGATGCCCCGAGCCAGTCCGCTGACAACGGTGCAGCCGGCCCGGGCCAGGCCCCCGGCCAGGTATTCAGCTGCCCGCTTGCCGGCGGCCGTGGCATGCCGGGCCCCGACGATCGCCACCGCCAAGCCGTCAGTCGGTTCGAGCCGGCCCCGCAAAAACAAAAGGTCAGGGGGATCGTCGATCTGCGACAGCAGGCGGGGATAGCCGGGTGTGCCCGCCAGCAGAATGTCGATCCGGTGCCGTCGGCAGTCGGCCAGCAGCTGTTCAGCCGTCGGTTTGCCGGCAGCCCCCGCGATCGCAGCGGCGGCCCTGGGCGTCACTTTTTCAACGGCAGTGAGTTCTCGTTGGTCTGCCGCGAAGATCGCCTCAGGCGAGCCGAACCGGTCCAGTAGCCGCCGCCGCAAGAGGTTGCCAAGGCCGGGGACGGCGGCCAACCGAAGCCGGCCTAGTAGCTGGTGTTCGTCGGGCTCGACAGGAGGAGAGAGATCAACGCTGGCTGGCATACCCATACCTCCAGGAGAGTGAAACTGCGTTCACTATACCTGTGAGGGGTTCAGCTGCCAAGCGGTGGGTGACGAGGGTGTACGCCCGCGGCAAGAACCGCTGCCCTTCAGCTGCCGGCCTTGAGTTCAGCCAAGTGCTGGGCAGTATCGACCAGCCGTTCCCAGTTGGCTTCCACGTACTCCGGCAGTCCGCCCATCTGGGCGACGGCAACGGCAACTTCCTCGGTCGGCACCATCTCGATCGCATCCCAGGGGCAGACCTTGAGGTCGTAGGGATTCGTCTTTTTGCCCGGGATATGCACACAAACTTCGCAGCCGACGCACCGTTCGATGTCGATTTCGCACCAGCTCTGCAGATTGTGGAACTGGTCATACTGCTGCACCTTGAAAATGCAGTCAACGGGGCAGACTTCCAAGCACGACTCACAGCCAGTGCAGTTGTCGGCGTTGATGACGGCCAATTCTTTGGGCAGTTTTTTGCGAGGTCCCTGCTTTGCCATGGTTTCAGTATCGGTGGGTGAGGGGGCCGGACCTGAATGTCCACTACTATAGCCGTGAAAAAAAGACCGGCCAAACCGATTCGTCAACGACCGGCCGGGTTAGCCAGCTTCCGGCAGGCAGGTTGTCGATTCCCCTCGGAACAGTTCCTCAGCCGTCTGCCGGGCCCGCACCAGTCGGGCCTCGCCGCCGTTGAGCAACACCTCGGCCGGCAATGGCTTGGAGTTGTAGTTGCTGGCCATCACAAATCCGTAGGCACCGGCTACCTCCAAGAGCAGCAGGTCGCCGACGCGGGCCGGCGGCAGATCGCGGGTGGTCACAAAGCCCCCCTCTTCCTGTGTGAAAATATCGCCTGACTCGCAGAGCGGGCCTCCCACCGCTACCGGCTCAAGGGCATCCGGCACGCTGGCAGCGGCCGGGCAGAGGCTCATCGGATGGTATGAACCATACAGCACCGGCCGGGCCAGCGTCTGGAAGCCGGCATCGACGAGCAGGTATTTCTTGCTGCCCTGCCGCTTGATTGCCCGGACCTCAGTGATGAGGGTACCCGCCTCGGCGGTCAGGTAGCGGCCCGGTTCGATCTCGAGGCGAATCCGATGGCCGAAGGCATCCTCAAGCCGCTTGCGGGTGGCGTCCCATAATTGAAAATAGCCAGAAAGATCGGCCCTGGTCTCATCGGGGCGGTAGGGCACCGGCAGGCCGCCGCCGGCGCTGACGGTGGTGAGTGATCGGCCGATTTCGCGGGCAGTCTTTTCGAGCGAATCAGCCACGCTGGCCAGATGGGCCAGGTCGGTGCCGCTGCCGATGTGCATGTGCAGGCCGGTGACCGCCAGGCCCGCCCACTCGGCCCGGCGGAGGGCATCGGGCACCTCCTCGTGCCAAATGCCGTGCTTCGAGCCTTCGCCGCCAGTATTGGTCTTCTGGCTATGGCCGTGGCCGAAGCCGGGATTGATCCGGAGGGTGACGTCGGCCCCCGGCACCCGTGCGGCCAGCTGCTCAAGCATGTCGGCCGATCCGCAGTTGACGTGGAGGCCGTGGCGGATGACTGCCTCAAGGCTCTCGCGGTCGAAGATATCGGCCGTGTAAACGATCGGATGGGCCGGCGGCAGCCCGTCGGCACCAGCCGGCTCGGCCTGGCAGGAGTAGCCGGCGGCGATTGCCCGGGCGATTTCGCCATGGCTGACGGCATCGACCAGCACGCCCTCGCGGCGGACCAGATCGAGCACGGCCAGATTCGAGCAGGCCTTCTGGGCGAACCGGACCGTGTCCCAGGCGGCCAGATCGGCGCACCGCTGGCGGATGACGGCGGCGTCGTAGACATACAGCGGCGTCCCGTACCGCTTGGCCAGTTCGTGGATATCGACGCCGGCAAGCTGCCGGCGGATGCCGGGCGGCTGGCTCGCGGCTGCTCTGGTGGCTTCAGCAAGATCGGCGGTATTGGGAGCGTTCATGGGCGGATGTGAGGGGATGCCGGGAAAAAAGACGAGTCCACGACGAAAGTCACTTGCAGTCTACCAGCCTGCTGGGGTGCTGACCGGCTATCCTGGTATGCGGCATGACTCCTTCCACCGACAATCCTCCAGCTGATCATGGCGATGTGATGGTCCACCTTGGGCCTGACCAGGTGGCCGCAGCCAGCCTGCCGCCCGGCTGGCGACCGCCCCGGCAGCGGCCGAATCAGCCGCCCGCCGGGCGGCTGCGGCTGCAGATCTATCTCTACCTGGGTACCTGCCTGACCACCTTTGCCGCCGGTACGGTCGGCTGGCAGCCGATGGTGCTGGGGCTCGATGACACGTTCTGGGTCGACAGCGGGCAGCACTGGCTTCGCGGCCTGAGTTACATGCTGGCGGTGATGGCCATTCTAACCGCCCATGAGGCGGGCCATTTTCTGGCCGCCCAGCGACACGGGATTCCGGCGACGCTGCCCTTCTTCCTGCCGGTGCCGGTGATGCTGACCGGCACGCTGGGGGCGGTCATCGGGATGGAGGGCTCACGGGCCGACCGCCGGCAGCTGTTTGACATCGCCTTGGCTGGCCCCCTGGCCGGCCTCGCGGTGGCGGTGCCGGTGCTGGCCGCCGGCATGGCCAGCGGGGTGCCAGATGCGTTCAACCCGTTCGCCCAGCCACTGCTCGGCCAGTGGCTGCTGGCCCTGATCAGGCCCGACCTGGCTCCGGGGCAGACCCTGGCCCCCAATGCGCTGCTGATGGCTGGCTGGGTCGGGCTGCTGGTGACGGGGCTGAACATGATTCCGATCAGCCAGCTCGACGGCGGACATGTCTGCCATGCCCTGTTTGGCCGTCGCTCCTACGTAGTCACCCGGGCCGTGCTGCTGGCGGCGATT
>Ga0114919_10003002_pt1 | contig 13628 bp, 12 predicted proteins | sample BlataG_FD_88682 | JGI IMG/M metagenome (GOLD analysis project Ga0114919, IMG submission 88682) | Deep subsurface microbial communities from Black Sea to uncover new lineages of life (NeLLi) - Black_00105 metaG | ecosystem: Environmental > Aquatic > Marine > Oceanic > Sediment | place: Atlantic... | reverse complement strand
TCCAGCGCTAACTGTAACTTGGCAGGCATGGGAATGTCCTTGGAATAGTTTTGGGGGAGGGGGTAAGGGGCGGTGGCCCCTTACCCCCTCCCCCAAGCCCCCTCCCCCAAACCCTTAAAGGGTTGGGTGGGAGGTTTGGGGGGAGGGCAGGGAGCGTGCTGCTCCCTGCCCTCCCCCCAATAACATCTCTACTCCACGTCCGCGTGGCGGTCGAGCATGGCCTGGCGGTTGTGGCCCAAACGCACTTTATAGAGGATGAGGACCACGCCCTCCAGGAACAGGAAGCAGGCCTGTTCGAAGAGGCTGCCGGGGCACTGCATCGAGTCGGGCTCCTGGGCCAGGGTCAGCTTGGTGGTGCCGGGGATGTGGATAACCACGTCGGCTTCCCGGGCGATGGTGGAGTCGCGGTCCGCGGTGAGGGCGAGGGTGCGGGCGCCCACGGCGTTGGCCCGGCGCAGCACTTCCCGGGGCTGGGCAGTCTCTCCGGAGCCGGAGATGACGATGAGCAGGTCCTGGGGCTGGAGTCGGGGGGTGATGGTCTCCCCGACCACGTACACGGAGAGCCCCAGATGCATGAGGCGCATAAGGAAGCCCCGGAGGATGAATCCGGAGCGTCCCACGGCGCAGCCGAAAATCCGGGGGGCGGCTTCCACTTCTTTGAGGAAGGTCTTGGCCAGTTCCGGGGCCAGGCGGGAGAACACCCCACTCAGCTCGCCCAGCATCTGGTCCAATGCCTTGGCAAGTTGATCATCCCGAGAGGATTGAGAAAAAAAAACCTCCCGGCGCGCACTCGGAAGGTAACCCATGATTCCCTCCTTCCGGTCTCGGTCCATGCCGGAGATGGATCCAAGCCGAGTCCCTTTGAGGAAAAGTTAATCAAACTTTAGCATAACTAAAACCAAGAGGCCAGTTTTCTTTATCAATGGCGCCATTTTTATGGCCTTCAAAAAGACGTCAAAGAGAAGCCATTACCAGGTTTGTGGATCGGGAAATATCTTAGGTGAATTTTTGTGAAAAAAAGTTTAAATTATATTTGAGGATCTGGTCTTTTTGAAAGTGGTCCGGTTTAGGAATATCCGCCTTTCAACCGACGCTGAAGGGAGGTCTATTATGGGCAGATATCAGGAACGCAAGTGGACCGGTCAAAAAGGAAAGAAATTCGGGCACGTAGGCCGCACGGAGGACCCCTACCAGCCGGCGGAAGGTCAGGAGGCCTCCCTGTGTTCCACCTGTGGGGCTATTTACCAAAACAAGCGCTGGCTGTTTGACCAGGACCTGGCCCACAAACTGGCCGGCACGGGCAAGGTGAAGGAAGTTACCTGTCCCACCTGCCGCAAAATCAAGGATCAGTATACGGAAGGCATTTTGACTTTGCGGGGTGATTTTTTCCAGGAACACAAAGACGAGATCGTGACGCTCCTGAAAAACGAAGCGGAGCGGGTGGCCGGCCGCAGTGTGGCGGATCGGATTATCACCCTGGATGAGGAGGGCACAGAGCGCCTGGTGGTGAAGACCACCACCGAGAAATTGGCTCAACATCTGGGTCGGGCAGTGTACCGGGCCTACAAAGGAGATCTGGATTTCCGCTGGTCCGAAATGAACAAATTCGTCAGGGTTTACTGGTCCCGGTAGTTAATGGGGAGAACCCCCTTGGTTGCTCTCTGCAGGTCATTTACGGCCCCGATTTTCCCAGACGAAAACGGGTTTGGTACTTTTTTTGCTATAAATAATGTGAACGAGTGAACGAGGTCTGCCTCAGCCTGGGGTAGAACGAGTAAATCCCGCTTGGTACCGACAAGGAGATGTATTGTGAGCATTCGCATCATTATTGCCGATGACCATCAGATTGTACGCCAGGGACTCAGGGTCCTGTTGGAAAAGGAGCCTGACATGCAGGTGGTGGGAGAGGCAGAGGACGGGCCAAGCACGGTGAGAATGGCGAAAGAGCTCGCCCCTCACGTGATCCTGATGGACATTAAAATGCCGGTTTTAAACGGTGTCGAAGCCTCCCGCCAGATACTGACGGACTCACCGGATGTGAAGATCATTGCCCTTTCCATGTATCCGGATCAGCGTTTTGTCACCAATATGCTCAGGTCCGGGGCCCGGGGGTATGTTCTAAAAGATTGCGCGTTCGAGGAATTGATCCAGGCCATTCGCATGGTAGTGGCCAATAAAACCTATCTGTGCCCCTCGGTAACCGAAGTGGTGGTGAAAGATTACGTCAACCTGAATCCCAGCCCCAACCAGAATAGTTTTGCCGTGCTCACCGCCAGGGAGCGGGAGGTACTGCGACTGCTGACCGAGGGCCGGCGCACCAGCCAAATAGCCCAACTGCTTGAAATCAGTGTCAAAACTGTGGACACTCATCGTCAGCAGATCATCCACAAGCTGGGCATTCGGAGTCTGGCCGAGCTCACCAAGTACGCCATCCGGGAAGGCCTCACCTCCCTGGAGCTCTAATTTCTTTTTCACCTCCGACAAGATTTGTCCTCCCGCCCGAGGTTTCGGCATTAACATTTCTGAACTTAAGTTAAGATTATTGAATGTTTTTGGGACTCTGTGGCCCGGGACGATGAGCTGTAAAGGCGGCTGATGTTTGGGTCCCAAATTCACTTCGTCCACCATCTCCTCGGTGGAGAAAAATTTTTGTGCCTCCCCATTCTGGCTGTATCTTTCCCCTTGGTGAAAATAATTCTCCTGGTCAAATAACCCACCTTAGTCCGGCAGCGGGGAGAGGCCGCCGAGGCGCAGGTACCGAATGCCGTTATCCGCGCCGAATAAAAACGCGGGCGAGGAGGATTGACAACACCCGTCCCAAAATTGCAAAATGGACCAGGGAGTTACGCATACCTCGGCAAGGCTGTTGATTTAAGGGAATACTTTAGATTGGTGAAAAGGTTTTATTGACCTGTGACATTCTCTATCCAAAAGGTATGAAATGATAAGAAGTAAATTATTAATATTCTTAGGTAAGACCAATTGAATAACATATTCAAAGAAGTGTTAAGGACTTAGAATCTATAAACATTACCAGTTTTTTTTCACTCCTCTCCAAAGGACAAAAATACGAAAATGTAGACCCTATTAACATTAATGAAATTTTTCCTTGACACCTAGCAAAAACTTAATATAGAAGGAATTTATGGCAGGAATTTGTTTTCTAGCATCCTTCCTCAAGGTCAGAACTAGGGCAAATCCACCAGTTATGCGAACTTGGGCTTGTTCGTGAGTTCTATCTCCTGGATTTGCCCATCTTCAAAACACCCGCTTTATTCCCAGGGTCAGGCAGACGGGTGTTGTGTGTTTAGCAACCCGACCTGATCAGCTTGCTCCCAGAAGGGAAAATCCACAACCGGAGGGCGTATGGAGGACAAGGATACTGCTCGGCTGCCAGAGCATTTTGGTAAGGTCTCACGTCGGGACTTTTTGAAATTCTGCGCCGTGGCCACAGCCACCATGGGTCTTCCCATGGGTGCAGCGGTGAGAATCGCCGAAGCGATGGCCAGCCCGGCGCGCCCGCCGGTTATCTGGCTTTCGGGCCAGGAATGCACCGGCTGCACGGAAACCTTGCTGCGTTCCGGCCATCCGACGGTGGGCCATTTGATTCTGGATCTGATCTCCCTGGATTATCACGAGACCCTGAGCACCCCCTCAGGACACCTGGCGGAACAGGCCAAAAAGAAATCCATAGCGGCCCACAAGGGGAAATTTATCCTGGTGGTGGAAGGAGCCATTCCCACCAAGGATGGCGGTATTTATTGCCAGATCGGCGGCCGACCCATACTGGATATTTTAAAAGAAACCGCGCCTCAGGCCATGGGCATAGTGGCCATCGGTTCCTGTGCCTCCTGGGGCGGGATACCCTCGGCGGATCCCAATCCCACCGGCGCGGTGGGGGCCCAGGAAGCCCTGGGTGGTAAGGCCACAGTGATCAATGTTCCGGGGTGTCCGCCCAATCCCTACAATTTTTTGTCCACGGTTCTGTACATCCTGACTTTTAACAAGCTACCCGACCTGGACAAGCAGGGGCGACCGAAATTTGCTTACGCCCGCATGATCCACGAACAGTGCGAACGCCGCCCCCATTTCGACGCTGGCCGCTTCGCCCTGGAGTTCGGAGACGAGGGGCATCGCCAGGGATGGTGCCTGTACAAATTGGGCTGTAAGGGACCGGAGACGTCCAACAATTGCCCGGCCATGCTCTTCGGCGACGTGGGCTCCCGCGCCTGGCCGGTGGGCACCGGCGCTCCCTGCTTCGGCTGCTCGGAGAGGGGCGTGGGCTTTGCGGCCCCGATATTGGCCCATGCCAGCCTGCAAAAAGTTACTCCGCCGGACATTTGCGCTCCCACTGCCGTGACGGACAGGGGTGGCGGCCCCGGTCTGGCCGCCGTAGGGGTGGGGGCCGGACTGGCCGGGGTGGCCCTGGGCGCCGGGGCCATGACGGCCTGGAAGTTGGGCCAGGTGCACGTAGATTCGTCAGACTCAGGCGAAGAAACCGAGAAGGATTAGGCCATGGGACTGAGCAGACGTGACTTTTTGAAAGCCGCCGCGGGGGGCACTTTGGCCATGGCGACCAGCTTATCCCCCTTACCGGCGTGGGGCCGGGAACCAACGGCCCGTCTGCCAGGGGCAGTGGGTATTCTGTATGATTCCACGCTCTGCATCGGCTGTCGGGCCTGCATGGTGGCGTGCAAGGAATATAATAACCTGCCTCCGGTACATATGAGGCCTACTGATGTGTGGGATAACCCTGTAGGCCTCTCCGCTAAAACCTTCACCATTGTCAGACAATACCGCAATGGCCTGCCCTTGACCAAGGACCAGGAGGTCAATGGTTATGCCTTTATCAAAAAAAATTGCCTCCATTGTGTGGATCCGGCCTGCGCGTCGGCGTGCCCGGTCTCGGCCCTCAGCAAAGACCCCCGAACCGGTGTAGTCACCTATAATAAAAGTCTGTGCATCGGCTGCCGCTATTGCCAGGTGGCCTGCCCCTTCAATGTGCCCAAATTTGAATGGGATTCCCCTTTCCCGGAAATCAAAAAATGCCAACTGTGCGAGCATCGAATGGCTGATGGAGGCTATGCCGCCTGCTGCGAGTTCTGCCCCACCGGCGCCTCCATTTTCGGTAATGTCCAGGACCTGTTGAAAGAAGCCAAACGCCGCTTGGCCCTGCCGGTGGGCAAGGAAGCTCCTTATCCCCTCCGCCGGGTGGATTCCAAGGACAAGAATGTCCGGATGGTCACTCCCTACCTCAACCATATTTACGGCGAAAAAGAAGGAGGCGGCACCCAGGTCTTGATTCTCTCCCATGTGCCGGCCACCAAAATGGGCTACCCGACTCTGGGGAACGAGTCCAATGCCAGCCGGTCCGAGACCCTGATGCACACGCTTTATAAGGGCATGATCGCTCCCTATGTGTTCCTGGGGGGATTGTTTTACGTCATTTATAAAAATACCGGCAAGAAGGATTTGCCCTGAGTTTTAGGAGCGCTGCATGGCGGAAGAAAGTGTCCCCTTAGGCGGCAAGGTCGTCACCAAGCCCTTTTTGGTTCTGGCCGCCCTGGCTCTGGTGGGTGGCATCCTCATCCTCATCCGCTATATTTTCGGTTTGGGTGCGGTGACCAATCTGAGCGACGGTTACCCCTGGGGTATCTGGATCACCTACGACGTGTTGGTGGGCACTGCCCTGGGATGTGGCGGCTATGCCATTGCTTTGTTAATTTACGTCTTCAATCGCTGGGAGTACCATCCCCTGGTGCGTTCGGCGGTGCTGACCAGTGTTTTCGGGTACACCCTGGCCGGGGTGGCCATTTTCATCGACATCGGTCGCTATTGGAACGGCTTTAACCTGTTTTTACCATGGCGGGTCAATTTCAATTCCGTCCTGGTGGAAGTGGCTCTGTGTATCGCGGCCTACGTGATGGTTCTGTGGATCGAACTGGCGCCCACCATTCTGGAAAAATACCGGGGCCGGCAGATTTGGTTTTTCAAGAAAATGGAGGCCATGGAGCTCCGGGACCGTTTGGAAAAGTGGCTGCCCATCATCGTGGCCGTGGGGATTCTGCTGCCCACCATGCATCAGTCTTCCCTGGGTACCCTCATGGTCATCGCCGGCTATAAGCTGTCGCCCCTGTGGCAGACGCAGATGCTGCCCTTATTTTTCTTGATATCCGCGGTGGGCATGGGTTTCGCGGTGGTGGTCTTTGAATCCATCGTCTCCTCCCTGGCCTTTCGACGGCCCTTCGAGACCCACCTACTGGCCAAGATTGCCGGGATCATCATGTGGCTCCTCGTTATCTATCTGGGTTTGCGCTTCCTGGACCTTTTGGTCCGGGGTCAGCTCGGCTTGATTTTCCAGGGGAACCTCGAGAGTTTCATGTTCATCCTGGAAAATGCTTTATACGCGCTGCCGGTCATCATCCTGGCCAGCCGTCCCCTGCGGTCCAATCTGCGCTGGCTGTTCATATCGTCTATGTCCATGCTGCTGGCGGGGTCCCTGTATCGTTTCAACGCCTTTCTCATCGGCTTCAACCCCGGCCCGGGTTGGAGCTATTTTCCGGCCCTGCCCGAGATTTTCATCACCCTGGGCATCGTGGCCTTTGAATTGATGGCCTATCTCTATTTTGTCAAGAGATTTCCCGTGCTTCCCAAAGTGGAGCATGCCTAGAAGAATGAGTCGGATGGTGCCTTTTTGGCGCACCAAACATCATCAAGCTTTATACCGAGATTTTTGCCGCGACCCGCAGAATCAATTTTTCGGTAAGGAGAGATCAGCATGGCCAAACGGATTACCATCGACCCCATCACCCGGATCGAAGGGCATTTGCGTATAGATTGTGAAATAGACAACGGCAAGGTGGTGGATGCCTGGTCGTCGGGCCAGATGTGGCGGGGAATAGAGGTTATCCTCAAGGGGCGGGACCCCCGGGATGCTCCTACCTTCACTCAGAGAATCTGCGGCGTGTGCACCACGGTGCACGCCCTGGCCTCGGTCCGGGCCGTAGAAAACGCCCTGAACCTGGAGGTGCCGCTTAACGCGCAATATATTCGCAACCTGATCATGGCGGCCCACGCACTCCATGACCATATCGTGCATTTCTACATTCTTTCGGCCCCGGATTGGGTGGATATCCCAGCGGCCCTGAACGCGGACCCGAAAAAGGCGTCGGCCCTGGGGCAAGCCTTGTCCCCCTGGCCCCGGAACAGTCTGGAAGAGATGCAGGCCGTGCAGAAAAAGCTCAAGACCTTTGTGGACTCCGGTCAATTGGGCATTTTTGCCAACGGCTACTGGGGCCATCCGGCCATGAAGCTGCCTCCCGAGGTGAACCTGCTGGCCGTGGCCCATTATCTCCAGGCCCTGGAATATCAGCGTCAGGCCAATAAGATCGTCTCCATCCTGGGAGGCAAAACCCCGCATGTGGCCACCCTGGTGGTAGGCGGAGTGGCCTGTCCCATCAACCTGGACAGCTCCTCGGCCCTCAATATGGAGCGCCTCTATTACATCAAGACGCTCATTGATGAGGTGGGCGGCTTTGTCAAAAACGTCTATTTGCCGGACGTGTGCGCGGTGGGGGCCCTGTACGCCGATTGGACGCAATACGGCAGCGGGGTGACCAATTACCTGTCGGTGCCTGACATGCCCATGGACACCAAGGGCACGAGCTTCAGCCTGCCGGGCGGTTATATCCCCAACAAAGACATCAAGCAGTTCGTTCCCATTAACAGCTTCGGCTCCGAGGATTTCCGCTTCGGGGTCAAGGAGAGCATCAAGCACTCCTGGTATAACGGTGACTGGGCCCGAAGCCCTTTTGACGAAACTACGGAACCCCGATATGCCGACTTCCAGGACTCCGGCAAGTATTCCTGGGTCAAGTCCCCCTCCTTCAGAGACAATCCGGCCCAGGTCGGCCCGTTGGCCAATGTCCTGGGCATGTATGTGGCGGGACATGAGGCCACTCAGAAATACGCCAAGCAGGCCCTGGAAACGGTAAGCAGCCTGGCCCAAACCCAGGTGGGGCTGGACGCCCTCCACTCCACTATCGGCCGGCACGCGGCCCGGGCCATCCGCTGCGCGGTGCTGTACGACGAGTTAAACAAACAGTGGCAAGCCTTGATGGACAACGTGGCCAAAGGCGACGTCAAGACGTGCAATAATCCCGAGTTCCCGGCCGGCGAAGTGCGGGGCTTCGGGTTTCACGAGGCGCCCCGGGGCACCCTGTCCCACTGGGTGGTGATCAAGGACGGCAAGATTCAAAATTATCAGTGTGTGGTGCCTTCCACCTGGAACGCCGGGCCCCGCAATCAGAATGACGATCTGGGCCCCTACGAGGCGTCCCTCATCGGCAACCCGGTGGCCGACCCGGAAAAACCGTTGGAGGTGCTGCGCACGATCCATTCCTTTGACCCCTGCCTGGCCTGCGCCATTCACCTGGTGGACGCCAAAGGCCGGGAGATCAGCCGGGTGAAGGCGTTGTAAAAAGGTCTTTCCTGTCCAAAAAAACACCAAGCCTCCGCCTCCTGATGAAATGCCAGGAAGCGGAGGCTTTTTTCGTTCGGCTGGAATCAAACCCGCCGGGAAAAAGATCCGGTGGAGTACCGAGGGTGCGCTGTTGACGCCGTGCTGCCCAGTCGGGCCGGCGCGCCGGCCGTCTCGACCTCTCGAACCTTGGGTGATTTAACCTAATCGGGGCCGCGGTACTACTTTTTGGGCCTGACCCACTCCCATACCGGCAGCGCAATCAAGCCGCCGATGATGCCGGCCAGGTAACTCGGAATGAGGCTGTTAAAGGTGTTCTTCCAGAGCAGACCGGCAATATAGCTGGCCACCAACATGGCGATAACCGTAATCAGCAGTCTTTTCCAAAAAGGCATGTGGTCTCTCCTGCTTCGAGGTGGAGGGCCCTTCTTTACCCTAAAAACTAAACACGCATCTCCGGACTGTCAAACACTTGTGGTCTCAGGGGAGAATTTTTGGATTTAATGGTGCCTTAGAAAATCCAGACGAATATGAACCATCGAGGCTCAGGGCTCCAGCAGGGTGCGCTCGAGAATCGGATCTGGCGCCCGGGCATCTTTGGTGGACAATTTTCTGAATAACGCGTTCTTGACTACGGGGCATAGCTCAGCAGCATTTCCGGCGGGACCGGCGCGGTGAAATCGATGGACATCATGACGCTCAGAGTGAATATGGTCAGGATGGAGAAGATATAAAGCTTTCTGGCCCAGAGCCGTTCATCTTTTGCCTTGCCGCCCGACCAGGCCATATACAGCCAGGACAGGCCCAACCCGGTCGCTACTGCCAGGGTGCTGTAACCGGTGTACCCCCCGAAGGTCAGCATCAGCGTGGCGGCCATAAAGGCCAGGATATAACCAACCATATGCTTTTGGGCCGCGGCTGTTCCCTGCTTGACCGGCAGAAACGGGATGGCCGCAGCCGCGTAATCATCAAACCGAACCACCGCGATGGCGTAGCAGTGAGGCATTTGCCAGAGGCAAAAAATCACCAACAATATCAATGCTCCAAGGTCGAAGCGACCGGTGACCGCGCAATAGCCCGCCACGGGCGGTGCAGCTCCCGCCAGACTGCCGATCAAGGCGCTGTAGACCGAATGGCGCTTCAGGTACAGGCTGTACAGGCCCACATAAATCACCAGGCCCGCCAGCACGATGGCCACGGCCAGCAGGTTGGTGGCCGCCCAGAGTAAGGCCAGGCCCGCCAGGCCCAAAACCGTGGCGTAGGAGACGGCGCTCGGCAGAGAAATGAGCCCCTGAGCCAGGGCGCGGTGGCGGGTCCGGATCATCATTCGGTCTATTTTTCTATCGACACAGTTGTTGAAAACACAACCGGAAGCCACCACCAGGGATATGCCGACGAGAGTCGCCGGGAGCAGAGCGCCATCAATCCGCCCTTTGGAGGCCAGAAAAAAGCCGGCGGCCGTGGAGATCAGGTTGCCGGCAACGATCCCCGGTTTGGCCACGAGCACAAAGTTTTTGATCCGGGCAGGCATGCTTACATCGTTCGCCAATGCAGGTTGTACATGATCCAGAGGCTTCCGCCGACGAACAGGGCCATAATAAAGAAGGTGTACAGGAGAGCCACTACGTTCCAACGTACATCCGAGGAGGTGTCCAGATGCAGGAAATAATGCAGGTGCACCAGAATCTGCACCACGCCCGCACTGAATATGGCGGCCAGGGTCGCGGCGTAAGACCAGATACCGCTCATCACCAGGGCAAAAGGAATGGCGGTCAGAATGAGGGAGAGGACGAACCCGGTGAGGTACGAGGTGAGACTTCCCCTGCTCATGCCGGTGCGGTCGATAGCTGATTGACTCATGACATTACTCCCATTAAGTAGACGATAGTGAATATGCCGATCCAGACGATATCCAGAAAATGCCAGAACATACTCAGTCGCATCAGCCGTGATTGCACCGGAGAGGTCAAGCCTTTGATCGCGACCTGTGCCATCATGGTCCCCATCCAGATCAGGCCGAAAGTCACGTGGGTACCGTGTGTCCCTACCAGGGTGAAAAAACTCGACAGGAAGGCGCTGCGGTCCGGACCGTTGCCCTCGGCCACCAGGCCGTAAAACTCATTAATTTCCATGAGGACAAATCCCAGCCCCAGCAGAAAGGTAACCGCGAGTCCCATCAGGACCAGCTTCTTCCTGCCGTCACGCACGGCCAGCATGACCAAACCAAAGGCGGCGCTGCTGACCAGCAGGAACATGGTCTCACCCAAGGTGTAAGTCAGGTCAAACAGGTCCTTCCCCGTGGGCCCGCCGGCATAGTTGCGGCCCAGGACACCGAAAGTAGCGAACAGCGTTGCAAATATGATGAGGTCGCTCATGAGATAGATCCAGAAACCGAAGGTCTGAACCTCGATGGTGGAGGGGTGTTCCACAACTTCGTCATGAGCGATGCCGATGGTCGAAACTTCGGTAGTCATCATCTAAGTCTCCGGTACAGGTTCTGGGATGGCCTGTTCGCTGACGTGAAGCCTCTCCGAAGCGGAGGCCAGTTGGCGGTAGCGTTCATCTTCGATCCGCTTGACCTCGGCGGCGGGAATGACGTGATGGATGTCGTCGTCCATGGAACGGGCAATGACCGTGAAAAGTATGCCCAGGGCGGCCAGTATGGCCAGCCAAAAGACATACCAGATCATGGCAAAGCCGAACACGAAAGCCAATCCGCCGATGATCAAGCCGTGAGGCGCGTTTTTGGGCATCTCGATGTCGGTATATTGATCTGGCCGCTCATAGGCGACGCCTCTTTCCTTCATTTCCATAAAGGCATCGATATCATCAACGACGGGTGTTTTCGGGAAGTTATACTCCGCCGGCGGAGAAGAAGTCAGCCACTCCAGGGTGCGACCGTCCCAGGGATCGCCGGTGGGATCATTGAGGGCGCGGCGCTCCTTGATGCTGACGAACAGTTGAATTCCCATAAAAGCAATGCCCAGCGCAATCACGGCCGTACCGAAGGCGGCCACGAGCAGATAGGGATACCAGGCCGGATTGGGATAAGTCACCAGGCGGCGGGGCATGCCCATGAAGCCCAGCACGTACAGGGGCATAAAGGCAAGATAAAAGCCGATCGTCCAGCACCAGAAGGCGCGTTTGCCCCAACTTTCCTTCAAACGAAAGCCGGCGGCCTTGGGGAACCAATAATAAAAGCCGGCAAAAAAGCCGAACAGCGCCCCGGGGATCAGCACATTGTGAAAATGGGCGATCAAAAACAGGCTGTTGTGGAGCACGAAATCAGCTGGTGGTATAGACAACATGACGCCTGAAGACCCGCCGACCGCGAAGGTGACGATGAACGCCAGGGTCCAGTACATCGGCGTGGTGAACCTTATTCGGCCGCGATACATGGTGAAAAGCCAGTTGAAGGTCTTCACCCCGGTGGGGATGGCAATCATCATGGTGGCAATCCCGAAAAAGAGGTTGACCTTCGGGCTGGCACCCATGGTGAAAAAATGATGCATCCAGACGGAAAAGGACAGGAGCGTGATAACCCCAAGGGCAAAGACCATGGAAGTATAGCCGAACAGCCGTTTTCCGGAGAAAGTGGCGGTGATCTCCGAAAAGATCCCGAAAGCCGGCAGGATCAGGATATAAACCTCGGGATGCCCCCAGGTCCAGAATAGGTTGACATACATCATCATATTGCCGCCGTGGGTGTTGGTAAAAAAATGCATGCCCAGGTAGCGATCGAGGGTTAACATGGCGAGGGTGACCGTCAGAACCGGAAAGGCCCAAACTACGAGCACCATGGTGAAAAAAGTGGCCCAAACAAACAACGGCAGCCGCATGAGCTTCATGCCGGGAGCGCGCATCTTCAGGATGGTGACCAGAAAATTGATCCCGGTCATGGTCGTGGCGATCCCGGCGATTTGAAAGCCCCAGATCCAATAGTCCACCCCCACGCCGGGGCTGTAGGTTTTTTCACTCAGCGGCGCATATCCCGACCAACCGGCTTTGGAAAACTCGCCGTACCCCAGGGAGACCATGACCAGCAACGCCGCCGCCGTGGTGAGCCAAAGACTGAGGGAATTCATAAAGGGAAAGGCCACATCCCGGGCCCCGATTTGCTGCGGCACCGCGATATTCATCAACCCCACCAGAAACGGCATGGCCATGAAGATGATCATGATGGAGCCGTGGGCGCTGAATATCTGATTGAAGTGATCAGGAGCCAGATAGCCCAGGGAGCCACCCGAGGCCACCGCCTGCTGTCCGCGCATCAGAATGGCATCGGAGAATCCCCGTAGCAGCATGACCATGGCGAGGATAATGTACATAATGCCGATTTTTTTGTGATCGAGGCTGGTCAGCCATTCTTTATAAAGGTAGGTCCACTTTCTGTAGTAAGTGATCAAACCCAAGATGAACAGGGCCAGTATAAGCGCACCACTGACGGCATATAAGGGGAGCGGATTATCAAACGGAATCGCTGACAGGCTGAGCTTGCCAAAGATATTACCAAACATATCAATTTCCCTCCGCCACGGCGGTTCCTGCGGGTGGTGAAACGGACCTTCTGCTCAGAGGACCGGGATTTTTGCCCCAGGTCGGGTCGTATTGGTGCAGGATATACTCAAACAGATCGGGCTTGACTGAAGAGAAATAGGTCACAGGGAAGTAGCCGTCATTCGGCTGGGCCAGCTTCTTATATCGGTCCAGATCAAGCTTTTCCGGAGATTGTCTGATCTTTTCCACCCAGGCTTGAAACTCCTCCCGGGAAACCGCATGCGCCTGGAAATACATGTCAGCGTAACCACGGCCGCTTAATTGCTGGTTGTGGCCGAAATAAGTGCCTGGTTGATCAGCCAGGAGGTGCAATCGGCTTCGCCTGCCTGCCATGGCGTAAATCTGGCTGCCCAGCTGGGGGATGAAAAAAGAAGTCATGACGGTATCCGAGGTGAGTTTAAAGCTGAGCGGCGCCTTGACGGGAAAGGTGATTTGATTGACGGTGGCGATATTTTGATCCGGATAGATAAAGAGCCATTTCCAGTTTAGGGCTACGACTTGGATATTGACGGGATCGGGGTTGGCCGCAGAGATGGGCTTATAGGGGTCCAGAGCATGGGTCCGGGTCCAGGCCAGAATCGCCAGAACCGTG
>Ga0114919_10003001_pt1 | contig 13629 bp, 11 predicted proteins | sample BlataG_FD_88682 | JGI IMG/M metagenome (GOLD analysis project Ga0114919, IMG submission 88682) | Deep subsurface microbial communities from Black Sea to uncover new lineages of life (NeLLi) - Black_00105 metaG | ecosystem: Environmental > Aquatic > Marine > Oceanic > Sediment | place: Atlantic... | reverse complement strand
CTGCTCACGACCCGGATGACTGGGAGATTGGCCAGAGACACGAACTGGGAATAATCAATGTTCTGGCACCGGACGGGTCCATCAGCGACCGCCACGGCTCGACAGACTGGGAAGATATTAAAAATCCCGACGTTGAAAACCTTATCGGGATGGACCGTTTCGAGGCACGCGAGGCAATTGTCGAGTGGTTCCGCACAGAAAACCTACTCGAGTACGTCCGGGAATATACCCACGAGGTCGGACACAGCTACCGAAGTCACGTTCCCATCGAGCCATATCTATCCGACCAGTGGTATATAGCGGTTAAAAAGCCAATCGAGCATTTGAAAAAGAAGTTCGGCGAAGGTCTGATTGAAGGAACCGATGTACCGGTAAATTCTTTGGCCGGCCTGGCTCTAAAACCATCGCTCGATGGCCAACTGCGATTCATCCCCGAAAGATATGCCAAAACCTATCAAACCTGGCTGGAGAACCTGCGCGACTGGCCCATCAGCAGACAGCTCTGGTGGGGACACAGAATACCGATTTGGTACTGCCAAGATTGTGGCCAGGCAAATAGCAGGATGGAGGACCCCGCAAGCTGCGAAAAGTGCGGCTGTAGTAATTTACTCCAAGACCCTGACGTTCTGGATACGTGGTTTTCATCTGCGCTTTGGCCGTTCAGTACGATGGGTTGGCCGGATGATACAGACGAGCTAAAGACATTCTATCCGAGCGATGTACTTTGCACAGCCCGCGACATTATTACCCTGTGGGTTTCGCGTATGGTGATGATGGGCCAATATTGCGCCGGGAATATTCCGTTCAAAGATGTATATATCCACGCTATGATTCAGGACGGCGAAGGACGCAGGATGTCCAAGAGTCTTGGTAATGGAATTGACCCTCTGGTAATCATTCTAAGTCACGGCGCCGACGCAATGCGGTTTACACTGGCCAGTATGACAACACAGACGCAGGACATCAGGATGCCCGTGGAGAAAATGAAACTGCCCGATGGGCGAACGGAAAATACATCGCCGAAGTTCGATATCGGCCGAAATTTCTGCAACAAGCTCTGGAACGCCTCACGCTTCGCGATTGCCAATCTGAAAGGTATTAACGCTGATAATTTCGACAAAAAGAAAATGACTGTTACCGACAGGTGGATTCTCTCCCGTCTGGCACAGACCATAGCAGAGACAACTGAAGCTTTGAACGAGTATAAATACAGTGAGCCTTTGTCGGGGCTTTACAGATTCTTCTGGAACGATTTTTGTGACTGGTACCTCGAATGGGTAAAGCCGCGAATGAAAGATAAAAGTCAAAAACCGATTGCTCAAAACATCTTAGCGTTCGTACTGGACCAGATACTTCGTTTGCTTCATCCGTTTGTACCGTTCATCACCGAAGGCATATTCCAAAAGCTAAACGAAGTCGCGCCGCTCAGGCAGCTCAAGGGCTTAGCGGAAGCGAAAATTTCCGAGGCGCTGGTCATTACCGAGTGGCCGCAAAAATTGGATTCCTTACGGGACGGCGACACTGAAAAACAAATCATGATAATTCAGGATGCCGTCCGAACCATAAGGGACATTAGAAGTAAATATAATAAGCCGCCGAGCGAAATGTTAAAGGCCTCCGCAAAGTCACAACAGCAAATCGCTGATATCCTGAACCGAAATGCAGAACTTATCGAACAGTTGGCCTGCGTCAAAGAATTCCAGGCAGGAACAGCGACTGCAAAACCGGCAAACGCAGCCGTTGCAATAGTCGACGCTACGGAAATTTACGTTCACGATGCGATTGACCTACAGGCTGAACGCCGTCGCCTAAAAAAACAAAAACAGCAGATAGAAAAGGCCAAAACATCCATAGAAGCTAAACTGGCCAACAAAAATTTTCTCCAAAAGGCCAAACCGCAAGTTGTTGCACAGGCAAAAGATAAACTCATCCAGTTGTCAAAAGAACTGGAAATTGTTGAAAAACACCTTGCAGAATTGGAAAATAGTGAATAAGTAAACGTATATACGAGGTAAGGCGGTGCCAAATGGATGTCGAAGCGGAACTATCACGTATAATTATTAACGAAACGTCTGACCAGCAGATAATCGTTCTGAAAGAGCGCCACGGCAAGCGAAGTTTTCCCATCGTTATCGGTATAGTCGAGATTTTCGCGATTGACCGCCGGCTGAAAGGCATCCAGCCGCCCCGCCCAATGACTCACGACTTACTGGACAGCGTCATTGAAAACCTCGGTGCCAAAATAGAAAAAATAGTTATAAGCGATTTGCGCAATCATACCTTCTATGCGAAGATATATCTAAGCTCGAACGGCCATAGTATTGAAATAGATTCCCGACCCAGTGACGCGATCGCGCTTGGGGCGGCGTCAAATGCCCCTATTTATGTCGCTGAGCACGTCTTCGAGAGGATTTCCCAATAAAGAGGCCTGAAACAATCATCAGGCCAATACCGATACAGAGCATGCTGTCCGCGACGTTAAATGCCGGCCAGTGCCTACCGGGCCAGTAAACCACATCGATAAAGTCCCGCACCAGACCGTCGTTAAATATCCTGTCGTAAAGATTGCCGCAGATGCCCGCCGCAAAAAGGCCGAGCGCAATATGCGTTGACCTTTGGCAGGCTCGGCTGAAAAGAAAAACCGCAAAGACAACTATCAATGCAATAACAGACATCGCCACTAATAAATAACGCTGACCTGTCGCTATTCCAAAAGCGGCGCCGGCATTTTCCGCCATTACCAATCGCAGCAGGCCGGCTATCAATGTAACGGTGCTGCCAGGCTTTTGTCCCAACCACTCGAATACCGCTCTTTTGCTCCACAAATCCAATATCAGGCCAAGTACGAGTATCGACCAGAAAATAAGCTGGGCCTTGCAATCCGCCAGGCCGAGCCTGCGCGAAGGTTCCTTGCCGACACAGGATGAAAAAGCCCGACCTGAGCTTGGTCGGGCCCTGTCTTCTTCTGATTTCAATTCGCTCATAATCGTTGTTGAGCCTGCAAAGAGTAAAAGCAGACGCACAGCTTATGTGCTTTTTTACTCCGAGTATTTTTCCATCAATCTGAGCAGTTTTTTGCGCCGGGGCTGGTCGGGTTTTATCTCTAAAGCCCTGCGCCAATGCTCAACCGCTTTGGTCCTTAAAGTCGGGTCCTGGTCATTAGCCGCCTTCATCGCGTAAGCAACTCCAAGGCCCCTGTGGGCCTCCCAGTCCTCGTCATTTATCTCAACCGCCCTGCTGTAACTGGCAACGGATTTGTCGATATCTTTCAGCAGCAGATAGCAATATCCGAGATATTGATGAGCGGAACCATTATCGGGCTGGATTTGTATCACCGATGTTAACAGTTCTTTCGCGGGCTCATTGTAATTGGCGCTGTTTCTTAGATATGCGACTGCCAGAGACGTCATAATCTCAGGGTTATTACTATCCACTTCCAGCGCACGCTTATACGAGCGGATGGCCTGGCTGTAATCTTTCTGCGACTGATAAATATCACCGAGCAGCTTTCGGATTTCACTGACGTCCGGCTCAATCTGCTCGGCGCGCCGGCTGTAAATCAAAGCATTGTTGTAATCCTCGATTTCATAGTAGCATTTGGCCGCCCCCACATGTGCTTCGAGATGGTCGGGTTTGAGTTCGCAGGCTCGCACATACGCCCTGACCGCCTTTGCGAACTGTTTCATAACCTGGTAAACCCGGCCAAGACCAAAAAAATCCTGGAAAGACCAGGGATTGAGCTTTGTTGCTTTCTCGTAAGAGGCAGCGCTTTTCTGGTAATCATTCATCTGCCGATAAACCTCACCGAGCAGTGAATATGCCAGCGAGAACCGTTCGTTGACCTGCACAGCGGCGTTGAGTTTTTCAACCGCCTTTTGGTTTTCACCTTGCTGGCGCAGCATAACAGCGTCAACGTATAAATCAATTTCCCTGTCCGACGAGGCACAGCCGCCTAAATACACCAGCATCATGACGATTGCCACGGCGAGCAGGGGCATATCAGCAGCATTTATTCGCCGATCGCGCAAAAGCTGCTCTCCAACATCACAGTTACTAGCAAAATCTTGCCGAGTTATAAGGTTAAAGCCCCACTTATTGGACCTGTGCATTTGTCTTTCCCAAGCAACATAACATCATGTTCGCCGTATCCACCTTCTTAAAATTAAGCCTGATTGGAGACTAATTATAGCACGGCTGCTGGCCTTGTCAAAACTTTTGGCCTAACAGGCACTTTTCGCCCGGCGGCTTCTGTTCTAAATGTTTGACATATTCAACACAGCGTTATATCATATTTGATTAATTTCACCGGCTGTTCGCGGCAAATCACCGTACAACAGCCGCCCTGGAATTCAGGTCACGGACGAGGTTATTCCTCGTCTCTGTTGCTTTTATGTGGAAAGCTCGACTTCTATGGCTAAAAAGAAAGTAACTTTGAAAAAAAGGCCGTTTGTCTTAATTATCCGTGACGGCTGGGGTTACAACCCAAACCCGGCCGAGGACCAGTACAACGCCGTCAAATGCGCCAACACACCCGTGGACGATATGCTCATGGCGGAATTCCCAAACTGTCTTATCCATACAAGCGGCGAAGATGTAGGACTGCCGGACGGGACAATGGGCAACAGCGAAGTCGGACATCAGAATATCGGAGCCGGCAGAATCGTACCGCAGGAATCTGTAAGACTCAGCAGAGCCATCCGTGACGGCTCATTCTTTGAAAACAAGGAATTTCTCAACTTAATCGAATTTATAAAAAGCCACAACGGGAAAATGCATATCATGGGCCTGTGCAGCGATATCGGCGTGCATTCCCTGCTGGACCACCTGTACGGCCTGCTGGAGCTGGCAAAAAGAAATGACATAAATGACGTTTTTATTCACGCGTTTACCGACGGCCGGGATTCACCACCGGATAGCGGCCAAGGATATATCGCCGATATCGAAAAAAAGGCCGCTGAAATCAGCGTTGGCAAAATCGCAACCGTAATGGGCAGGTTCTATGCGATGGACCGCGACAGTCGATGGGACCGTGTGCAAAAAGCCTTTGAGTGTATGAGGTACAGCCGCGGCATCAAGGCAGCCAGTGCAGCAGAGGCGGTCTCCCAAAGTTACGAAAAAGAAGTTACCGACGAATTCATCGAGCCGACGTGCGTTGTTAACGCCGACAATGAACCCATAGCAACCATCGACGACGGCGACGGTGTCGTATTTTTCAACTTCCGCGGCGACAGGCCTCGTGAAATCAGCCGGGTATTCGTCGAACCGGATTTCAAAGAGTTCAACCGAGCAACTAAGCCCGACATATCTTTCGTTTGTATGACCGAATATGACGTAACAATTCCAGCACCGGTGGCGTTCCCGAAGCTGTCAAAAATGAAAAATATCTTAGGCGCGTACTGGAGCTCACTGGGGCTGAAGCAATTCCGCTGCGCCGAGACGGAAAAATACGCACACGTTACCTTCTTTTTCAACGACTACACCGAAAAACCTTTCAGTGGTGAAGACAGACAAATCGTACCTTCACCAAGAGTTCGAACATACGACTTAAAGCCCGAGATGAGCGTCTATGAGGTAACAGATGTTGTCTTACAAAGACTCGACTCGAATAAATACGATGTAGTAGTAGTCAACTTCGCCAATCCGGATATGGTCGGCCATACCGGCATACTGTCCGCAGCAGTCAAGGCCGCTGAGGCGGTGGACCAATGTGTCGGCAAAGTCTTAGATAAGGTAAAGAGTATGGGCGGCGCGGCAATAGTCACCGCCGACCACGGCAATTTCGAAAAAATGATAGACGGCAGCGCAGATAATCCACATACTGCCCACACCATTGGCGATGTGCCATTGATTGTATTCGACCAGCGATACAAAAATAGAAATCTGCGCCAGGGTGGAAGATTAGCTGACGTAGGGCCGACTTTGCTGCACATGATGAAACTGCCGCAGCCCAAAGAAATGACCGGACAGAGCCTGATAGAATAATGGGTATCGAACAGGGAATTTTGAAGCCCCGCGTTCGATATTCGGTTGCTCTCGGGAGGAGCATCAGAAACAATGGGCCAGATAGTCGTCCTTGACCAGAATATGGTTAATATGATTGCCGCCGGTGAGGTAATCGAAAGGCCCGCAAGCGTGGTCAAGGAACTAATGGAAAACAGCATTGACGCAGGAGCAACTAAAATAACCGTCTCGGCCGAAGACGGAGGCCGAAAACTAATGTCGGTCACCGACAACGGCTGTGGTATGGACGCCGAAGACCTCGCTGCTGCATTTGAGCCGCATGCAACCAGCAAAGTCAAAACCAGCGAAGATTTGCATAACATATCAACGCTTGGATTCAGAGGTGAAGCGCTCGCGAGCATTGCTTCGGTAGCACAGACAAAAGCCGTCAGCAGAACCAAAGATTCACTTACAGGAAATTGTGTTGAGATTGATTGCGGCGACAAAGCCGTCACAGCCCCCTGTAGCGCCGACTACGGCTCAACAATTCAGGTCAGAGACCTTTTTTATAAACTCCCTGCAAGGCGAAAATTCCTAAAAACCGCCAATACCGAAATGACCCACATCATAGAGCACTTCACACGAATCGCGATGGCCAACGATGGCCTGGATTTGACGCTGATACACAACGGCAGAGAGCTTTACCGGCTTCCAGCCGGCCGAAGCCTTCGCCAGCGAATAGCTCAATTGTTCTCGTCGGAGATTGAAGAGAATTTGATTGAAGTCGAAAATAATGAAAAGAACCTGCATCTCTTAGCTTTGCTCGGCAGACCCGGTTTCTCGAAGACAAGCAGCAAATTTCAATATGTCTTTCTAAACGGCCGATTCATCCGCGACAAATTTATCTCACACGCAATCAAAGAGGCATACCGCCCCAGTCTGGAACAAAACAGATTCCCCGTCGTATTCTTATTTATTCAAATGCCCTATGACAATTACGATGTCAACGTACATCCAACTAAGATTGAGGTGCGTTTTTACAATACCAATCTGGTTCATTCACAAATCCTCGCTGCGCTTCGCGAGAAGATTTTGTCAGCAGATTTCGAAACTCCGGCAAAACTGCCGGCAATTCCGATTAAAGAACAGCCAAGCAAATCCACAGCCACTTATAGGAGCCAAAAAATTGCCGATGCGATGGCTGAATTCTTCAAAAAGCACAAACCCGTTCAGACACAACAGCAGCTCGGCTTACGACCGGCACCGGCGGTGGCAAAACGTGACCTGGCGGACGAAAAAACAACGCAACCTGCCTCGCTGGCAGGCGGGTATGCAATACCCGATACGCAATACGAAAAAAAATTTCTGCAGATACATGACAGCTTTATTGTCGCGCAAACCGACGATGGATTTGTCATCTTCGACCAGCACGCCCTTCACGAGCGCATAATTTATGAAGATTTGCGAAGACGCATCCACAAAAGCAGACTCGAATCACAGAAACTTCTCGTGCCCGAAAGTTTCGAACTGACCGACGCTCAGGCCGATGCGCTCAAAAACAACGCAGAGCTGCTCGAAAAACTGGGAATCGAACTTGCACCCTTTGGTCCAAAAACTATGGCTGTACAGGCGTTTCCCACCATGCTGGCAAAGGTGTCGCCGGCCGATTTTACTCTGGATTTGATAGATTTGCTTGCAGATAAAGCCGCGGAACTTGACGCCGAAAGGCTGCTTGACCAGGTTCTGAATATGGCTGCGTGCAAGGCAGCGATAAAGGCCGGTCAAAAGCTAAGCGACAGTGAGATACAGCAGCTACTCACCGCAGCGGATGCGACTGAATTGTCAGGCCGCTGTCCACACGGCCGGCCCACTACAATCAAGTTTTCAACAAGCGATTTGGAAAAACAGTTCAAAAGAACCTGATGAATAAGTGGTGGTGGTTACTACTGATAATTTTGTGCTGGAGCGCCGCGGGTTTTGCAATATTCGGCGCGCGGCAGAACCAAACCTGCACCGACGCCCCACCGCCGACCCAAGTCACCAGGATTGTTTCAATGGCGCCAAATCTCACGGAGATACTTTTCATGCTCGGCAAAGGCGAAAAAATAGTCGGTGTAACCACCGACAGCGACTACCCGGCGGCGGCAAAGATACCAAAGGTAGGCACTTTCTGGCAACCGAATATTGAAGCGGTAATATCAGCTAAGCCGAATTTGGTAATAACCCTCGGATTCGAACAGCAAAGAAACCTTGCCCAGCGATTAAAACGAATCGGATATAACTGTCTGACTGTCAATATCGAAAAGGTAAGCGGGCTTTTTGACGCGATTGAAAAAATCGGCGCAGCAACCGCCACACAATCCCAGGCAAACCTGCTGGTATCCCACATAAAGAAAAAGCTGGATGAACTCTGTGCTTCGGTTGGCAGAGACCACAGAATCAAAGTACTTTACGTCGTTCAAAGACAGCCGCTGCGTGTCGCCGGCAGAGATACATTTATTAACGAGATGATCGAATTAGCTGGCGGTGAAAATGCAGTCGGACCAACAGTTCATAAATATCCCCCCATCGGTGCCGAGCAGGTTTATGCCTGTCGTGCGGACGTTATAATCGAACCAACAATGGGTCAGAAAGACCTGACAGCCCAACAAGATAGCGCGCTTGAGTACTGGAGCAAATTTAAAAATGTTCCCGCTGTGGCAAACAAACGAATTTACGTTATAAATGGCGATACGGTTTCTCGTCTTGGGCCTCGGCTGGACAGGGCAGTAGAAGCAATTGCCAAATGTTTAAGGCCTGAGCTTTTTGAAAACTAAAAGCAATGGAAGGACTGCTCACACCAAAAAAGCTAATCATCCGATTTGTATCAGCCCTTATAATCCTAGCGGCGGTGATGTTTATATGCTCTTTTGTGGGCACGGAGAGCATCTCATTAAAAAGGATATTCGGCCCGGCTGACCTGCAGACAGCGGTAAACCCTGACTACGAAATATTTGTACATGTCAGACTGCCTCGAATTATATTAGCTGCAATCGTCGGCGCTGCCCTTGCCTGTTCAGGTGTTGTCTTTCAGGCCCTTTTGCGAAATCCACTCGCGGACCCGTATATACTCGGCATATCCAGTGGAGCCGGATTAGGCGCGATTATCGCCGTTCTTAGCGGGCTAAGCTGGACTCTGCTGGGCCGCTCTCCAATAGCGGTTTTTGCATTCGCCGGCGCACTGGGAACCGTTTGGCTCGTGTGGTTTATCGGCAGCCTTGCCCAAAAGCCGGGCACAATAGGACTGCTGCTCGCAGGAGTCGTTGTCAACGCCTTTTTCTCAGCGCTGATAATGTTCTTGATATCGGTTGCGAAAAGCCAACAGGTACACGCAACAATATTCTGGCTGATGGGCAATATGGCCGAGGAAGATTTTCTCGTACTCTGGCTTGGTGCCGGCTGCGTGACGGCAGGTATACTGACACTATTTTACATAAGCCCACAGCTAAATGCTCTCTGCTTTGGCGGCGATGATGCCAGGAGTATGGGCGTAAACGTGGCCGCAACTCGGACAATCGCCTTTGCGGTCGCAGCTTTTATAACCGCTGTCGCCGTTAGCCTGAGCGGATTGATAGGATTCGTGGGTCTTGTCATACCGCACGGAGTCCGCCTTGCCCTCGGCCCCGACCATCGCCAGTTACTCCCAATAGGCGCTGTCGTCGGGGCGATATTCCTGATAATTGCTGACACATTGGCGCGGGTCGTAGTCGCTCCAGCCCAGCTGCCGGTCGGAGTGGTGACAGCCATAGTAGGCGGGCCAATTTTCCTGATTTTGCTGATTAAACACTGCCGAAAGGTTGGATGGTCAGGCAAATGAGCATTATAGAGGCCAACAAGTTAAGTTTCGCCTATCGGGAGGCTGAGGCCCTGCGGGACCTCAGTTTCGAAGTCAGCCGAGGTTCTTTCCTGGCAATAGCCGGGCCGAACGGGGCCGGTAAAACAACTTTGCTTAATCTGTTGTGCAAAACCCTGAAGCCGAAGTCAGGCTCGATAAAAATCGACGCCGTTCCGATAGAATCCTACAGCACAAAGGCTCTTGCCGCCAAAGTAGCGGTGGTACGGCAGGAGGTTCTGCCGGTATTTGGCTTTTCGGTTATTGAGACGGTATTGATGGCAAGGACATCTCATTACAACCAACTGGGATTCGAGACAGAACTCGACAAAAAGATAGCCAACGAAGCGCTCGAGGCGACCGATACAGCCCAGTTTGCTCTGCGGGCCCTTGGAAGTCTCAGCGGCGGCGAACGGCAGCGGGTCTTTATCGCAAGAGCCATCGCTCAAAACGCACCCATTCTACTGCTCGATGAACCGACAAGCTTTCTGGATTTGAAACACCAGGTCGGCATATACGATTTGCTCAAAACTGCCCAACTTGAAAAAGGCAAAACGATTTTGGCCGTAACGCATGATATCAATCTGGCAGCCCAATATTGCGATGAAATTTTACTTCTCGGTGCCGATGGCAATTATCACATCGGCGAAACCAAAGATGTTTTATCACCGGAACAAATCAAGAAAGTTTTCGGCGTCAAGACATTTGTGGGCAGGCTCGGACAGGAAAAAATTTTCATTCCCTTAGGCAAATTTGCAAAAGGCAGCCGTCTAACCGTCGTCGAACCAGACAGCAACAAGCAAAAAAATTTATGGCATATGCCGCCGTAAACCCTTCTTTAGCAAGCGCTTAGTAAAGGCCGGCAAAATTTAGTCCGATATCTTTTCTCCCACCCGGATTTTGTAAGCTTGGCATTTATATTTCGGATAAAATAAGTACTATTACATTGGTCGTTAACATGTTATAATGTGTATTCTATAAAGACTCAAAAAAGAATACTGGTAAAGGTAAAGCAAAAGTGGCACGAAAAAGCAAAAACGCATCTGAAAAGAAAAGCGGCACAGCCAAAACCAAAAAAAGTCACCTAAGCGCCGCCGATCTCAAGCGTTTCCAGCAAATGTTACTGAACAAACGCCAAGAGATAATCGGCAATGTAAACGAAATGAAAAACGAGGCACTCAATAAATCCCGGCTGGACGCAAGCGGTGACCTGTCAAGTATGCCAATCCATATGGCCGACATAGGAACCGACAACTACGACCAGGAATTTGCCCTTGGTCTGATGGATAGTGAAAGGAAGCTCTTACGAGAAATCGACGATGCCCTGCAGCGAATCGAAAATCGCACTTACGGCATCTGCGAAGGTACGGGCAAACCAATACGCAAAGCACGACTCGAAGCTCAGCCGTGGGCCAAGTACTCCGTCGAATACGCTCAAATGCTCGAACAGGGTCTGGCAGGCGAGCAGGGCCAGTAAACACCAGATGGATATCTCGGTATGAAACACAGATGTCCGAACTGTCATAAAATCCTCAAACCACCATCCGGCAAACTGCCACAGCCGTTAAAATACTTTCCCTTTTGCTCTCGGCGATGCAAACTGATAGATTTGGGAGCCTGGCTGGATACCAGATACAGGATAACCTCCAACACACAGTCAAAACAGCACAACTAAGCATCTGGTTCCCACCCATCCTGCCGCCCCAACAAACACTAACCGCCGGGGCTACAAAAATCTTATAAAATCTGTTGAAATAAGCCGACAATAAGTTATATACTTTTTGCATTCGCTCTTTACGAAACCAACGCAATCGTAACCGTTTTGAAAGGAAACAAAATGAACAGCAACCAACAATCCCCCTGGCTTTTCGACAAGTGCCTCTTTCCAAAGATATTCCAGACCTTCCGCATGGCTATCCAGCCAAGCAAATTGATAATCGCCTTCGCAGCGATGGCGACTATATGCTTGGCTGGCTGGATTATGGACTTCAGTAAAACGGTCGTCTCCGCACAGGAGGCACACGGCCAAACTACAGAGCTGCGAATCTACATGGCAAACCCTGACCAGTTAAAACCGTATATCGAAAATTATGAAGAAGCGGGTGAGCGTACCGGAGTGTTTTCGGAGCTTTGGAAGCTCGCAACCTCAAGATTTCAGGGCGCTGTGGACTCGGTGTTCGCCTTTAATCTGCCGGCCGTCGTCACCAATATCACCGACTGTTTCAAAGCACTCGGCTGGGCAATCAAATATCATACTATTTACTGTGTTATATTCTTTGCGATAAATCTTGCCGTGATTTCAATTGCCGGAGGTGCCCTGTGTCGAATGGCAGCACTGCAGTGCGCACGCGGCGAAAAACCAGGCCTGAGCGAGGCGCTGCGCTACAGCACAAAAAAGTTCACAAGCTTCTTCACTACACCGCTGGCACCGATTGGAATAATCATCTTCATAGGCCTGTTCGTATTTCTTCTTGGACTGCTCGGAAACATCCCGCACGCCGGTGAGCTGATAATGGGCCTGTTTATGCCGTTAGCCTTGCTCGCAGGGGCGTTGATAGCCGTCGTTTTAATAGGAGCAGTTGCAGGATTCAACTTAATGTTCCCCGCCGTGGCGTATGACAGCTCAGACTGCTTTGATGCGATAAGCCGCTCCTTCAGCTACGTATACTCAAAACCGTGGCACATGGGCTTTTACACCGCCATAGCTGCGATTTACGGGGCAATCTGCTATACGTTTGTGCGATTTTGTGTCTTCCTGCTGCTGCTGGCGACACGCTGGTCCTTACAGCTTGGCGTCTTTACCGAAAGCAGCACAACAAACGTTGACAAAGTTACAGCCATCTGGCCGCAGCCAAGTTTTATGAACCTGCTCCAGCTGCCGGCTTTAGGTGAAGCCCACTGGCCGCATTTGGTTGCCGCTGTGCTGGTGTACCTATCCTCGCTGGTTATTGTTGCATTGGTGGGTGCTTTCGTCATAAGTTTTTACTTTTCTGCTAACACGATAATCTATTCCCTTATGCGCAGTAAAGTCGACAACACCACCCTCGACGACATTTACACTGAGTACGTACAAGCCACCGAGCCGACACCAAGTGAACCTGAATCCGAAGAGTCAACAAATAACGATTAAGATTGACAGCCGGTGCCTTCTGCGGTTCTAATATGATTCGTGCGGGCGATTAGCTCAGTTGGTTAGAGCGCACGGATCACACCCGTGAGGTCACAGGTTCGAGTCCTGTATCGCCCAGTTATATCTGCAAAGCATTGCTTACAGGGTGGTTTACTTCCGCGGGTCCAGAGTCATTTATAGAAGGCCTAAGCCAAATAGGAGAATTTTAATGCCCTGGATGCTGATTATTATTCTTGCTCTGATTGTTTTCATATGTGTCTTCTTTCTGGTCAGACGGATATACACATGCAAACCTGATAAATCAGAACAGACATCGCAAACACCGGCCGATGACACCCAGGAAACTGCTGAAGCCGGTGGAGATGAGTAGAAAACTTGCATCTATATGACAAAGTTCTCATATTGAGGTATCAGCCCCAAACAGAAGAGACAACGCTATGAAACTTAGACTAAAAGATGCTCTTACTGAGGATGAAGTCAGGTCAGGACTGAGTTTTGTTATCAAGGATGGTGTAGCATCTCAGGCTATGGGGGTACTGACTGGAGGAGCCTTTTTAATTGCTTTTGCCATAAAACTCGGTGCCTCCAATCTGGTCATTGGTCTACTGGCAGCCATCGGACCGCTGGCCCAGTTGCTTCAATTGCCTTCGATATTCCTCGTCGAAAAGATACGCAACAGAAGGGCTAT